>RCND010000151.1_pt1 | contig 37520 bp, 32 predicted proteins | sample 2041351 | NCBI WGS metagenome assembly RCND01 (sample SAMN09708230, study PRJNA481090) | Marine sediment metagenome, whole genome shotgun sequencing project. | biome: marine sediment; feature: ocean; material: sediment; isolation source: Sewage treatment plant 12B marine sediment (STP12B) ... | reverse complement strand
GGGTGTTATTGGGGAACAAGGCCCAATCGGAGAGCAAGGAGTACAAGGTGTAATCGGTGCACAAGGTATTATCGGTGAGCAAGGAGTACAAGGCGTCATTGGTGAACAAGGTCCAATAGGAGAACAGGGAGTTCAAGGTATAATCGGGGAACAAGGTCCCATCGGAGAGCAAGGAGTACAAGGAATTCAAGGTGTTATTGGGGAACAAGGTCCCATCGGAGAACAGGGAGCTCAAGGTATAATCGGCGAACAAGGCCCAATCGGTGAGCAAGGAATACAAGGTGTCATCGGAGAACAGGGAGTTCAAGGTATTATCGGAGAACAAGGTCCAATCGGGGAGCAAGGCATACAAGGCGTCATTGGTGAACAAGGCATACAGGGAATACAGGGTGTCATTGGTGAACAGGGTGTCATTGGTGAGCAAGGAGTTCAAGGTATAATCGGGGAACAAGGTCCCATCGGGGAGCAAGGAGTACAAGGTGTAATCGGTGAGCAAGGCCCAATCGGAGAGCAAGGACCAATTGGAGATCAGGGTCCTGTTGGGGTACAAGGCGATGCTGGTGATGTAGTTGGTGCCGAAACAAACAACAGTATTACAATAGGTGCCAATGGTGGTGCCTTTTTAAGTATAAACCAAGGAGCCCGTTTTACAAATACAAATACCACAACCAATTTAAATACTAACGGAACCCCATTCGCTCCTATTTTTGGTAGCACCAATTACAATGATGACCCTACAACCCTGTATATAGCAACTACAAATACCCTTACTGTCGTAGAAGCTGGCAGGTATGATATAAGGGTTAATCTTTCTTTAAGAGGCATCAATAGCCCAGGGAACTCGGAGGAACGAACCAATGTAAACGCTAGAATTACCATCAATGGCACTCCGGTAAGTGCTTTAGCAGCATCGGGATATATACGATTTAGAGGCGGACATACACAATCGAGTATACATATCAATGAAATATTACAATTACCCGCCAATGCCGTTATCCGAATAGAGACCTACCAAGGAAATGCTGCTGGTGTCGTTAATTTGAGTGGAGCTGGAGAATCTAGTTTTAGTATTAATAAAATGAAATAACGATGAAACGTAAACTACTCTTTTTCGTATTTCTTTTAACAGCACTTGTGAAAGGGCAAGATGCCGTGCACAACTATGGCGCTATACAAATCCATGACACAGGATCCGTAGGCTTTCATATGGATGTTATCAACGACGGCGCTTTTAATCAAAATCTTGGTTTGGTAGGTTTTTACAACGACAATACACTTACCTTATCAGGCACTTCAAACCCTGTTCTCTATGATACAGAAATTGCAGTTGAAAATGGTTTTTATATTGAGAATACCCTCGGTATTCTCAATAATGCCAATCTTATTTCAGGAACGGTATTTACACCAAGAAGTTCGTATACAACGAACCTAAGCTTTATCACCGAATCGTTTTATACTGGAGAAAGTAACACCAACATGGTAGATGGATACGCCTCTATTCTTGGTAAGGAAGCATTTACCTTTCCTATTGGCGAAAGCGGCAAATTAAGACCTTTGACCATAACTTCAGAAGGTATAAACGATTATGCGCGGAGCGCTTATTTTGATGAAGATCCCAATAGTCCCAGTATTTTTGGAACCTCGTTTAACACGGATGAAATAGAAAACGAATTCCTGTCCGTAAGCACTCTGGAATTTTGGCAACTAGAAGGAGAAGTACCGTCAACGGTTACTTTGACCTGGGACAACCAAAGTTTTGTTAGCTTATTGGGAGAGTTCATTACCGATTTAAAAGTTGTAGGTTGGAACGTAATGCAAAAACAATGGGTAAACCTTGGGAATTCTGAGGTGCAAGGCAGTTTTGAAAGTGGAAGCGTTACCTCAGACACTTTTATTCCTAACGATTACGATATCATTACCATAGGGGGTAGCAACGACCTTTTAGAAACCTTAGACAAAATAAAATTAGACAACTATTATATGACCCCTAACGGAGACGGTATAAACGACAGGTTGGTCATTGATGGAATTGAAAACTCACCAAATAATACATTGCAAATTTTCGATAGATATGGAATCTTAGTGTATAGCAAACAAAACTATATTGACGAATTTGATGGGATATCCAATAGAGAAAGTGTACTATCAAAAGGTTCTGGATTGGCTTCAGGTATCTACTTCTATATCATAATCCTAAATGATTTAGAACAGAAACATCAAGGCTACCTCTATTTAACTTCCTATCAAAAAAACTAATTATTTATGCAACCTCTGCAATGAAATAACGGAAAAGGACCCAAAGCAAAATTATTTCTTTAATTTTAATTCAAATTATGGCATGTTCGTTAATTTAAAACGCACATACAGGTATTAAAAAGTACACAAATCATGATGCATAGAAGATCATTTATAAAAAAAACTGGTGCAACAGGAATTGCCCTAGCCGTACTCCCGGGAATTACAATTAGCCAGGACAAGGAATATTCCATTATTGAATTAATGGGTAAAACCGACCTTGATCTTTACGGAGAAGGTATAAACCTAAGAAAAGCAGCTCATGATGCCTTCTTAAATATGAAGAAAGCCGCCTATTCTGACGGTATAGACCTTAAAATTGTCTCCAGCTTTAGAAGTTTCCAAAGACAGGAAGTTATTTTTGAAACCAAATTTTTAAAATACACGGAAGATGACGGTATGGAGCCTTTGGCTGCTATCGATAAAATTATTGAATATTCTACCATTCCAGGTACTAGTAGACATCATTGGGGTACGGATATCGATATTGTTGATGGGTATAGAAAAACAAACGGTGATGTATTGGTGCCAGAAAAATTTGAAGCTGGCGGTCCCTTCGAAGATTTTAAAAAATGGATGGACGAGAATTCCGTCATCTATGATTACCATTTAGTATATACGGATAATCCCAAAAGACGTGGTTTTAAATACGAGCCTTGGCACTATAGCTACGCCCCTATTTCTAAACCTATGCTTGAAGCTTTTAGAGGCAAAAATATTGTTCAGTTACTACAACAAGAAGAGTTTTTTGGCGCAGAACATTTTACCATTGGCTTTTTAAAGAAGTATATCCAAAATAATATGTTGGACATCAATAGATCCCTTGTTTAACTCTTTTGTATATTAGGGTGCGTAATAAAACACCCTAACCATGAGAAGAGGAAGTTGGAAAATCCGGATATTCATTGGCCTTGCCATTGTGGCATTTGCTTTTATTCAAAAATGCAATAACACCGAGGTAAATCCGTATACAGGGCGTTCCCAGCATATTACAATGACTTCTAATCAAGAAATTGCTATTGGCCTACAAAGTGCTCCAGAAATGGCACAGCAACACGGTGGACTTTATCCGGACGAACGTTTGCAATCCTTTGTTGATGCCGTTGGAAACAAATTAGTAAACAACAGTATGGCTAGAGATACTCCATACCAGTACGACTTTCACCTACTAGCCGATGACCAGACCATAAACGCATTTGCATTACCAGGTGGCCAATGTTTTATTACCTATGCGCTCTTTTCACAATTAAACGAAGCGCAGCTGGCCGGGGTATTAGGCCATGAGATTGGTCATGTTTTAGGAAGACATTCTGCAGAGCGAATTGCAGACAGTCAAACTTGGCAAACTGCTACCATGGGTGCTACAGTGGGAGCTGGGGACTTAGGAAATATTGTGGGTGGTATTGGACAGAATACCCTACTTACCAACGGACGCGGTGATGAGCTTGAAAGCGACGAACTGGGCGTACTATTTATGATACAATCAGGTTATGACCCGTATGAGATGATCAAGGTTATGGAGATATTAAAAGCAGCAGCTGGTCCTAATCGGGCGCCCGAGTTTCAAAGTACGCATCCCGACCCAGAGAATAGAATAGAAAAGATAAAAGAAGCTATTGAAAAATACAGAGGGCAAAGCTAAACGTTTATCGATTTTTTAAACTGATTAACGGTACTCCCCAATAAAAGACATTTAGTTTTCAGTATATTTGAAATTCCCAAATTAGTTACACCATTTACATTTTAACCTCATAGCTTTGGTTTAATAACTTGTGATGAATTAGAACACGTCACTTAAAAAGAACTATATGGGAACACTATTACATTTCAGAAATCTTTACATATCTGCATTTGAAAATTGCAAGCCGGAAATTTTGGTAGTGATTTTAAAGATATATTCCGTTTTTTGTGGATTGATGTTACTGATGGCTTTCTATGCATTTGGGTATAGAGTCTTTAATGGATTTGAATTTTAACGTTTGTACTCTTTTACGTGAACACTAGAAGATGTTTAATTGAAAATTAAAACCTGTTACCATATGTAACGGGTTTTTTCATTTTTGAGCAAAATCGCGGTATCCTATAGTAGATAATTTCGCTCAAAACCAAAAATCAGCCCTTTTACTAATTAACTAGCTCCTATTAAGGACACGATGTTCTTTATAGCACCCGTCTTTGCAGAATAGAAAACTATTTTTATTAGAGCAAGAAGATTAAAATATGCAAAAATACCAGCTTAATAATCCGAATAGCGGTATTCCTTTTGACGCCCAACCAATTAGCCGTAAACCAGGGAGTAGGATAAAAAGCTTTCGCAAATACTAGTTATACTTGGTAAATCGTACTATTTTTGAGTACTAATAGTTAATTAAAAATGAATAAAAAGGTAATCTTAATGATTTTAGATGGTTGGGGAACTTCTCCAGACCCTAAAGTCTCCGCGATAGATAATGCACACACACCCTATATTGACTCCTTATACAAAACCTATCCTAATGCTGCTTTACGTACCGATGGTCTTAACGTAGGTCTTCCCGAAGGTCAAATGGGAAACAGTGAGGTAGGCCATATGAATTTGGGTGCAGGAAGGATTGTTTATCAAGAATTAACTAGAATTAATCTTGCCATACAAAACAATACTCTTAAAGATGAAAAGGTCTTGCTGGAAGCATTTAATTATGCAAAAAGCAATCAAAAAAAGGTTCATTTCTTAGGGTTATTGAGTGATGGTGGTGTGCATTCTCATATCAACCATCTGAAAGGTTTACTAACGGCTGCAAACGACAATGGCCTAAAAGATGTCTACGTTCACGCATTCACAGACGGCAGAGATGTAGACCCAAAGTCAGGTATAGGTTATGTTAAAGAATTGCAAGAGCACATGTCCGATACCGTTGGTGAGATTGCAACAGTAACTGGCAGATACTACGCAATGGACAGGGATAATCGCTGGGAAAGGGTAAAATTGGCATATGATGTTATGGTAAACGGTATTGGCGATACAAGCAATAATATAATAGAAAGCCTAAAAACTAATTACACCAAGGATGTTACCGATGAGTTTATAAAGCCACTGGTGGTAAATAAAAATGGAATTATAGAAGAGGATGACGTAGTTATCTTTTTCAACTTTAGAACAGATCGTGGAAGAGAATTGACCAATATGCTTTCTCAAAACGATTTTCCAGAGTACGAAACTAAAAAACTACCACTATACTACGTTACAATGACTAATTATGACGATAGTTTTAAGGGTATGCATATCATATTCAATAAAGATAATATAACAGATACGCTAGGTGAGATTCTTTCTAAGGCGGGTAAAAAGCAAATAAGAATAGCGGAAACAGAAAAATACCCTCATGTTACTTTCTTTTTCTCTGGAGGACAAGAGGAGCCTTTTGATGGAGAAAGTCGAATTTTAAGAAATTCTCCAAAAGTAGCGACCTATGATCTACAACCTGAAATGAGCGCCTACGAATTAACGGATGCCTTGATTGAAGACCTAAAAAAACAAGAGGCGGATTTCGTCTGCCTTAATTTTGCGAATGGCGATATGGTAGGCCATACCGGTATTATGGAAGCTGCCATAAAGGCGTGTGAAGAAGTAGATATATGTGTTAAAAATGTAATTGAAACAGGCTTAGCCAACGGCTATTCTACTCTACTCATTGCCGACCATGGAAATTGTGAGACTATGATTAATCCGGATGGTTCCCCTAACACTGCTCATACCACAAATCCAGTCCCAATTATTTTGATAGATCCTGAATTAAAAAAGATTCACGATGGTGTTCTGGGAGATGTAGCGCCTACTATTTTAAAAATGATAGGTGTCGAACAACCAAAAAACATGACCTGTACCTCCTTGATTTAAGAAGTCATAGTGTATCTGTGAAATAAAAAAAGTATTGTTTTACCTTTGTAGACTATGATAAAGATAAAATCGACGGAAGAAATAGAGTTAATGCGTGAAAGTGCTTTGGTTGTTTCCAAAACTCTGGGTATGTTGGCCTCTGAAGTAAAACCTGGCGTGAGTACCCTTCACCTTGATGGTTTGGCTGAAACGTTTATAAGGGACCACGGAGGTGTTCCTGGATTTCTCGGTTTATACGATTTCCCCAACTCCTTATGCATGAGTCCTAATGCACAAGTAGTGCATGGAATTCCAAATAAAAACCCATTAATTGAAGGTGACATTATTTCCATAGACTGTGGCGTTTTAAAAAACGAATTTTATGGCGACCACGCTTATACCTTTGAAGTTGGTGAAGTAGCAGCGCAAACAAAAAAATTATTAGACATTACAAAAGAGTCACTTTATGTAGGTATCCGAGAGTTTAAGGCGGGTAACAGAGTAGGTGATGTAGGCTATGCAATTCAAAAATTTACGGAAGACCATGGCTACGGGGTTGTTAGAGAACTTGTAGGACATGGACTAGGAAGAAAAATGCACGAAGATCCAGAAATGCCCAACTATGGCAAACGAGGCAGAGGTAAGAAATTTGCAGAAGGTATGACCGTAGCTATTGAGCCAATGACCAATTTGGGAACTAAAAGCATTAAACAACTGAAAGATGGCTGGACCATTCTTACCGCTGACGGAAAACCTAGTGCACACTTTGAACATAACGTTGCCATTGTAAACGGAAAACCAGAATTACTTTCAACCTTTCAGTACATTTATAATGCATTGGGGATTGAAAGTAATGAGGAGGAGGAATTTAGACAGGTAAAATTACCATCTTAGGGACATTGGATACATGAAGAAAATTTTTAAATTTTTTCTCAATATTATACCAAGACCGGTTCTCATAAAATTCAGTTATTTAATAAGACCACTCTTTGCTTTTTGGTTTAAAGGCAGCACCTACCAAGACCCCATAGACGGTAAAAAATTTCGCAGTTTCCTTCCCTATGGCTATGAAAACCCTAGAGAAAACGTACTCTCCCCCTCTACCCTATCCTTGGAAAGACATAGACTACTATGGTTGTTTTTAACAGCCAAAACTAATTTTTTTAAATCCCAGTTACACGTACTACACTTTGCCCCTGAACAGGCATTTTATAAGAGATTTAGAAAATTAAAAAACATAACATATACTACTACGGACCTTAATTCTCCATTGGCGGACATAAAGGCGGATATCTGCAACCTTCCATTTGATGAAAACTCTTTTGATGTAATTCTCTGCAATCATGTACTTGAACATATCCCAGATGATACCAAAGCAATGAAGGAACTATATCGCATTCTAAAACCAGGAGGATGGGGGATTTTGCAGGTACCACAAGACTTAAATAGAGCCATAACCTTCCAAGACGATAGTATTAAGGACGAGAAAGAACGAGCAAAGATTTTTGGGCAATACGACCATGTACGTATTTATGGAAAAGACTATTTCCAGAAACTTAGAACAATTGGTTTCAATGTGGACGAAGTAGATTATACGAATACACTCACACCAAAAGAAATTGATACGTACCGTCTTGCAAAGGGCGAGATTATTCCACTCGTGCGAAAGTAGTTATCTTAAGATTAGCTTCTTAAACCCATCTGTCATGAACTCTTGTATACTGCCATCGTCTTCTGCATAGATGATATAAGCATCCAATGTAGCATCGGATTGAATGATTTTTTTTGCCAACTCCAAATCCATAGCCATAAAAGCGGTAGCATACCCGTCTGCAGTGGCGCAATTATTTGCTAAGACGGTTACACCTAATGTATTTGAATTTTTTGTAAAACCGGTAAATGGATCTATAGTATGAACATACTTTTGTCCTGTTATTTCATCTACCCTAAATTTTCTATAATTACCTGAAGATGCTAATGACCTATCATTTAAATTGACGGCGATTTTTAATTCGCGTTCCAGTTCGTTTTCAGGATTGTCTATACCAACTACCCAAGGTTTGTTTTTAACGGTATTTATTCCTTTGCCAACCAATTCACCCCCAATTTCTATTAAATAATTTTGGATCTCCTTTTCATCTAACAACACTGCAACCCTATCAATGGCATAACCCTTTGCTATAGCATTAAAATCAAAATAGATATTCGCATTCTCCTTTACCACATAATTATTCTGAGAAATTTGAACTTTGTTAAAACCAACGAACTGCAACAAGCTGTCTACCTTAATACTGTCCATAGCAACCTGCTGCTCCGGTCCAAAACCCCAAGCATTTACCAAGGTACCTACGGTTGGGTCAAAATAGCCATTGGTAACACTATGGATTTCTTTGGAAAGATCAAAGACATCTTTAAACATGTGGTCTACTTGTAAAGTAGAATCCCCTCGATTGATTTTAGATATATCCGAGTCTGGTATATAGGTAGACAAGGAAGCATTCACCACTTGGAATACCGAATCGATTTCTTGCTGGTAATCCAAAGTTTTATCTTCTAAGTAGATAATACTGTAAGAGGTTCCAAATACCGCGCCAGTAGACCCATTCTTTACAATTTCCTTAGGTTCCGAATTACAGGAAAACAGCATACCACAAACGACGATTAAACTATATCCTTTCATTATTCAATTTCTAATAAACCATCATAATCTACTATATACTCCTCGTCCAAATAAACCGGTAAGTTATAATCCTCGGAATTCACTAGTCCAACTGCGGCATAAAACGTACGTGCTTCAAACTTGAGCGCATGATCTTTCATTTTGTTTAAATCGGCTCTAAAGAACTCCATATCTTTTGGATCTCCAGGATAACCTATGCTCTTCACCACTATAAAACGTAACTTCTTATCCTTGGTACACACAAATTGAGGATTCTTTTTCAGCTCACTATTTACAGCTAAAAACTCAAAACCTTCCGCTTCAAGTTGTTTGCCAACTATATTCATAGCCAAATTATGTAACTCTTGCTCTGTAAGTATGTGCATTATCGTGTGTTCTATTTATGTGCCTTGGTATAAAAACCGGCTATAAAAAAACCGATATGAAAAATATCGGTTTTTTTATATTTAATATCTACTTCGTATTAAAATTCGTAACTATATTTTGCTACTATTAACCACCAAAGTCATCAAAACGAATATGTTCATCTGGAATACCGTAATCCTCACCCATTTTCTGAACCGCTTTGTTCATTAATGGTGGCCCACAGAAGTACAACTCAATATCCTCAGGAGACTCGTGAAGGTCCAAATAGTTGTCGATAACACAATTATGTATAAACCCAACGAAACCATCACCAGGCGCATCTAAACTTTCTTTAATTTTCCAATTATCTTCTTCGGCCGGTTCAGAAAGCGCCAAATAAAATTTAAAGTTTGGAAACTCCTCCTCTAACTTATAAAAGTGGTCCAAATAAAACAATTCTCGTTTAGAACGCCCACCATACCAGTAAGAAACTTTTCTGTTTGTTTTCAAGGTCTTGAACAAGTGATATAAATGAGAACGCATTGGAGCCATTCCAGCACCACCACCTACATACAACATTTCAGAATCCGACTCATTGATAAAAAACTCACCGTAAGGTCCGGAAATAGTAACATCATCACCCGGCTTTAAACCAAATATATAGGACGAAGCAACGCCAGGATTAACATCCATCCAACCGTTCTTTGAACGATCCCACGGCGGAGTTGCAATACGTACGTTTAACATAATTTCTCTACCTTCCGCAGGAAAAGAAGCCATAGAATACGCTCTTTCAACAGTCTCAGGGTTCTTCATGACCAATGGCCATAAATTAAATTTATCCCATTCCGCCTGAAATTTATCAGGTGTCTCGTGTTCTTCTGGGTGCGCGGTAATATCCATATCTGCAAACTTAACCTCGCATTGTGGAATTTCTATCTGGATATATCCCCCAGCTTTGTAACCCATATCATTTGGAATCTCAACTACAAACTCTTTAATAAAAGAAGCGACATTGTAATTACGCACTACTTTAGCTGGCCATTTTTTAATTCCGAAGACTTCCTCAGGAATGGTGATTTCCATATCCTGCTTTACTTTAACCTGACATGCCAAACGCGCTCCATGACCCAATTCCCTTTTGGAAAAGTGTGGCGTTTCGGTAGGCAAAGCTTCACCTCCGCCAGAAAGCACGTGACATTCACATTGTATGCACGTTCCACCACCACCACATGCAGATGGCAAGAATACCTTTTGGGCACCGAGCGTGGTAAGCAAGGTACTACCGGAAGCTACTTGTATCTTTTTTTCTCCGTTGATAGTAAGTGTCACAGGTCCCGAAGGAGATAACTTCTGTTTTGTAAATAACAGAATTGACACCAAAATCATAAGTAGCACCAAAAAGGCCACAACGGTAATCATTATTGTTCCAACTGTACTAGTTGCTAAAATCATCCTTTATTTATTTAAGTCGTTATAAGAAATTTCCTTTTCGTCTATTTCCTTTTTTAATTCTTCTGCCTCCTCTGAAAGCACATCAGTGTCCTCCAACTGTTGCCCGGTTGTAGTATCCACTTCAACAGGAGCCTCTTCTCCGCCTCCGGTTAACATACCTCCAAAACTTTGAAATCCTATACCCATTAAACCTGTGATAATAAAAGTGATACCCAAACCTCTTAAAGGCGCAGGCACATTGGAATATCGAATTTTTTCACGAATCGCTGCAATGGCCAAAATAGCCAAGAACCATCCTATTCCGGAGCTAATACCATAGTTTAACGCCAAACTAAAAGTCTCTATTTCTCTCGCCTGCATGAACAAAGATCCTCCCAAAATGGCACAGTTTACAGCAATTAATGGCAAAAATATACCTAAGGCATTGTACAGGGATGGTGAAAATTTCTCAACGATAATTTCTACTAGTTGTACCATTGTAGCAATGGTGGCAATAAACAATATAAACGACAAGAAGCCTAGATTGTAATCTGCATATTCTTCTCCTAACCATACCAAGGCACCTTCTTGCAACAAATACTTATCTAATAACCAGTTTAACGGAACAGTAACCGCCAATACAAAAATTACAGCTGCTCCCAATCCAACTGCCGTAGCCACCTTTTTGGATACTGCCAAATAGGAACACATTCCTAGAAATACGGCAAATACCATATTATCTATAAAAATCGATTTGAAAAATAACTCTATATGTTCTAACATAATTTCTTTTTATCTGTAAAATTTAGTTCTCTTCAATCAATGCCGGGTTTCTTGACCGTTGCACCCAGATAAGGATACCTACAACAATCAAAGCAGCCGGCGGTATGATCATAAAACCGTTATTCTCATATCCCGTTGCATACAAACCTGTTTTCATAATAGGATCCCCTAATACCGGAAAACCCAAAAGTGTACCAGAGCCAAGTAATTCCCTAAAAAATCCAACTATTATAAGGATAACACCGTATCCTAATGCATTACCAATACCATCCAAGAAAGACCTCCATGGACCATTTGCAAGTGCAAAAGCTTCAAAACGTCCCATAATGATACAGTTTGTAATAATCAGACCGATAAAGGCACCCAATGTTTTACTGAGTTCATAAGCAAAGGCCTTTAAAACCTGATCCACGATAATTACCAAGGTTGCAACAACGATTAGCTGAACGATGATTCTAATCTTGGAAGGAATAATGTCCCGCATCAGGGATATAACTACATTTCCTAAGCCCATAACAAAAATTACGGAAATAGCCATCACTATCGACGCCTCCAACTCGGCGGTTATTGCAAGTGCGGAACAAATACCCAATACCTGTATGGTAATTGGATTATTATCCGTTAATGGGTCTAAAATTAAATTTGCATCTTTTTTTGTAAGTAAGGCCATAGTTATTTAACTCTAATGGTTTCTAAATAATCTTTATATAGGTTGACGCTCTCTTTGATCATCACGGCCACACCATTTCCGGTAATCGTAGCACCGGCTAATGCATCTACTTCGTTATCATCCTTGGTTTTGTTCAAGGGATCGTTATTTCCTTTTGCCACAGCTATTCCCGCGTACCTAGAACCATCCAAAATACTCTCGCCTGTAAAATCGTCCATAAAGTAGCGCATTTTGATATTGGCACCCAATCCCGCTGTTTCTCCCTTATGATCAAAGTAAACTCCTTGAACGGTCATGGTATCATCAACTGCGATATAACCCCAAATAGCATCCCATAACCCTTTACCATACATAGGAATGATGTAAAACTTCTTATTGTCTTTCTCACCCACAAAAAGAGGTAATTTGTATGGTAGACCCTTCTTTTTATTCGAAAGCTGTTTTTTTAGATCAATTAAGTAGGCTTCTTCATCCTGGGTGGCATTACCACCTTCAATCACCAGTTGCTCCTTAATATAGGTAGTAAACTCGGCCCCTACTTTATCGGTTGGAATAAAATTAACACTTCCTGCATCATCACCATTTTCGTTTACACCCATGGCATAAAGAATATTCTGCTGCTTTGCAAAACGTTCATTTTCTTTTATTTGGGGCCTTAGTCCAGAAGCCAAGAAGGCTAAAATAGACCCAACAACCACCACCATAAGGGCGGCGAAAATAACGGTATAACTGTTTTTATCTGTATCTACTGCCATATCTAAACGGTTTCTGCTTTTAGTTCTTTTGCCGCGGCATCGGAATCCCTAGGGAGTACAACGGCATTTTTAAGTCTTTTCATTCTTCGTTTCACATTACCTTGAATCACGTAGTGATCAATAGTAGGAGCAAATACGTTCATTAATAATATGGCCAAGAATACGCCTTCTGGATAGGCTGGATTAAAGACACGAATCATTACGGAAATAAATCCGATGAAGAATCCATAAATCCATTTTCCCTTATTGGTCTGGGAACCGGTTACCGGATCTGTAGCCATATACACGATACCAAACGCTAGACCTCCCACAATAAGGTGTTTCCAAAAATCAAAACTCATAAGTCCGTAAAACTTATTCGTTTCACCGATCCATCCTAATTCTACGACTTGATTAAAAATCAATCCCATAACTAAAGAACCGATAACGGCACTTACCATAATTCTCCAACTCGCTATTTTACTAAAAATCAAAAACAAACCTCCTAATAAACATAAAAAGGCGGATGTCTCACCAACAGAACCCGGAATAAAACCGAAGAACATATCTGATATACTGTATTTCGCAGACATGGCTGCTTCATTGTTCTGAGCCAAATAGCCTAATATCGTTTCTCCAGAAATAGCATCCACATTATCTGCTCCTGCCAAAATCTGTTCTGACCTCTCACGAGCTTCATAAACCCATACTTTATCCCCGCTCATCCATGTAGGATAAGCAAAAAACAAGAAAGCTCTAATAGTCAGTGCCGGGTTTAAAATATTCATCCCCGTGCCTCCAAAAACCTCTTTACCTATGACTACTCCAAAAATTACAGCTACAGAAAGCATCCATAATGGTGTATCTATAGGCACGATTAAAGGAACTAACATTCCAGTGACCAAATAACCTTCCTCAACTTCATGGCCTTTTATTACAGCAAAAATAAACTCCACTATAAGACCAACTCCGTAAGAAACCACTACCAAAGGCAGCACTTTTATGATACCTATCCAAAAATTATCCCAAGTAATGAAATGCTCCATTACCGAGAAATTTTCAGGAAAACCATTTAATGCAGAATAATACTGATAGCCTGCGTTAAACATGGAAAAGATTAAAATAGGAACCAAAGCCATGATTACCGTATTCATCGTTCTTTTTAAATCATCTGCCCCCCGAACATGGGATCCCGAATGGGTTGTCTCATTCGGAGCAAACAAAAAAGTATGAAAGGCATTGAAGGCAGGTGCCATTTTTTGGCCCTTATACTTCATTTTTAAGTCGTGCAATGTGCTTTTTATGCTCATGTCTTATCCTATTTCTTGTTGTAAATAATCTAAACCTTCTCTTATAATCTGCTGATGGGGCTGTTTAGAAATGCAAACGAATTCCGTCAAAGAAAAATCCTCAGGCGAAACCTCATACAAGCCTAAATGTTCCATTTCATCTAAATCCTTAACCAAACATGCTTTCAGCAATTGCATAGGGTAGATATCCATTGGAAAAACTTGCTCGTATTGTCCCGTTACAACAAAAGCTCTGTGCTCACCATTGGTATTGGTAGTAAGGTCATATTTTTTCTTTGGCTGAAGCCAAGAGAATGTTAAGGCCCTTGTGGCAGAAATCTTATTAAAAATTGGTTTGTTCCAACCAAAAAATTCATAATCATCACCTTCAGGTATAACCGTTACCGTGTTATTATAAAAACTAAGACAACCATCTGGTTTACTCTTAGCTCCAGTGAGCACATCTCCATTTATTACCCGTATATTTTCTTCTGTCACGCCACTTGCATAAAGAAAAGTAGAAATTTCAGCACCTATTTTTGTTGTATAATATTTAGGAGCTTTTACCGAAGAACCTACCAAGGCGATAGTTCTTTCTGCATTGAATTTTCCCGTAAGCAAAAATTCCCCCATAATTACTAAATCCTGTGGAGTAATGGTCCAAACCAACTCCCCTTTATTAATAGGATCCAATTTATTAATTTGCGTTCCTACTAATCCTGCTGGATGAGGACCCGAAACCTTGTGCAAATCAACCCCTTTTAATGAAGTTAAAGGCGAATCATCGGCCTGTCCTACTGAAACATGTACCTTGCCAGGAGTCAGTTTTACCAATGCAGTGACTGCTGCTTGTAGCTCTGCATCCTTACCTTTTAAAACATAATTCAAATTCGCAGCTAAAGGCGCCGTAACATAACCAGAAATAAATATGGATTTTGGTGAAGTATCGGGATCAGCTATTATATCGTAAGGTCGTTGCTTTATAAAAGGCCAACAACCACCCTTTAACCAAACCGATTTAATATCCTGACTGGTAGCTTTCTCAAGATCTAGTATAGCATGCGAAACTACTTCCTGATCCTTATCCGCTAAAATCTTTACAGATAGAATACGCCTTCTCGCACCTCGCTCAATCTCCACCAACTCTCCACTAACAGGAGACACAAAAAGCATTTCTGCTATACTCTTATTAAAGAATAAAGGCTCTCCAGCTTTGACCTCAGCACCTTGCTTCAGTAACATTTTTGGAGTCATTCCGTGAAAATCCTCTAAATTTAACGTGTAAATATTACTTAAAACTGCTTTAGAAGTTTCTAACACTGCAGCACCTACTAAGTTAATATTCAACCCTTTTTTAATTCGAATGTCTTTAGACATATGTTGTAGACCTTAGGTTAACAAAATTTGCTACGAATTTACTACTAAATGAAAAAAATTCATAATTATTATCCTATAATTTCGGCATTATATCGATGTTAATTTTTTCGGTATCGTTTTTGTTTACCTTTGCCCTAAAATTAGCTTATAAATGCGCTTTTTGTTTAAACACATTTTGTTTCTTTTTTGTACCCAAATTGTTTTATGTCAAGTACAAAAAGAAGTAAACCCTCCCCAAAATATTAAATCCATTACATTCAAAGGTCCAACAGAAGATCAGTTCCCCATTATACAAATAGGAGAACTTATGTATCTAGAGTTTGATGACCTCTTGGCAAACGAACAGGATTACTACTATAAATTAGTACACTGTGATTATGATTGGACTCCTTCCGATCTGCTGAAATCTCAAGTTATAAAGGGAATGGACAACCAGCGTATCATTAATTATCAAAATAGTTACAATACCCTAGAAACATATTCCACATACCAACTTACTATTCCAAACGAAAATGTGAGTTTAAAAGTTACAGGGAATTACGTTCTAGAAATTTACAATAGCAGCTATGAGCTGCAGTTCTCCCGGCGCTTTATTGTATATAAAAACTCTGTAAACGTTGGAGGAATTGTAAAAAGATCTCGTGATTTTGAATTTCTAAACGAAAAACAAGTAATTCAGCTTTCCATAAATTCAGGAAACTTTAGACTGGTAAATCCTAAAAAAGAAGTGAAAATAGCCATTTTACAAAATTACTATTGGCCAACCGCTATTTACAACATACCCCCCCAATTTACCCTTGGAAACGAACTTGTATACAAATACGACCAAGAAACTTCATTTTTCGGCGGGAACGAATACCTCCTCTTTGATACTAGTGATCTTAGGGCACCCAGCTCGGAAATTAGCAGAATAGAACTGATAGATATTTATAACCATTATTTGTTTTCTGATGCGTTTAGAAGCAATGAACCCTACACCTATTTTCCGGACATAAATGGAGACTATAAAGTGCGAACCCTGCAGGGAGACAATGACTCTAGGGAGGCAGAGTACACTAAGATTCATTTTAGCCTTCCCTATACAGATATCTTGGCCTTGGACGATGTGCATATTTTTGGCAAGTACAACAACTATGCGTTAACCGAAGAAAACAAAATGCACTACAATGAGGACAATGGCATGATGGAGGCCACAATGAAACTGAAGCAGGGCTTTTACAACTATAAATATGTCATAAAAGGAGAAAACGAAAAGATTAGATTTAACCAAGTAGGAGGGAATTTTCATTTTACAGAAAACAACTATTTAATACTGGTTTATTACCGAGATTTCGGCGATATTTATGACAGTATTATCGGAGTGGGCTCAGCCAATTCTAGCACTATCACCAATTGATGATTTAAAACACTGCGATAGTAGAAGGAACTGGAATCCATCAAAACTCCGGCCGAGAGTTATACATATGTAAGCGTGTTATATGTCTAAATTGCGCACCTCCCTTGGAAATGAGCGAAAAGTAATGCTAAAATCACGCACAACTTAATACCAGCAATAAAACACCCATAAAAGATTTTCTAGTTTAGTTTTTTTTAACGTTTTTATTAAGACAGAAAACTCTTCAAGACACTAACCCTCTATTCTTCAAACCTAAAAAAATCACACAAGATGCTATTGCTGGCACGAAGATAGCCAGCATCCTGTACAAAGTGAAATAAGAGTAAGAAAAGAGTCGAAAACATTGGCAAACACATTGTTTTCTAAAATACAGTTTACCTCATTTTTCTTTCTTCAGGTATTCACCATCTTTAGTTTAGGTGATGTATATCAGAAAAAAATACACATATACCGATCATTTGATCTTTAATTTTCACAATCAATCCCTGTTTTTTATATTGCTCCTTGTTAGCTATTTGATAGATGCTATATTTGAAACGAAAAGTAATGTATTCTTTATCCGAATATTTGCAGTAGCCTTTTAATAAGGTAATGCCCAATTTGTATGGACAGGGAAGATTTAAAACTATTGTTAAATATAGTATTCTTAATACGGTTTTCGTTATTTTAGCAAGTATAGGCGTAGACCTAACTTTTAGCCGGCAGCATATTTACGTATTAGACAAGCTTATGACAACACAGGTTACAAAAGGCATTAAAATATCAGTAAACACCAGTTTTGAAGGCACTTTCTTCAAAAACTATAAAATGCACTATGCTTTTGGCTATACTATTACAATAGAAAACCAAAGCAAGGATGCTGTGCAGTTAACTTCACGCCATTGGAGAATTTATGACTCTTTAAACGATATGGAAACCTTAGATGGCGAAGGTGTTATTGGTAAAAAACCTGTAATTAAGCCTGGAGAATCGCATACGTACAACTCCGGCTGTCTTTTAACCTCACCTATAGGTGCCATGCGAGGCCATTACAATATGGTGAATTTCAATTCTTCCGAAAAATTCAGGGTCTATATTCCAACCTTTAAATTTAATGCGCAATTTGCATTAAATTAAAAACAAATAGCTCATTTATGAATCTGCTTTGTTATCAGCTGATTTTTAAAACGAAAAAAACCTTCCAAACTACGTAAAATCCATTCGAATCATTCCATTTTATGGAATAAAAAATAGAATGTTAGAAAACTGATTATAGCTATTCCTACTCGTTTCAAAGTTATTATATCTTCATTTTAGCTTCTTTTTTTCACTTTTAATTCTCATATACTAACCTTACCTTTGAGCAACATTTTAATCTTTAAAATTTTGACAATGGGTAAAGGTTTTTTCCAAGTTCCAACAGCATTTAATGAACCTATAAAAAGCTTTGCACCGGGAAGTCCGGAGCGAGAAGAGGTTCTAAAACAATATAAAGAATATTACAATAGCACGGTAGATGTACCCATGTATATAGGTGATAAGGAAGTACGTACAGGCAACACCAAGCCTATGTCGCCTCCGCATGAGCACAAACATATCGTAGGCACATATCACTTGGCAGAAAAAAAACATGTTAGCGAAGCCATTCAGAACTGCTTAGATTCTCGTGAGGCATGGGCCAATCTTACGTGGGAGCAACGTGCAGCTATCTTTTTGAAAGCAGCAGAGTTAATTGCAGGACCTTACAGAGCCAAGATTAACGCCTCTACAATGATGGCACAATCCAAAACCATACATCAAGCAGAAATAGATGCAGCTTGTGAATTCATAGATTTTCTTCGTTTTAACGTGGAATACATGACACAAATCTATGAGGAACAACCAGATTCTGCCGAAGGCATCTGGAACCGTGTTGAATATAGACCTTTAGAGGGATTTGTATACGCCATAACCCCTTTCAACTTTACCGCAATTGCCGGAAACCTTCCTGCAAGTGCAGCAATGATGGGTAATGTTGTTGTTTGGAAACCAAGCGACAGCCAAATTTTTTCAGCTAAAGTAATTGTAGATATCTTTAAGGAAGCGGGCCTACCAGATGGCGTTATCAACGTGGTTTACGGAGATCCCGTAATGATTACAGATACTGTACTTGCTAGTCCGGATTTTTCTGGAATCCATTTTACAGGCTCCACTCACGTATTCAAAGAACTTTGGAAGCAAATAGGGACCAACATACATAATTATAAGACCTATCCTAAAATTGTAGGCGAAACTGGTGGAAAGGATTTTATTCTAGCGCATCCATCGGCAAAACCTGCTCAAGTAGCTACAGCAATAGTCCGAGGTTCTTTTGAGTTCCAAGGGCAAAAATGCAGTGCAGCATCACGGGTTTATTTACCAAAATCTACTTCGGATGAAATATTGGAATTGGTTAAAAAAGACGTTGCTTCATTCAACAAACCGGGTTCGCCAGAGGACATGACCAACTTTGTTACCGCTGTAATCCACGAGGGATCTTTTGATAAATTAGCAAGCTATATTGATCAAGCAAAAAAAGATAGTAACGCGGAGATAATTGCTGGAGGAAATTATGACAAATCCGAAGGGTACTTTATTGAACCTACCGTTATCCTAACCACCGATCCTAAGTATACTACAATGGAAACAGAACTTTTTGGCCCTGTAGTTACGATATACGTTTACCAAGACCAAGATTGGAGTAAAACTCTTAAACTAGTGGACGCAACATCGGAGTATGCTTTAACCGGAGCAGTCTTATCCAAAGATAGATATGCTATTGACGAGGCTACAAAAGCACTTCAAAACTGTGCAGGTAATTTCTATATTAACGACAAGCCTACAGGTGCAGTTGTCGGACAACAGCCTTTTGGTGGAGCAAGGGCTTCAGGAACTAACGACAAAGCTGGTTCTGCTCAAAACCTATTGCGTTGGGTATCTCCAAGACTTATCAAAGAAACTTTTGTTACACCAGAAGACTATAGGTATCCATTTTTAGGATAAGTGACTGATAGTAAATTTATTACAATAAACTATTAGGTGATTTTTTTTACCTACATTTAAAGGTTCCGTTGGATAATCCAACGGAACCTTTTCACATTAACAAACACACAAAATGAAAAAAACAATACTAGCTTTTATGTTACTGGCGATGACCATAAGTTACGGCCAAGACAATCTTGCACAATCAACTATACAAGCTGTCTTAACGGGCAATCAAGCACAAGTCATTCAACTAGCCGAAGCTTTTTCTGAAGAGCAATATGATTGGAGACCTACAGAAGGCGTTAACTCTGTTGGAGATGCACTTTTACATGTTGCTTCGGGAAACTACTTTTTAGCATCCAAAATGGGATTTGCTCCACCAACTGATGTAGACATGATGTCTCTAGGAAAAATCACTGGAAAGGCTAATATTATTGCTGCTCTAAAGAAAAGTAATGAATTTGTTCTGGAAAAAATAATGCTGGTGAACAGTGATGAACTTAATGAAGAGGTGGACTTCGGTTTCGCCAAGATGAACAAACTAGGAGGACTTTTAGCCATAATGGAACATAACGGCGAACACAAAGGACAACTCATAGCATACGCGAGATCTAACGATGTTGTGCCGCCTTGGAGTAAATAAGCTATTTACAAAAGCTGAACCAAAAATTATATTTACAATTCCTCATTTTTGAAACAGAGTCGAAATATTCCAATCCTCAAGGGTTGGTTTTTTTGACTCTGTTTTATTTTTAAAGAAAGGCAAATTGTCCGATAGTTTTCAAAATCGACAAACAATTATGGTAATTCTTAAGCAACCAATTAGAGATTCCAACATCTAAAAAATAAAATACGCTATGAAAAAGGCCCGTACACTTTTATTTGTTTTTGTATTGTGTTTGTCTTGCAACAACGATGATACAAACCTCCCCATTATTTCTGCTTGCAACACAGGTAATCCCATAGAAGATTTAGACTGGCTAAAAACACAAGTGAGCGAACTAAAAAACAACAAAAGCGACGTTGCCAAGTACTTTTACATTGAAGTAGCAGAATACAAAGGGGATACTATATTTATATCCAACAATTGCTGCCCTACTTGCAACACCATAGTTCCAGTATATAATTGTAAAGGAGAACAGTTGGGACTTTTGAACGGTGAAATTAAAACAAGTGAAGTTAGCAACTCAAAAATTATTTATAAACGTATCGATTTTTCTTGTGAATAAAAATAAGTTAAACCATTCCCTGAGAACTAAGGATGACTGCAAAGAAAATCGTTTCTAATCATACTTTAAATGTAAATTTAACGTTAATTAATTGTAAATTAAATATAAATTACAGACATTTAGATATAATTATGGAGTTATTAAAAACATATTCAGCCTTAAAAATGCGCATTTTATGCCTTCGGATATATTCCTGGAGTCATTTACGAAGTTACGCGAGAAAATATCGCAGATCCTATTACACTATGCTGAGTCTTTAACTATCCTCTAAATTTTAAAGGCAGATAAACAACTTTCTTAGTGTCATAAAAATCATCTGTAAAATAATCGGACAAATCAAAAACTTGTGCCGTTCTATATTCCCTTAATTCTTCGCTCAAATCCCCTCCCTTTAAATATAAAATACCATTTTGTCGTTCATGAACGGACTCTTTTTTTATTTTCCCCTTCACCCAATGCACAAAAGTAGGCATAGCTGCAACTGCCCTACTTACAATAAAATCAAACTGACCTGAGACTTCTTCTACCCTAGCGTTAATTGTAAGTACATTTGAAAGTCTTAGGCCCTGAACAACCTCATCTACAACCTTGATTTTCTTCCCTATAGAATCTACCAACGTAAAACGTACGTTTGGAAATAATATAGCTAAAGGAATCCCAGGAAAACCACCACCAGTACCTACATCTAGCACTTCAGCTCCGTCTTTAAATTGCTGAATTTTTGCAATCCCAAGTGAATGAAGGACATGCCGCATGTATAATTCATCTATATCCTTTCTGGAAACTACATTTATTTTCTGGTTCCAATCCTTGTACAGTTCCTCCAATAAAATAAACTGTCGCTTTTGTTCTTCGGATAATTTAGGAAAATATTCAAGTAGTGTTTGAGCTGTCATGCGTATCTTTGTAAAGTAATTAGTTTCGAAATTCAGTTTGCAAATATTTCCTTTTTTAACAAGGTATCAAACTATTAGGAAATCTATTACGTTATACTTATAAAAAAAAGTTCACCCTTATGGAACAAAACACCATTCGATTTTCAAGAAAAGACTCAACAAAATTTTTCAAAACCTTAAATGGAAGAGTCAATGAGTATTTTAAAAAGAACGAAATAAAAAAAACTGGAAACTGGCGTCTGCATGTAAAGACAATTATAATGTTCACCTTGTTTTTAGCACCCTATTTTCTGATATTGACTTTAGGCCTTCCTAATTGGGCCAATTTACTATTAACAATAGTAATGGGTATTGGCATGGCGGGCGTAGGCATGAACGTAATGCACGATGGTAACCACGGCGCTTACTCCAATAAAAAATGGGTAAACAAGCTTATGGGTAGTAGTATTTATATCCTTGCAGGAAACGTTTATAATTGGCAAGTACAACATAATGTACTTCACCATACTTATACCAATATCCATGAGCATGATGAAGACTTGGAAGCGGGTAGAATTCTTCGTTTTTCAAAGCATTCAGAATGGAAAAAACATCATCGTTTTCAACACTTTTATTCTGTTTTCCTTTATGGATTATTAACCTTTAATTGGGCCATTACAACAGATTTTCAGCAAATGTACCGGTACATGAAAAGAAAACTGTCCTATGGCAAATTACCAAGTGCCGCAAAAAACTGGAGCACCCTAGTTATTACAAAATCCTTATATGTGACCATCTGGATTGTAATTCCTATGCTTCTTTTAGATGTAGCTTGGTGGAAAGTACTTATAGGATTCTTCGTAATGCACTATGTCGCTGGTGTTATTTTGAGCGTTGTTTTTCAATTGGCACACATCACAGATGACGCGGATACTCCATTGCCGGACGAAAGTGGCACCATGAAGAATACGTGGGCTATTCACCAGTTGTTTACCACTGTTAATTTTGGCACTAAAAGTAAAATAACAAATTGGTTTACAGGTGGACTTAACCACCAAGTAGAGCACCATATATTTCCAAACATAAGCCACGTTCATTACACAAATATTTCTAAAATTGTGAAAGAAACCGCAAAGGAATTTAATTTGCCCTATAACGAGTATAAAACCACTAGAAAAGCGATAATTTCACATTTCAAGCATTTAAAGGAATTAGGCAAACAGCCTTCATTACAGTACTAGTAATTTTATATTCGACATGAGCAACCAACTATCGGACAGAATTAATAACGTAACTCCGTCTGCAACCCTAGAAATGGCCGCAAAGGCTCGCGAACTAAGAGCTTTAGGAAAAGATATTATAGGACTTAGCTTAGGGGAGCCGGATTTTGATATTCCTGAATATATTGCGGAAGCAGCAATAAAAGCAGTAAAGGATGGCTATAATTCCTACACGCCAGTTGATGGTTATGTAGACTTAAAGAATGCGATTATCACAAAATTTAAGCGTGATAACGGTCTCACTTATGAAGCACCACAAATCGTTGTTTCAACAGGAGCCAAACAATCCCTCTATAATGTTGCGCAAGTGCTTTTGAACAAAGGGGATGAAGTAATACTACCTTGCCCGTACTGGGTTAGTTATTCCGATATCGTAAAATTAGCAGATGGTGTTCCCGTTGAGGTTCCCACTGCATTGGAAGATGATTTTAAAATGACCCCCCAACAATTAGAAGCGGCCATTACTCCTAAAACAAAAATGTTGTGGTATAGCTCTCCGTGCAACCCAAGCGGATCGATCTACAGTAAAACAGAGTTAAGAGCTTTGGCAGATGTTTTACAAAAGCATCCACAAATTATAGTAGTTAGCGATGAAATCTACGAACACATAAATTACGGGGTAACACCACATGCATCCATGGCAGAGTTTGATGACATGTACAATCGCACAGTTACCGTGAACGGTGTCGCAAAGGCTTTTGCAATGACCGGATGGCGTATTGGTTACATGGGTGCGCCAACATACATAGCCCGTGCCTGTAACAAACTACAAGGACAGGTGACTAGTGGCGCCAATTGCATTGCACAACGAGCAGTTATTACCGCTTTGGAAGAGTCCCCGGAACGTATAGCATATATGGTGGATGAGTTTAAGGAACGTAGAAAATTGATTCTAGATTTGTTAAACGACATGGACGGTTTTAAATGCAATGAACCGGAAGGTGCATTTTATGTCTACCCAGATGTTACGGCATATTTTGGAAAAACATTAAACGGAACAAAAATTAACAATGCATCGGACTTTTCCATGTACTTATTAGAAAAGGCTAATGTGGCAACGGTCACAGGAGATGCTTTTGGAAATGGGAACTGTATTCGAATATCCTACGCGGCCTCAGAGAAAGAAATTAGAGAAGCGATTTCTAGAATTAAAGCAGCATTATAGGTTAAAAAAATGACTAACAAACAAAAACTTCATTTGTAGATGCATCTGAGGTTTTTTTATGCGATAACCGCTACATAACTACACGCATAATAAAATCAATAGACCCACGCTCTAAGTGCGCTTCCAGAAATAAGGTGTTAACAAAATAAGCACCGTAAAAAGTTCTAACCTGCCGGCGAGCATTAAAAATCCACACCACCATTTAGCCAAATCTGGAAGACTATTAAAATTACTTATTGGGTTTAAACTTCCCAATGCCGGACCAACATTTCCCAAAGAAGATGCAGCTCCGCCAATGGCAGACTCAAAATCGAGCCCTAAAAAACCTAGTACCATAGCCCCGATTATAAATAGTAGCATGTATAATACAAAAAAGCCAATGATGTTATACACTATTTTTTCCTTTACAGTCTTGTTGTTGTACCGCACCGGTATAATGGCATTAGTATGAAGCGTGCGCTTAAATTCTAATACTCCGTTTTTAATAATCAATAAGTGTCGCATAACCTTTATACCGCCTGAGGTTGAGCCTGCAGAGCCTCCAACAAAGAACAAACCAAAAAAGAATATGGTAAGAAAAGGTGTCCACTGCGAAAAGTCTGCACTTACAAAACCGGTAGTGGTGATTACGGCAACAATCTGAAATAGCGCATGCCTAAACGAACTCTCCACTTTACCAAAAACCATGGGATAACCCGGTGTCATCTCTGATATATTCGCCTTAAAGTAAATTACCAATCCCACCAAAACAGTAGCCAATACTATAAAAAGTAAGTAAAACTTAAACTCCTCATCCTTAAGAACACGCTGTATCTTACCCTTAAACGCAAAATAGCTTAGGACAAAATTGGTGCCTGCCAAAAACATAAATACAATAATAATGTATTGTATCAACGGCTGATCGTTCCAATATGCTACACTGGCATTCTTAGTAGAGAAACCTCCGGTAGACAAGGTAGCCAATGCATGGTTTATAGCATCAAAAAAGGACATTCCGGCCAACTTCAGTAAAATAGTTTCTGCTACAGTATACCCAACATAAATCAACCATAAACGTTTAGCTGTATCCGTAATTCTAGGGTGTAATTTATCTGTACTTGGCCCTGGTGCCTCGGCCGCAAACAACTGCATACCCCCAATTCCTAAAAGCGGTAAAATAGCAATAGCCAAAACAATGATTCCCATTCCTCCAATCCAATGAGTAAGGCTTCTCCATAACAAAATACCCTTTGGCATGGATTCTATATCGTCTATGATAGAAGCCCCTGTGGTGGTATAACCAGAAATAGTTTCAAAAAAAGCGTTGGTTACATCTGGGATAGCTCCAGAAAAAATATAAGGGAGCATTCCAGAAATGGACATTACAATCCAACCAAAGGTCACAATAATATAACCCTCCTTTCGCTTAACCTCCTTGCGGTGACCACGAGTAAAGTACATAGCACAAACCCCAGCAAACATAGTCGAAATAGATGCTAAAGAAATACTAAGTGTAGCGCCATCCTTATAAATAGCACTTAAAACCGCAGCAATTAGCATAAAACCACCGTTACATAGAAGCAACAGTCCCATGATATGAAAGATAATCCTTGAGTTTAGGCGCATGTTAAAGGAACATTCGTTCTATTTTTGATATTTCTTCCGGTAGGCAACAAACTACGACCCGATCTCCGGCCTTAATTTCAAAACCCCCAAGTGCAATAATACCCTCTCCATTTCGCACTACGCCACCAATGGTAGCCGCTTTTGGAAAGTTAAGATCTCTTATGACGGCACCAGTAACTCTTGAATCCTTTTTAACTATGAACTCCAATATTTCTGCATTCAAGTTATTCAATCGCATCATCGCAACCACTTCGCCTCTTCTAATGTGTCTAAAAATATTATTTGCAGCCAATAACTTTTTATTAATCAGCGTATCTATACCTATAGAGTGTGACAGCTGAAAATAATCCATGTTCTCAACTAGTGCTATAGTTTTTTTTATAAACTTTGACTTGGCTACCAGACAAGACATGATATTGGTTTCGGAATTCCCTGTAACAGCAATAAAAGCATCCATAGACTCCAGACTCTCCTCTTCCAAAAGTTCTACGTTCCTACCATCACCGTTAATAACTAAAGCATTAGGCAGGTCATCTGCAAGATCAAAGGCTTTTTCCTTATTCTTTTCTATCAACTTAACATTGAACTTATTGTTGCATAAATCCCTAGCCGTTTTATAGCCGACCTTGCTACCACCTAAAATCATTACATTTTTAATCTCCTCCTTTTTCTTTCCTGTTAGCTTATACAGCTCATCAACACCCTCTTTAACAGTAATAAAATACACTTGATCCCCTTCTTTAAAAACCGTATCTCCTCTTGGTATAACCGTATATTGAGTCCCCATACGCTGCAATGCAATAGGCATAAAGTGAAGTTCAGGAAAAATATTTGCAGCCTCCTTTACCATTTTACCAACAAAAGGAGCCGATTTTGGTAGTGAGACACCAACCATAATCAACTTACCATCATCAAACTCAAAGGTGTCATTAAAGGCGGATTTGTTTAATAACAACTGTATTTCAGTCGCAGCCAACTCCTCTGGAGAAATAAGCTCGTCTATCCCCAACTCAGAGAATTTAAGCAACTCTTTATTGTCTACAAACTCTGTATTGGAAATCCTGGCAATAGTCTGTTTACATCCCAATTGTTTAGCCAACATGCACAACGTAATATTTGTGGTCTCGGAAGATGTGACACCAATAACAAGGTCAGAATCTTCTACTTGAGCATCCTTAAGAACAGATATAGATGTGGCATCCCCTTTTAGGACTCTAATATCTAAATGATTGTCTGCATAAGAAAGACTTTCTTTGTTGGTATCTATTAATGTGATGTTTTGAGATTCGTAGGAAAGTAATTTGGCCAAATGAAACCCCACTTCGCCTGCACCTGCAATAATAATTTTCATTTAATTTCTTAGGTTACCTATCTGTAGTGTAAAAACGCTTTTTTAACGTGATGCAATTGCATTATTTTGCGTTAATAGCAACGTAAATTTAGGTCTGTAATACGGAACAAAATTACATAATTTAATTAGCTTATGATTTATTTTAATGTTTTAAACTATAGACATTTAAAGAATCCCAAAATGAAATACAGAAAAGCCTACAGTACTATATTGTATCTTTGCGAAAAAAATTACTATGTCCGAAAAGGTTACCCCCTATAAAGACTCTGAACTTAGCAAAAAAGAGCAAGTAACTAAAATGTTCGACAACATTTCAAAAGATTACGATGGCCTTAACAGGGTTATTTCTTTTGGGATAGATATAAAATGGAGAAAGCGAGTTGTGGCGATACTTAAAAAGGAAAAACCACTATCTATTTTGGATATTGCTACAGGAACAGGCGACTTGGCTATTGCCTTGGTAAAAACAGGTGCTAAAAAAATTATAGGTTTGGACATTTCCCCTGGTATGTTAGCTGTAGGAAAGAAAAAAATACAACATAAAAATCTGGATAGCACTATTGATATGATAGTAGGCGATAGCGAAAAGCTATCCTTTGCAAACAACTCATTTGATGCCATCACCGTTTCTTTTGGTGTTCGAAACTTCGAAACCTTAGAAACTGGGCTTTCAGAAATTTTACGCGTGCTTAAGCCAAAGGGCAATTTGGTTATACTTGAAACTTCCGTACCTACCAAAACACCTTTTAAACAAGGATATCACTTATACACTAAGTATATGCTGCCGATAATCGGCAAACTATTTTCAAAAGATAATTCAGCTTATGGTTATTTAAGTGAATCCGCAGCCGTTTTTCCACATGGGGAAACCTTCAACAATATTTTACGTAAAATTGGGTTTATAGAGGTAACCAATAAGCCTCAAACATTTGGGGTAGCATCTATATATGTAGCTAAAAAACCGTAGCGTAGGACAATCGACCTCGCTCAGAAATTTAGCCACTTTAATGCAGATTTTTGTAATTAAGGCCAAATGAAGAAATGTATTTTGATATGCATTGGATTGCTCTGCACCACCCAATGGATCAATGCTCAATTTAATGAAAGACCCGTACTCAACAAGGAGAACGAGGATAAGAAATTTCTAAACTACGGGTATTTCTTAGGGTTTAATCAGTATGATTTCAAGTTTGATTATATTGACAATGATAAGGACATCTTAATCAGTAAGACCTTTGGCTTTAACGTAGGACTTATTGGTGAAATGCGTATAAATGAATTTTTAGACCTTCGAATAGAACCTGGACTACACTATACCTCCAGAACTTTTGGATTTCCAGGATTCGAAGAAGAACGTGATGCCATTAGTGAAGTCAAATCAACCTATATTAACTTTCCTTTACTATTGAAGGCTAGTACCCGGAGAATAGGAAACTGGAAACCCTTTATCATTGGTGGAGGATCTATGTCTTTAAACCTCGGCAGCAATGAAACCAGTCTAGACGATAATTCAGCTGGCACCTTCCGTATGAAAAAATGGGTGTATAATTATGAGTTGGGCTTTGGAATCGACTTTTACTTGGAGTACTTCAAATTCAGTCCTTCTATTCGTGGTGTTTTTGCTTTAACAGATGAACTTGTTAGAGACAATGATCCTAACAGTCCTTGGACGGGAAACATTGACACTATGAAATCCAGAGGTATTTTTATAAACTTTACTTTTGAATAAATAGTTAATTAACTCTTCGAATTTCGTTTAGTAAAATTGCCGAAGCCGTCCCAACATTTAAACTTTCTGTAGTTTCCTTCCCAAATTGAGGTATGGTAACAGTGTGCTCACAAAACCTACTAATTAGTGGAGAAATTCCGTTTCCTTCATTTCCCATTACAAGTATTCCCTTTTTTGGTAAAGGGCTTCTATAAACGGATGTTCCATTCATAAAAGAGCCGTAAACAGGAAGCGTATTAAGCTTTAAAAAAGAATCAAGATCAGTATAAGTAATATTTACTCTAGCAATAGAACCCATGGTGGCCTGTAGCACCTTTGGGTTATAACAATCTACCGTATGTTGAGAGCATACTAAGTTTTTAATCCCGAACCAGTCACACAACCTTATGATAGTTCCTAAATTTCCAGGATCCTGAATACCGTCCAACATCAAAATCCAATCGTTAAAATCAATAGAATTTGGAGCTAGTGTATAAAACACCCCTAGTACACCATTTGAATTTTTAAGCCCACTCATCTGTTGCAATTCCTTGGGAGCAACATCATGAATATCAGTATAGGCAACATCTAGTTCTAAGTCGTTAGAAACATACACCTTAAACGGCCTAATTTTAGAATTCAAAAGCTCTTCCACAGCCTTTTTACCTTCCATAACAAACAGACCATGTTCATTTCGGAACTTTTTTTGCTGTAAGCTTTTTATAAGTTTCAATTCACTTTTAACAACCATTCAAATAATGTATTTTTGATTTCTATGAACTCGGCACTATGCTTCAAAAACAACATAGCTAAAGTAAGCTTATTATCGCTTTTGGCAATGGTTGTGCTGTCATGTAATTCACTTAAAAAAATTGATGATGATGAATATTTGGTAGCAGGTAACACCCTATTGGTAGATTCACTCAAAATTAAAAACGAGGCCATAGAAAGTCTAATTTACCAAAGACCAAACGCAGCCCTCTTGGGTTACCCTTTGCGCCTTAATTTATATAATCTTGCAAAAGAAAACCCTGACTCACTCTTCCAAGACTGGCTTTACAAAAAACCCAACAGAAAAGAACGGTTAACAAAGCAACTTTCAGAAAAACAGGTAAAACGTTTGGGAGAATCCTTTTTTGTTTCAGGAGTTAGTAAATGGCTCAAGGATATTGGCGAAGCACCAGCAGTATTGGATACTTCTAAAACAAGGAGAAGCTTGGAGCGCCTAAGTGCGTATTACGAAACCAAAGGCTACTTTAACAATACTACCAACTTCACTATAGATTCTACAGGACGCAAACAAAGGGCGGTCTTAACCTACAAAGTTGCGCTAGGCAACCCCTTTTTATTGGATTCGGTATCGAATGAAATCTCTTCCAAGGCCATAGACTCTATATATTTCCTTAATGCCGGAGAAACGCTGATTAAACAAGGGGAAAAGTTTGACTTGGACAATTTTAATGCCGAAAGAGAACGACTTACCACAATCTTCCGAAATAATGGGATACGTAATTTTCAAGAAAGCTCTATTACCTTTGATATTCCTAGTGACACCACTGTACTGGGGAATGATCAAAAAATAAATGTTATCCTTAACATAGGGGACTTAAAAAGGAGAGGAGAAAACCAGGTTACCACTGAGGAATACAAGGTGGAGAAAATTAACAATATTGATATTTTTACAGATTATCTTTCGTCTAATGATGAGAATGAACTAAAAACAATTGTCTACGGCGACTATACCATACACTATTCTGGAAAATTTCAAATAAAGCCAAAAACCTTAGCAAATGCAATCTTTTTTAAAAAGGGCAATACCTATAGGGATATTGATAAAATAAGAACCTCCAGACAATTAAATAGTCTAAATATTTTCAAATATCCCAATATTATATTCAAGGAGGATAGTCTTACCAATAAGGTAAATACTAGCATATACTTAGCCCCAAAAACCAAATACTCCTTAGGAACTAACTTTGAAATAAGTAGATCTAATATTAGAAGGTTGGGTATAGGTGTTGGTGCATCCTTACTTATAAGGAATATTTTTAAAGGTGCAGAAAACCTAAGCATATCTGCGGATGGTGCGTTTGGACTTCTGAGTAGTCCCTCTTTCCAAGAAGATTTTTTCTCCGAAACCGGAGGTGAAATCACCTTGAATTTTCCAAGGATATGGTTTCCCTTTATAAATACTTCAAAACTCATCCCAAACTATACCTTACCAAAAACCAGAATAGGAATAGGAACAAGTTTTCAAAAAAACATTGGGCTAGACAAACAGGCCCTGAATAGTATATTGGGCTACAATTGGACCCCTTCGGAATTCATAAATCACAACATCGAATTGCTCAATATACAGTATGTACGCAACGTGAACCCCGAGCGCTTCTTTAATGTCTATAGCAACACCTACAACGACTTAAACAGAATAGCCATAAAGGACAACATACCAGTCAACCCAATCTATTTTAATGGTGATGGGAATCTTACAACCCCAATAGAAGCAACAGAGGGTAATATTTCCGGTACCACAGGTTTTACCGATGATGTTTTAGACGGGACCATCCCTGTTACCTCCAACGGATTGACCCAAGAAGATTTTAACGATGTTAAGAGCATCAATGAACGTGAAATACGACTTACGGAGAACAATCTCATTCTTTCTACTAATTACACCTTTAACAAGAATAATAGGAACGGTATTACGGATAATAATTTTTATCAGTTTCGGTTCAAACTGGAAAGTGCAGGTAATTTATTGTCCGCCCTATCCAGTATTGTACCGTTTAATGAAAAGGACGACCAGCTTTTAGTCTTTAACGTTCCTTTTTCCCAATACATAAAAACCGAATTGGATTATGTAAAATACTGGGACCTTTCGCGTTCCAATGTGGTAGCTGCAAGAGGGTTTTTAGGAATCGCAATTCCTTACGGGAATTCTAACAATATTCCGTTTGTACGTAGTTACTTTGGTGGTGGCTCTAACGACAATAGAGCTTGGTTCCCATATTCTCTCGGTCCCGGAAGCACATCAGCGGTAAACGATTTTAATGAAGCTAATTTTAAATTAGCCCTTAACTTAGAATATCGTTTCCCAATTGCTGGTAATTTAAATGGAGCTATTTTTGCAGATGCAGGAAATATTTGGAACGTTTTTGATGATGTAGAGGACCCCGCTGCCACATTCAATGGCCTGTCCTCTTTAAAGGACATTGCTCTTGGAACTGGTTTTGGACTCCGATACGATTTCACTTATTTCTTATTCCGTCTAGATTTAGGATTTAAAACCTATAATCCTGCAGAAGTACAGTCCAAAAGATGGTTCAGGGATTATAATTTTGCCAATTCCGTTCTACAATTAGGCATTAACTATCCTTTTTAAGTCTAATAGTTTTGTTACTTTTGTTTCTTAATTTTCAGAAAACTAAAGACCAAAAAGACTATGGGCCATAATATTAAACCGGGAGTTGCAACCGGAAATCAAGTTCAAGAAATATTCAACTACGCAAAAGAAAAAGGTTTTGCATTACCCGCTGTAAATGTAATCGGTTCAAATACCATCAATGGTGTTCTGGAAACTGCTGCAAGTTTGAATGCGCCGGTTATTCTACAATTCTCTAACGGTGGCGCTCAATTTAACGCAGGTAAAGGTCTTTCTAATGAAGGTCAAAATGCTGCCATTCAAGGAGCTATTGCAGGTGCAAAACATGTGCATCAATTAGCGGAAGCTTATGGCGCAACAGTTATCTTGCATACAGACCATTGCGCTAAGAAATTATTACCTTGGATAGACGGTTTGCTAGATGCAAGTGAAAAGCATTATGCAGAAACAGGAAAATCCCTTTTTAGCTCTCATATGATAGACCTATCAGAGGAGCCCTTAGAAGAAAACATTGAAATTTGCAAAGGCTATTTAGAGCGTATGAGCAAAATGGAAATGACATTGGAGATAGAGTTAGGTATTACAGGTGGTGAAGAAGATGGTGTTGACAATTCTGATGTAGACGATTCTAAGTTATATACGCAACCAGAAGAAGTAGCCTATGCTTATGAGGAGCTTTCAAAAGTAAGCCCAAGATTTACTATCGCGGCAGCGTTTGGAAATGTACACGGAGTATACAAGCCAGGAAACGTTAAGCTTACTCCCAAAATATTAAAAAACTCACAAGAGTATATTTCTAAAAAATACGGAGTAGAGCATAATCATATTGATTTTGTTTTCCACGGTGGTTCTGGCTCAACAGTAGAAGAAATTAGAGAAGGTATTAGCTATGGCGTTATTAAAATGAATATTGATACCGATTTACAATATGCTTTCCTTGCTGGTGTTAGAGACTATGTCCAAGACAACGGAGAGTACTTGCAAACTCAAATTGGAAACCCTAAAGGAGCTGATGAGCCTAACAAAAAATTCTACGACCCAAGAGTATGGTTGCGTAGTGGTGAATCTACATTCGTGGACCGATTAAAAAAGGCTTTTGAAGACTTAAACAATGTAAACACTTTATAATTTTCTGAAGACTAAATCTAAATATGGACAACATGACGGCTTGGTTTAAAAGAAAGGAAAAAGGAATACAAACTTCTACAGAGGAAAAAAAAGACACCCCAAGAGGATTGTGGTATAAATCTCCTACGGGAAAGATTGTAGAATCTGATGATCTTGCTAAAAACTTTTATGTAAGTCCAGAAGACGATTACCATGTTCGCGTTGGAAGCAAAGAATATTTTGAAATTCTTTTTGACGATAACACGTTCACCGAATTAGATGCTAAACTTTCTTCTAAGGATCCTCTAAAATTTGAGGATACTAAAAAGTACAAGGAACGTCTTGTGGCTGCTCAGAAAAAAACAGGACTTAAGGATGCTATTAGAACAGGTTTTGGTAAGTCTCTTGGAAAGGAGTTAGTCATTTGCTGTATGGATTTCAGTTTTATAGGCGGATCTATGGGAAGTGTTGTTGGAGAAAAAATTGCTCGCGGTATAGATTATGCTATAAAAAAGAAAGTTCCTTTTTTAATGATATCAAAATCTGGTGGTGCCCGTATGATGGAAGCGGCACTTTCTTTGATGCAGTTGGCTAAAACTTCTGTAAAATTAGCACAACTAGCAGAAGCGGAATTGCCTTACATATCACTTTGTACTGATCCAACTACTGGGGGTACAACAGCATCCTATGCCATGCTTGGGGATATTAATATTGCAGAACCTGGCGCACTTATAGGATTCGCTGGACCTCGAATTGTTAAGGACACTACCGGAAAGGACCTTCCAGAAGGGTTCCAATCTTCGGAGTTTTTATTAGAGCACGGATTTTTGGATTTTATTACGCACCGTAGAGAATTAAAGAAAAAAATAAATCTTTATATCGATTTAATTCAAAACAATCCTGTTCGCAACGGAAGTATTAAATCTGCTTAACCTTATAGCTTAATTGCTAAGCAAATGGAATAAAGAAGGGTTCTAAAAATTTACTTGTAGCTAATAATAATAATAGTATCTTTGCACCCTGTTTGAAAATCAATCAGATACATAAAAATCATTTAAAGTAATATTGGAATGTATTTAACGAAGGAAGTAAAAGCCGAAATCTTTAAGAAACACGGCGGAAAAGCGGAGAACACAGGTTCTACCGAAGGTCAAATCGCATTGTTCACACACAGAATCAATCATTTGACAGGACATTTAAAGAATAATCATAAAGATTATAACACTGAACGTTCATTAGTGAAATTGGTAGGTAAGAGAAGAAGTCTTTTGGATTACATGATAAAGAATGAAATCGTAAAATACAGAGAGCTTATAAAAGAGCTTGGTATTAGAAAATAAAGAAATAAAAGGGATAGCTAGCTATCCCTTTTTATTTAGATAATCTCCAGGTTCCAGGAGTTAAAATAGAGGAGCAGTACAAAAAGCTACACATAGTTTTTCATTGGTCCGTTCACACACAACAACACAACAACCCCCGACCAAAAAGAAATATGGTGGGGAGACCATTGTTTAACAAAATCCCGAAAGTAGTATCGGGTAAAAATCAATTTTATGATTCCAAAAGTATTTAAAGAGGTCATAGACCTTGGTGATGGTAGAGAAATTACCATCGAAACCGGAAAACTAGCAAAACAGGCACATGGTTCTGTTGTTGTTACATCGGGAAAATGTATGCTATTGTGTACAGTTGTTTCCAATTACGAGCAAAAAGATCTTGGTTTCCTACCCTTAACGGTAGATTACAGGGAGAAATTTGCAGCTGCAGGTCGTTATCCTGGAGGTTTCTTCAAAAGGGAAGCAAGACCAAGTGACGGCGAAGTATTAACGATGCGTTTAGTAGACAGAGTTTTGCGTCCATTATTCCCAAAAGATTATACAGCAGAGACACAAGTGATGATACAGTTAATGTCTCATGACGAAAACGTTATGCCAGACGCTATGGCAGGTTTAGCAGCTTCGGCAGCTATCCAATTATCAGATTTCCCATTTGAGTGCGCAATCTCTGAAGCAAGAGTTGGTCGTATTAATGGTGAATTTGTTATCAACCCAAACAGAGCTCAATTAGCAGAGTCTGACATCGATATGATGATCGGTGCTTCTGCTGATTCTGTAATGATGGTTGAAGGTGAAATGGATGAGATTTCTGAGGACGAAATGGCAGACGCTATTAAGTTTGCACATGAAGCAATTAAAGAACAATGTGCTGCTCAGTTAAGATTAGCTGAAGCATTTGGAAAAAAAGAAGTTCGTGAATACGAAGGCGAAAGAATAGATGCAGATTTAGAGAAGAAGGTTCATGATATGGCATACGATAAAGTATATGCTATAGCAAAAGCTGGATCTGCTAAACACGAAAGAAGTGCTGCATTTGCTGAAATTAAAGCAGACATAAAAGCAACTTTTTCTGAAGAAGAATTAGCAGATTATGGTGGTTTAGTTTCTGATTATTACCGTAAAGCTGAAAAAGCTGCCATTAGAGATCTAACTTTAAACGAAGGTTTACGTTTAGATGGTCGTCAAACAGATCAAATTAGACCAATTTGGTGTGAGATTGATTATCTTCCTTCTACACACGGTTCAGCAATTTTTACTAGAGGTGAAACTCAAGCATTAGCTACCGTAACTTTAGGAACCTCTAGAGATGCAAACAAAATAGACATGCCATCTTTCGAAGGCGAAGAGAATTTCTATTTACATTATAACTTCCCTCCTTTTTGTACAGGTGAAGCAAGACCAATTCGTGGAACGTCTCGTAGAGAAGTTGGACATGGTAACTTGGCACAACGTGGATTAAAAGGAATGATTCCTGAAGATTGCCCATACACTGTACGTGTTGTTTCCGAAGTACTAGAATCTAACGGTTCTTCTTCTATGGCAACTGTATGTGCTGGAACAATGGCTATGATGGATGCTGGTGTTCAATTAAAAAGACCAGTTTCTGGTATTGCAATGGGATTAATCTCTGATGCTGATTCTGGAAAATATGCTGTTCTTTCTGATATCTTAGGAGATGAAGATCACTTAGGAGATATGGACTTTAAAGTAACTGGTACCTCTGAAGGTATTACTGCTTGTCAAATGGACATTAAAGTAAAAGGCCTTTCTTATGAAATTTTAGTGAATGCACTACAGCAAGCACGAAATGGTCGTTTGCATATTTTAGAAAAATTAACGGATACAATTGCTACTCCAGCAGTAGAAGTTAAAGACCATGCTCCCACTATGGTTACTAGACGTGTTCCTAATGAGTTTATTGGAGCGTTAATTGGACCAGGAGGAAAAGTAATTCAAGAAATGCAAAAGGAGACTGAAACCACTATCGTAATTAATGAAGATCCAGTTACGGAAGAAGGTATCGTTGAAATTTTAGGCGTAGGCAGTAAAGGTATTGATGCTGTAATGGCAAAAATAGATTCTATTCTGTTCAAACCTCAAATGAATGAATCTTACCAAGTTAAAGTAATTAAGATGCTTGATTTTGGTGCTGTAGTAGAATATCTTGATGCTCCTGGCAACGAGACTTTGTTACACGTATCTGAATTAGCTTGGGAACGTACAGAGAATGTTACTGATGTAGTAAACATGGGTGACGAATTCGAGGTTAAGTATTTAGGTACGGATCCGAGAACACGTAAAGAAAAAGTTTCGCGTAAGGCACTTTTACCAAAACCAGAAGGTTTTGTAGAAAGACCGCCAAGAGATAATTCTCGTGGAAGAGATGATCGCAGAGGTGGCAGCAGAGATAGCCGTGACCGCAAACCAAGAAGGGACTAAATCCTTTATTCGGTATTAAGTATAAAAAGCCTCAACCTTTATGTTGGGGCTTTTTTTATGCCGTTCATCGTAATAATTATCTTTTTTTCAGCTAATTGTAACATTCCTCCCTTTTTTACGTATAAGTATATGCAGTCTATGCAAATTGAACTTAATTTATTTTAATGAGACAGCTTAAGATTACAAAACAGGTTACCAATA
>RCND010000150.1_pt1 | contig 37667 bp, 34 predicted proteins | sample 2041351 | NCBI WGS metagenome assembly RCND01 (sample SAMN09708230, study PRJNA481090) | Marine sediment metagenome, whole genome shotgun sequencing project. | biome: marine sediment; feature: ocean; material: sediment; isolation source: Sewage treatment plant 12B marine sediment (STP12B) ... | reverse complement strand
ATTTACTTCAGTATTGTTGGTTGCTTCTCTCGGAGTTGCAAACGCTTTAGTGTGGCCGGCGATATGGCCATTGGCCTTAAATGGTCTAGGGAAGTTCACAAAAACGGGTGCAGCCTTTTTAATTATGGCTATTTCTGGGGGGGCTATTCTTACACCTCTTTATGGGCAATTAGTTGATTATTTAAAAGGAGTATACCTGGCAGAGGGAATGGAAGAGGTTCTTGCCACTTCTCATTCAGCAAACCAAGGATATTGGATACTTTTACCTGCTTATTTCATTATATTCCTGTATGCTTTTAAAGGGCATAAGATTAAATCATGGAGTTAAAAAAAAGGAATGCGCTTTGCATTCCCTATTGAAATCTACACAAATTTCAATCTTTTTGTTTGAGTAAGTATAGCAAAATGGAGTAGCCTGAGAAACTACTCCTTGCTATACATTATTAAATTAATGGCTAGAATATTTTTATTTACGAAAGTAGGAACCTATTTTTGAGGTTTAACACAAGCATTTGTATTGAGCACTTTTCTAATTTTTAGTATTATCGCAGTATACTTTGGCCTGATCATGGCCATTTCTTATTTCACTTCAAGAAACAGAAGTGATGAATCTTTTTTTACAGGTGATCGACAATCACCGTGGTTCCTGGTAGCTTTCGGAATGGTTGGCGCTGCTTTATCCGGTGTTACTTTTGTTTCAGTTCCCGGAATGGTGGGGAACAACAGTTTTTACTTTTTTCAATTTATTATGGGAAATGTTGTAGGTTATTTGTTTATAACCTTTGTCCTGATTCCTCTTTATTATAGACTGAAACTAGTCTCTATTTATGGATATCTAAATGATAGATTTGGTAAAACAACATATAAAACGGGTTCTTTATTTTTCCTTGTTTCACAGTCCTTTGGTGCGTCATTGCGATTACTTTTGGCAGCTAAAATTTTGCAATTTGCCTTTTTTGACAAATTAGGAATTCCTTTTTACCTGACCGTTATTATCATTCTAATGCTCGTTTGGTTGTACACCAATAAATCTGGTATTAAAACCATTGTTTGGACCGATGCGCTCCAGACATTTTTTTTGATTCTTGCTGCAATTGTTACCATTTATTCTATAACCTCTGCCATGGGTCTTACTTTAGGAGAGTCTGTAAGTAAAGTAGTGAAACATGAATATTTTAAAGTATTTGACTGGGATAGTAGATCCGGAAATAATTTTTACAAACAATTTATAGCTGGGATTTTGATTGCCATTGCGATGATGGGGCTTGATCAGAATATGATGCAGAAAACCCTTACTTGTAAGAATCAATGGGATGCTCAAAAGAATACTTTAACGTTCAGTTTGATTTTGGCTTTAACACAGTTCCTGTTTTTGGGGCTCGGGATATTGCTATACGTTTATGCAGACAGTATGGAGATCACGCTCCCTTTAGGCGAGCAAGGTCAATTCCTTGATACAGATACTTTATTTCCTGATTTGGCGATTAATCATCTTGGTTTAATTGCGGGAATTAGCTTTTTGTTAGGCATAATTGCCGCTTCTTTTTCCAGTGTAGATTCGGCCCTTACGGCTTTAACTACTTCTTTTACCTATGATTTTCTTGACATGTCGAATAAATCTGGCACACAAAAGAAAAAATTGAAGAACCTTGTGCTTTTTGGTTTCAGTGTGGTTGTTTTTGTGATTATTATGTTGTTTTCAGGGAGTAGAGGAGATGTTATATCACTAATTTTTAATGTAGCTGGATATACTTATGGGCCACTTCTGGGCTTGTATTTATTTGGTATGTTTAGCACAGTTTCAGTAAGAGATAAATGGGTTCCTTTGATTTGTATTGCAGCGCCTCTTTTGACCTATGCCTTGAGTGTCTATCTGAAAAGAAGTATTAATTTTGACTTTGGATTTATCAGTATAGCAGTCAACGCAATGTTTACCATCTTAGGGTTAATAATAATTCAACAAAAAAAGAAAATATGATATCTCGATCCACAACTGAACAGTCTTCCTCTTATGACAATCTAGAGGAGATGAGTGTAAATGAGCTTCTTCTGAATATGAATAATGAAGATAAGAAAGTAGCTCTTGCTGTTGAAAGATCCATCATTCAAATTGAACCATTAGTTGAAGAGATTGTAAAGCGTTTTAAAATAGGGGGTCGTTTGTTTTATATTGGGGCTGGAACCAGCGGAAGGCTGGGTGTATTAGATGCTTCTGAATGCCCTCCAACATATGGGGTTCCGGACAATTGGGTTATTGGACTGATCGCAGGTGGAGATGGAGCACTCAGAAAGGCGGTTGAAAATGCTGAAGATGACCTTGAGCAGGCTTGGATAGATCTAATGGCATATGATATCAATTCAAAGGATGTCTTGATTGGGATAGCAGCTTCAGGAAGAACCCCCTATGTGATAGGAGGATTACAAATGGCAAACAAGCATAAAATATTGACAGGTTGTATTACGTGTAATGCCGGTTCTGCAGTTGCCAAAGAAGCAAAGTATCCAATTGAGGTTGTAGTAGGGCCTGAATTTGTTACAGGAAGTACTAGGATGAAGTCAGGAACAGCTCAAAAACTTGCATTAAATATGATTTCTACCTCTGTCATGGTGAAGCTGGGAAGGGTAAAAGGGAATAAAATGGTAGATATGCAATTGTCGAACGAGAAGTTGGTTGAAAGAGGGACAAACATGGTTGCTGCCGAGCTTGCCATTGAGAAAGATCTAGCGGAAACTTTATTGATAAAATACAAAAGTGTAAGGGCTGCAGTTGATAATTACAGGACCTTAAATAAGTAGAACTAAAAGAAAAATTTGATCTGTGTAAATGGCTAACTGCTGCTTTTGTCAGATTGATTAAAGAAAATACCTAACATGGAGAAACGTTTTGGTTTACTAGGTAAAAATATATCATATTCATTTTCTAAGAAATATTTCACGGAAAAATTTAAGGCGCTGGATTTAAAGCAATTTGAATACGTTAATTACGATTTGGAACAGATTGAAGATTTTTCAAAAAATGTGCTTATTGATAAAGAGATTTTAGGTGGACTTAATGTAACGATTCCCTATAAAGAACTTGTGATTCCTTTTTTGGATGAGATCGATGAGGATGCTGACAAGATTGGTGCTGTAAATACGATCAAAATATTAGAGAATGGAAAACTTAAAGGGTATAATACAGATGCTTATGGTTTTGAAACTTCTCTCAAGTCGTGTTGGAAGGGTGATGAACAAGGAGCTTTAATTTTAGGAACGGGAGGTGCTTCAAAGGCAATAGCGCATGTCTTACGTAAATTAGGTATTTCGTTCTTATTTGTATCAAGAGCTAAAAGCAATGAACAGACCGTATCCTATAAGGATTTGGATGAGAAGCTGATCCTTGAGCATGAGTTGATTATAAATTGTAGCCCTTTAGGAACTTATCCTGATATTCATGCGAAACCTGAGATTCCCTATGGGTTTTTAACTGAAAGACATCTTTTATTTGACTTGATTTATAATCCAGAAATGACTGCATTTCTTAAAATGGGAGAAACCGCCGGGGCAATTGTCAAGAACGGGAGCTCCATGTTAAAGCATCAGGCGGATAGGTCCTGGGAAATTTGGAATTTATAGGGTAAATATATCTACGCAACCTATTGAAAATTGTCCATCTTATTTATAACATAGTTTTGCGCTTTGCTGGGCTATTAGTATCTTTCAAAACTTTTTCAAAGTAAAATATAGGAACCTTAAACATGAAACAATGTTAGACGTAAACAATGATCAATTATCATCAGATTCCGCCGAAGGCGAAGTAAATAAGGAAAATGAAACTACTCCGGTGAAATCCAAGGGTGAGGAGCAGGTGAAGGATGATTTAAAGGATGATATAAAGAATGATGAAGCTGGTGAAGAAGTTGAAGTCAGTAAGGAAGAAAAAATTGAAACTGTTGAGGATGAGAAGAATTCATCAGCAGATATGACTAAAGAAGTTGAGAAGGATGTTGAGAAAGATGTTGAGGAGGAAATAGTTAAGGAGGAAATAGTTAAGGAGGAAATAGTTGAGGAAGAAACTGAAATTGTTGAAGTAGTCACTGAAAATGAAGAGCTCAAGGAAGAGGTGAAGGAAGGTGTTGAAGGTGTGTCACCTGAAACCCCTGTGGCCGTTGAGAAAAAGAAAAATAGCGATATTCCTGAATTTAATCTAGCGATAATGTCACTGGATGAGATTGTGAAAATGATTCAAAAGCTTTTGAGCGACTTTGCAATAAAAGATGTAAAAAATCAAATTGAAAGTTTGAAAATTGATTTTCAGAAAAAATTCAGCGCTTTTGCAAAAGAGCAAAAAGAAGCGTTTCTGAAATTAGGAGGTGAAGAAGCTGACTTTTTTCTTTCTGCGACTGTAAAACATAAGTTTGATGATTTAATTGGAGAATATAAGAGAAAACGTCAACATTTTTATAAGGAAATAGAAAGGACTCAAAAGGAAAATTTGGAGTTGAGATTGAAATTAATCGATGAATTAAAGGGATTGATCGATAATGCCGAACCTTCTACCATGTATAAGAATTTCAGAAATCTTCAAGACAGATGGAGGGAAGTTGGCCAGATTCCGCATGCAAAATATAATGATGTATGGAGAACCTATCACCATCATGTAGAGCGTTTTTACGACTTACTGCATATGAATAATGACTTCAGAGATTTGGATTTCAGGCATAATCTAGAAGAAAAAACCAAATTAATTAAGAAAGCAGAGACTTTATCTGAAGAGGATGACGCAAACCATTCGTTTAAGGAATTGCAAATTCTGCACAGAATGTGGAAAGAGGATATAGGACCAGTTGCACGTGAATTACGAGAAGAGGTTTGGCATAAATTCAGTGAGGCCACAAAGAAAATTCATAAGAAAAGGCATGATTTTCAAGATCAATTAGACGAGAAGTTTAAGGCTAATGTTGGTTTGAAAATAGCAGTTATAGAAAAAATAAAATCGATTGATGGAAGCGGTAATACCGGTCATAAAGATTGGCAACAGAGTATCAAAAAGTTAGAATCGCTTAGAGATGAGTTTTTTGCAATTGGTAGAGTTCCTAAGGCTAAAAATGAGGAAGTGTGGCAACTTTTCAGAGAAGCAACGCGTAAATTTAATTCTGAGAAGAATAATTTTTATAAAGGGGTTAAAAACGATCAAACAGAAAACCTAAAAAAGAAATTAACTTTAGTTGAACAAGCAGAATCCCTGAAAGATAGCGATGATTGGACCATGTCTACCGAAGTATTCAAGAAAGTCCAGGCTGAGTGGAAAAAAATCGGTCATGTTCCTAGACGTGATTCTGACAAAATTTGGAAGCGTTTTAAAGATGCGTGTAATCATTATTTTGATAGATTACATGATAAACAAAGCGATGTTGATAAAGACCAGTCTGCGGTTATAGAAAAGAAGAAAGAGTTTTTGGATACGCTTAAAAAAGAAATTGAAGTTGATAAAAATTTAAGTCTCGAGTTTGTTCAGAAAGGAATTGATCAGTGGAGAGCTTTAGGCGTGTTGCCTCAAAAAGTGAAACATCTGGATATCAAATTCAATAAATTGCTTGACAGCGCTTATAAAAAATTAGACATTGATAAGGATGAGGCTAGTTTTTTAAGGTTTAAGAGCACTGTAGATAGTTTGCTCGATCAGAAGAATTTAAGAAAACTAGATAGTGAGCAACTTTTTATCAGAAGGAAAATAGACGAAATTACAAAAGAGATAAAGCAGTTGGAAAATAATATTAGTTTTATTTCGAACGCTAGTGCGGATAACCCTTTGGTGAGAAATGTGTATAATAATATCGAGGAGTATAAAAAGTCATTAGAGGTCTGGAAAAGGAAGATTGATTATATGAAGAAAATGGAATATTAAAAACAAGAAACCCCGCTCAAAAGCGGGGTTTCTTGTTTTTAAAAACTGTTACTTTTATTAGGTATTAAATTATTCGTTTAATTGCTCAATTCTTTCCTGCATTTTTAAAAGTACGACCTTATTTGAATATAGTGAACAATGGCCTTCCATTGGAGTGAATTCAATTATGGCGTCCGATTTTGGATTCGAGGTTGATTTTAAGAAATCATCAAAACCTCTTGTCCCGGTATTTAGGTAAAAATGATCCATATCACCCATCCAGATATATATTTTTCCTTGAAGTTTAGGGCCCAGTACTGACCAATTAGCTTTGACATATTTTTTAAAGTCATATTTTTCCCATGATTTAGCCACTTCAGGATCAATTACACCAGTATAGGGGTCAAACAAGGGCTTTGGAAGGCCATTGTCTCCCTTAGGACTATAAAGAGCTGTATGCGCACTAAATTGACCTCCTGAATTTAAGTAAGAATTGGAAGTTCCAAATGCATTTTCGTAGGCTATGAATTCTTTCATTGAAAGAAGTGGTTCTCCATTTGTTTCCCTCATGATTGGTCTCAGGTAGCCCACTTCATTCGTAAAGGCCTGTTTTTCTTTATAAATATTGATCAGTTGGTAGTTTTCGAAGTCGATAGCATCTGGGCTGTAGGAATACACCCCGTTGAAAACGTCTGGATAGTATAATTGTAACCCCAAGGAAACCCATCCTCCTGTTGAACAGCCGTCAACAAATCTGGTCATGGCTGAGTCAGTTCCTCGATAAGCATTTTCAACATGCGGGATTAGCTCATTGATCAACGAATAGCCATAAGGGCCACTATTGTCGGAGTCCATTTGATAAGAATCTCCAAAAGGTCCTTCACCATCAAGAAATACAGTAATGATTTGGGGAGCTTCTTTTGAGTCCCACCATTTCATAAATTCATCATCAGAAATCAATCTGTCAATTCGGGTATATCTCCCACCGTAACCAGCAACATTGTACCGTATGGGGTAGGCCTTATTTTTATCGTAATTGTGTGGAAGAAGTATACTGGCTTTTAAACTAACGTCCTTACCCCACCAAGCGGATAAAGTGTCACTTTTGAGATTAACGAGTTTAGCGAGATCATGCTTTTTGAATGTTCTGGGTTCGTTTTTTTGGTCTAAATTAAAGCTAATACTCTTGTTAGAATCGATCAATATTTCTTTTTTGTCGGCGTATAGGTTTCCTGGAGCATTTATTCTGGATTCGCTAGTATCTTGATCCCAAACTACTTGTACATAATATGTTCCTTCCGGGATCGAATTTAAATTCCAGTCAGGTGTCTTGGTCCAAGCGTCTTGTCCAGTTAATTCAATTGTTTTCTTTGAGGAGAAATTATCAATATTTCGAGCGAAAACATGTGTTTTTCTATAAGGATTTGGCCAAATTTGATTTCGAGGTTCTAGCTTTGAATTTTGAGTTAAAAAGATAAAAACACGACCTTCGGAATCAAAAGTTTCATAAAGTGATTCATCAATTGAGACCTTAATAGAGAGTTTGTATTGTTTTTCTTGTGCAAAAAGTTGAAATCCTAGGCATAGGAATAACACATAAATGAATGTGAATTTGTAGTTCATTGCTTTGCTCGTTTAGTTAGATGTCTAGAAAGTTTTATAATTTTTTTTCACTTAGTAATAGCGTATTTCAATTGAGATAAATATAGTCATAATATTTGTGAAACATTTTTTGTCTAAGGAGACGCAGGTTCTTTATTGATATTTTTAAAATAGAAGATTGAAGCATTTTTTCTTAGAACCAAATCTAACTTTTTAGCATACTTTATTACATTTATTTGCTAATGATTTATAAGTAATTTAATATAAAACTATAATGACACCAGTATACGGATCAACATGCTCGATCCTGGATAGTTGCGAACTGACCTTGGTAGATGATGATGGCGAAAATTGAAAATTTCTCTCTGCTATTGAGTATGCCCTCTAATTATAATATTTTATTAAAGACTTAATAATCAAAAATTTATAATATCTAACTTTTACTGTTTATTTAATTTAAATATTTAGGTAAATCTGTTTGTGGTTTAGGTATTTATAGCTGAAAATCGGAAGTGACTTAACGATTTATCCTCGTTGAGAAATTTTCATGCTGTTCATATTTTGTTATTTTCCCATTTTCATCTCTTATAAAAGTAAGGGTCTCACCCAAAGTTTTGTCTTTGCGAATCTTTCTAAAAACATCACCTTCTATATGTTTGTAAAAAGTCATTGCTTCGGCGGGTTCGTTTGAAGGAAGACTTAGATTAACTAATTTACCGTTGAATGTAGAGATATATGTCTCACCCCACCAAGGAGAACTATCATAGTATCCGACGTAGTCTTTAAGTTTTTGCGAAGCCTCATGATCCATGTCTTTTATTGACGTTTCCATTTTATTCATAATGGCATTAATGCCTTTGAAATATTTATTTGGATTGCTGCCACTTGCATTGATCATTACGGAAAAGGCCCTTTTTGTTTTCAGATTGATCTGCAGTGTTGATCTGTAGCCAGGGCAAGAACCGCCATGACCTACCCAAGTATTGCCGTCACTTCCTTTATATACGGAAAACCCTAAGCCCCGAGTTGTGCTCCAATCGGGATTGGTCCAATGTACATTCTGCATATTTTTAAGTGTAGAAGGTTTAAGGATCTCCACCAAAGTGCTATCCCTAAGCCTGAATTGCCAAGAGGCAAATTTCCCTAAATCTTCAACCGTCGATGAAAATCCGGCAGCAGGAGTAATTCCATTTGCCTGAAATAGTTTTACTTTTTTTCGATTCCCTTCCCGATTAATTGCTGCATAACCTATGGCAAGCTCCTCCCCATATAGATCCTCAGGCAACTCGGTACGCGTGTTAGTTAGTCCTAGGGGTACTAGAATATTTTGTTTGACATAGTCATCGTAAGGCATACCAGAAATTTCTTCTACAATTTCACCTAGAAGTGTTAAACCTAAATTACTATACTGAAAATATGTAGAAGCTTGATAGAGTGTTTCTTGTTCCTTTAATTTTGAATCAATTGCTTCTTTTGATGGAAAAGGAAAGTCAGGTCCTGTCCAATAAGGATAGCCAGCTTCTCTTGGTAATCCAGAGGAATGAGTTAATAAAGATCTTATAGTGATTGGTCCGCTTTCAGGGTATTTTTGTTTTAAGTCATAGGCGGGTAAATGATCACTCACTTTGTCGTCTAAACGAATTTTGCCTTCATCATAAAGCTTCATGATGGCTACAGAGGTGAATAATTTTGAAATAGAACAAATACTGCATATTGTATTTGCGTTTGCTTCAATATTTTTTTCCTTATTGGATAATCCAACAGCTCCTGACCATAAGACTTCTTGATCTTCAACAACTATGGCGGTAAGGCTGGGTAGGTGGTCAAAATCCTTTTGGGCTTCAAGCCAAACTTCGACAAGTTCGAAGGCTTCAGAATAATTTTTTTTAGATTCCTGAGCATTAACAGTTTGTAAAAACAGGGTGCAGATCAGTAATAAACAATATTTTTTCATGAGTTCGGGTTAAGTTATTTAAGGGGCAAATAAGCATAAAAATAGGAAATCTTTTACTTTGATTCTGATTGTGAAGAGGATATAAGTTTTAAAATACAAATATGGAACACCTTTTTATCTCGTCATTGATTAATTACAAACACATTTGAAATATGAATTTACCAAAAGCTATTACTATATTTGTAAGCCAAAAAAATATCTGGAAAGAATAAGCCCTAAGAATAACTTTTAAACAAACATACTATGTCAGATGATAAAAAAGTCATTTTCTCCATGTCTGGAGTTAGTAAATCCTATCAAGGAACCAATAAACAGGTTCTTAAGAATATTTATTTAAGTTTTTTCTATGGTGCCAAGATTGGAATACTAGGATTAAATGGATCTGGTAAATCGACTTTATTAAAAATTATAGCAGGCTTAGAGAAGAATTTTCAAGGAGACGTAGTTTTCGCTCCAAATTATTCAGTTGGATATCTAGCACAAGAGCCAGAGCTGGATGATAGTAAGACGGTAATGGATATTGTTAAAGAAGGGGTGGCTGAGACTGTAGCTATTTTAGATGAATACAATAAGATCAATGACATGTTTGGTCTTGAGGAGGTTTATTCGGACGCCGATAAGATGGAAAAATTAATGGCTCAGCAAGCCAATCTTCAAGACAAGATAGATGCCCAAAATGCCTGGGAACTTGACACTAAACTGGAAATTGCCATGGATGCTTTAAGGACTCCTGAAGGGGATGTCCCAATCAAGAATTTATCTGGAGGAGAGAGGCGTCGTGTGGCGCTATGCAGATTGTTGTTGCAGCAACCAGATGTTTTATTGCTGGATGAGCCTACCAACCATTTAGATGCGGAGTCAGTACATTGGCTTGAGCATCATTTGGCACAATATCAGGGAACTGTAATTGCTGTGACACACGATAGGTATTTTCTTGACAATGTTGCAGGTTGGATATTAGAGCTTGACAGGGGTGAGGGAATTCCATGGAAAGGTAATTACTCGTCATGGTTGGAGCAAAAATCGGATCGATTGGCTAAGGAGGAGAAAACAGCTTCAAAGCGTCAAAAGACCCTGCAAAGAGAATTAGAGTGGGTTAGGATGGCCCCTAAAGGACGTCATGCCAAGTCAAAAGCAAGATTATCTAGTTATGATAAATTGATGAGTCAGGATCAAAATAAGCAAGAAGAAAAACTTGAAATTTACATACCTCATGGACCAAGATTGGGTAACAATGTGATTGATGCAGTTGGTGTTTCGAAAGCTTTTGGGGATAAATTGCTCTATGATGATCTTAATTTTAAATTACCTCCTAACGGTATAGTTGGTATCATAGGGCCCAATGGGGCCGGTAAAACAACCATTTTCAGAATGATAATGGGAGAAGAAAAACCTGATAAAGGAGAGTTTAAAGTGGGGGAAACAGCTAAGGTGGCTTATGTTGATCAAAGCCATTCAAATATAGATCCTGAAAAATCAATATGGCAAAATTTTTCTGATGAACAGGAGATGATTATGATGGGAGGGAAGATGGTAAATTCAAGGGCTTATCTGGGCCGATTTAATTATAGTGGTTCTGAACAGAATAAAAAAGTTTCGGCCCTTTCAGGGGGTGAAAGAAATAGATTACATCTGGCGATGACCCTTAGAGAAGAAGGGAATGTATTACTTTTAGATGAACCAACTAATGATCTAGATGTAAATACTTTAAGGGCTCTTGAAGAAGGTCTTGAGAACTTTGCAGGTTGTGCCGTAATCATATCGCATGATAGGTGGTTTTTAGACAGGGTATGTACCCATATTCTTGCTTTTGAAGGGGATTCGGAAGTTTACTTTTTCGAAGGGAGTTTCTCGGATTATGAAGAAAATAAGAAGAATAGATTGGGTGGAGATATGATTCCTAAAAGAATAAAATACAAAAAATTGATTCGCTAATCTAAGATGAATTCAAAAGTAAAAAACATAAGAAAGGTACCTCTTTCAGATAATTGGTATACGCTGAATAAAATTGTGTTTGACTACAAAATGTCAAACGGTGATTGGGTAGAGCAAGAGCGAGAGGCATATGATAGGGGTAATGGTGCTACTGTCATGTTATACAATAGGACAAAACAAACGGTGATTCTTATCTCTCAGTTCAGGATGCCCACTTACCTTAACGGGAATGAATCAGGGATGTTGATTGAATCTTGTGCGGGTCTTTTGGATGGAGACGATCCTGAAACTTGCGTTATTAAAGAGGCTGAAGAAGAATCTGGTTTCAAAGTGAGTAAAGTTGAAAAAATTTTTGAATCATACATGTCACCAGGTGCTGTAACGGAGATAATTCATTTCTATATTGCGGAATATCATGAGAATGACAAAGTTAGTTCAGGAGGTGGATTAATTGAAGAACAGGAGGATATAACTGTTCTTGAGGTTAGTTTTGAAAAGGCTATGTCAATGATCTCCACAGGGGAGATCAAAGACGCCAAGACCATCATGTTATTGCAGTATTTAAAAATTCATGGCTTAATGGAGCCTTAAAGTACTTAGCAGTTTGATGATCTATTGATTTTAAACCTTAATCACTTGAGGTGCAGGAGATAGCTTTGCAATCATTTTTTGCATATCATCAAGACGTGTCATATATAACTGCAATTCAGCTAGTATGCCAGACTTTGATGATTCAAACCTATTATTGCTCTCAGCAAAAAGATTTTTATAATAGCTAATTCCATCTTTTAGATTTTCACTAAAAGAAAGTAGATATTTTTCCTGTCTTTTATTTATTTCTCCTTGTACGTCGTCAATTTTTGATTTCAGATGATCTGAATACAGCTTTAGCTCTTTGATAAACATATTGGGTCTATTATTTGAAGAAATTACATTAATTCTTCCATAGATATGATCCGTAATTTCTTTAAGACTCATTATTTTAGAAAAATAAGCCATATTTGGTCCAGGACAGATAGAAACTCCTTTTGAAGGTCTTTTTATATCCATATCATGAATTTGTTCCGTGGCCGAGCCTAGCCCCATGCAAAGACAGGATTTTTCAACGATTTTTTGAAACCTAGTTTTGTATACCTCTTTAGAGATCTCTTCTTTATCTAGTTCTTTGATCTTATTTCGCTGGTACTGTCTCGATGCCGTACAAATTGACTTATCTGTAAATTCACTATTTAAGGCTAAAAATTCTTTGGGACAAGGGCTACCTGGTCTGCCGGATTCAATTTTTTCGCCTTTTTCAATATCCTTTGAATTACCTCTGAGGTTATTGAATGGGACACCTAAGGGTGATATATTACTGAGGTATAAATCTTTTTCAGTAGCCTGAGCCAATTTATTCAAAGTTTTATCATCTACGGTAGTAGCCTCTGGCACTAATAAGAATGGACTACCCCATCCTACAGAATCAATTTCATAATGCTCAAGTAAAAATTTATGTTCCTCTTCGGTTCCTACACCCCCTTGAGCAGTTATTTTTAATTCTAAATTCTCAGTCGGTAGCGCCTTTTCACGGTCTTTTAAGGCAGGAAGTAGTATCTCATGAACCGTTTTGACTAACAAGTCTTTATTCGTTTTAAACTCTTCTAAAATAGGGCCCATTAAATATCCTTCGGTGGCAAATGCATGCCCACCACAATTAAGTCCGGATTCAATCCTGTATTCAGAAACCCATAGTCCTTTTTTCGCTAAAAACTTCCCTTGGATCAAGGCTGATCGATAGTCACTTACCTTAATGACTATCTTTTTTTTGATGTAACCCTGTTTATTAGGGAAGAAGTCATCAAATTGCTCCATGTAACTGTAAAGTCTTGGATTCATTCCAGCTGATAGCACAACAGATGATTCAAGGTCGCTTTGTGCAAACCCTCTTAAAGCAGCATGCGCGTCATTATATTCATTTGGTAATTTTTCTCCATTGTTATAATTCGCCTTATCAAGTTTGGTCATGATGTTGACATCAATGCTTCCCATGCTCAAGTGCTGGTTTGCCCAGTTTCTGATTTCCTGCCAAGTTGTATTGTTACTTGTTAATTCGAGAAATTGCTTCTTCAAACTTGAACCCTCTGGAAGCATATTGAAATACGCTTTGATTTCGTTACTTGTCTCAAGGGTTGAGCCTTTAATCTGGTTGAATTTTTTCTCTGCGAGTTCTTGCAGTAAATTTAAATAGGAAGTGATTCTTTTGGCTCTGAAGTCTTCTATTTTATCCGTAATCGCCAGATATGGGATTTCAAATTTTTCACAATAGGTTTTTCTAAGGTTTTCGATGAGAACGTCATCGACGATAGATACAACTGAGTCCATCCCGAAAGGAGCAACTTTTAAAGGAGTATCAAGAGTAAATCCAGTTCCCATTACAGGAATATGAAAAGTGTGTTTTGTAGACATTTTTGATTTTTTTATGATGCTAATTGAACAAACCGATGACATCTGGTCTCATTTTTCAATTGATCAGGTCAGCAGTAATTTACAAAAGTAAAAATCATAGCCTCATAATAAGTTGACTTTTGTCATGTTTGGGTAATTAATTGTCAACTTTTGAGTTAAAAACAATAAAAACCTATCAGCAGAGACAGGTTTTTGAGCAATTAAAAAAATTAAATCCTTAATTTAAATTGTTTTTTCATTTACTGCGTTTAATCCTTTTTTACCTTTCTTTAAGTTGAATTCAACGGCATCTCCTTCTTTAGCTTTGTCAATTAAACCAGAAATGTGAACAAAATGTTAGCTGTTTGAACCTTCTTCTGTGATGAATTTTACTGTTCCTTGTGACATTGTGATAAATTGTATTCGACTGTTGTCAATTGATTTATATACTTGTTAAGTACCAAATACTAAAAAAAACAAGAAAAATAATGCCCAAATAGCTAAGTAAGCTTAAATATTTTGAGGGACGTTCTTTTTCAGGCATGTGTCTGCCTTTTACAAGTATAAAATTTGCAATGGCATAAAATGGTGCGGTTAAAAATGAAAGAACGGTTGCGATTTTTACAAAAGTAATCATACTTGTTTTGAAATAACTTAAGATGATTAAGGTTCCGAATGACAATAGAAAAATCCAACCTAGATAAAAACCTTTATTTTTTTTGCCACTAAGTAATTCGCTACTTTTAGCCATGGCTCTAGGAGATGCATCTAAAGTGGTTAGGGTGGTGCTGAACATGGTTGTAAAAGCTGCTATTCCTATAAAAATGGCTGCACCTTTACCAAGATTATCAGTATAAAGGTTGATTAGCTGTTTGGCAAAAATACTGGCGCTGGGGCTAATTTCTTCATCTGAATAATACATAACAAGAGCACCTAAGGTCATAAAACAAATGCCTAGAAAGACAGTAGTTAAATAACCCACATTAAAATCAATAAGAGATTTTTTAGAATTCAATGGAATTTTTGATTCCTTACTTTTTTCTAAGGTCCATAAAGAGTGCCAAGTTGAAACATCTAGTGGTGCAGGCATCCAACCAAGAAAGGCAATTAAAAAAGTTAATTCAACGGTACCTTCAGGAACTTGAGCTGAAAAAGAGTAGGTGTGATCGGCTTTAAAAATGGCAACACAAACAGCAACTACTGAACTGATCGCCAAAACTGAAATGATTAGCTTCATAATTTTGTCAAGGGCCTTGTATTTTCCAATAAGTAAGATACAAAGGCAGATTACAGTGATCAAAATACTCCAAATACTCAGGTTGGATGTCAGTCCAAAAAGGTTTTGTGCTAAGCCAGCAGTAACTATTGTAACTGCTGCCTGAATGGTAAACATGGTGAGAAATGTGAGAATAAAATAGGTGATAAGCACCCAGTTTCCTAATTTTTTATAACCATCAATCAGACTTTCACCAGTTGCAGATGCATACCTCGGACCGTATTGAAAGAAAGGGTATTTAAACACATTTACCAAAATTAAAGCCCAAAGTAAACCGAATCCGAAATCAGCTCCGGCTCGAGTAGATTGGACAAGATGTGATACGCCTATTGCGGCTCCGGCAAACAATAATCCAGGGCCAAGGTTTTTAATAACATTAAACACCTTATGGTTCATAAAGAGAATAATTATTTACTTATGATGATTTCTGCTAACAGTTTTTTGGCTCTCAATAACTTAACTTTTATGTTGTTCATAGGTTCATTAAGTTCTTGAGCCATCTCTTTATAGCTTAATTCTTGAAAATATCTTAAATTTATAACCTCTTGATAATGAGGTTTTAATTGTAGTATATACGCCTTTAGTTGGGCTAAGTTTTGCTCTTGAATTAATTTATCAGAAGGGCTAGGGTCTTCATCAACGATCCTGTGGATTTCCTTATGGCTTTTATTGAAAGAAACGGTTTCAGTTTTTTTCTTTCTTAAATGATCTATATATAAATTACTTGAAATGGTGAAAAGCCAGGTGTTGAATTGAAAGTTCTCATCGAAGCTGTCGATTTTATCAAATGCCTTAGCAAAAGCTTTGATGGTAATATCTTCAGCTTCATCTTCATCATTACATTTATTAAGTTGGAAGTGATATACATCTTTCCAATATAAATTCAAGAGATCATTGAAAGCCTTTTGATCTCCTTTTTTTGCCTGAACTATTAATAAACGGATGTCTCTTTTGTCACTCATGTAGCAATTACCAATATTTCGGGGGAGAAATAATATTCTTTAAGAAAATATACAACTGCATAAATATAATTGAAATTTCATACAATGGTCCAAATGCCGTTAAATCTTTTTCATTGAGTCGGTCAGCAGCTTTATATATGATGAAATACCACACAATAAATCGCAAAAAAATCAGCGAAACGAAGTAGATTAATTCTGTTTTTAAGATGATTCCAATGAACCCCAATGTATAGAACGAAAGCTGAGACAGATAAAATACACCCAACATGAATTTTGTAGTCTTTTTATAATGCGTGGCGGTGCTAATATGCCTTCTTTTCTGACGTATCCAATTTGAAAGTTTGTCATGTGGCTTCGATACTGTAAATGAATCAGGATGATCGCAAATGGCAACATTTTCTGAATTTGCTACTTGAGAAATAAACAGATCATCATCTCCTGATCTAATATGAGCATGCTTCTTAAAACCTTCGGCTGCATGAAAAACTGATTTTTTATAAGCAAGATTTCGACCAACGCCCATATAAGCTTTTCCATCTAAGGCATAAGAAAAATATTGAAGTGCGGTCAATAAGGTTTCAAATCTAATAAGCTTATTTAAAAACGAGGCACTCCTTTTTTCATACGCTCCATAACCCAGAACAAGCAAGGTTTTTTTTGAAAAAGCATGGGTCATATGACTAATCCAGTGCTTGCTCTTGGGCTGGCAATCAGCATCTGTTAGTAAAATATGCTCATAATGAGCTGACTTGATTCCTTGAGTCAAAGCCTGCTTTTTGCCTTTTGAATCTTCGGCTGTTATAGTAAGAACCTGAACTTCAAAATTTGCGTTTTTGTGAAGGTCCTTAAAAGAGTTCATATTTATCAATGTCTCATCGCTTGATGCGTCATCGACTAAAACAATTTCAAATATAGGAAAATCTTGTTGTGCTAATTTTGGTAATAAATAAGTGAGATTGGCTTCTTCATTTTTTGCAGAAATCACTATGCTCACTGGGTCATGAGTTAACTCGACCTTTTGAGATTGATATGAAGTATATTTCTGAAAAAGAAAAAAGTAGAAGTATAATTGAATGATAATTACGACACAAAACGTGATCAGCAAAAACATTGGCTTTTAAGAAATGCTTTTAGAAGCCTGGTCAGCCTCTTCGTTGTCAAGATTTGTTTTACAACCTCCTTCATTTCCACAGCCACAGATGATTCCTTCAGCCTTTAGTCTTACATTGCTTCCAGCACAGGTTCCATCAAATTCTCCATCTTTTTTTGCCCAAATCTTGATAGCTATTCCTGCAAATCCTAAACCTAATAAAATAATAGTTAACAACAGTAATTTCATAATGCATCAATTAAGGCGCAAAATTAATCATTTATTACAGGAAAGAAAAACAAATCATCACATTTGTAAGACATGTATGGGCTATAAAGGTTTGTTTAAAAGGCGCTGGAGAAAAAGTTCAGTATCTTGTTTGAATTCATCGTTTGCAAACTCTGCATCCATCTTACACTTGAGTTTTAGTGTTTTTATATTACTGTCCCATTGGTTTCCATTGAAATACGACAATCCTTTGAAATCCCTTACTTTATAAAGAGATTTTTCACCATAACAGGTGCCTAAGTAGACATAATCTAATTCTTGTTCGGAAGCCCATTTGATAACACTAAACATCATCCATTTGCCTAAGGAAAAAGCTTGTTGATCGAGATCAAAAAAAGCAAACCAATAATGCAGGCTTCCTTTTTCTATGATACCGATCACATAACCAACTGTTTTTGCCCCTATTTTGAATTCGAAAATATGGCTGATGCTTTTTGAATGAAGAATATAATCTAGTCTTTCAGGGCTAATGGGTTCGCTAAATCTTTCATTGGCAAAATTCAAACAATATGATTTGAATTTTGGGTCATCGATGTTGAAATTATCAATTGGCAATACTTCAAAAGAAGGCGCCAACGTTTCCATTTTTCTGGCAACTCTTCTGTTTTCTGAGGACTCTTTAAACATCTTAAGATCAACTCTTAAGCTCCTTGCTAAATAATAGGTTTCCACCTCTAAATCTATATCATTAGAATAAGGTAAGAATCCTTTTGCATAAATCTCTGGGAGCTCTTTTTGATGCTCCTTGATGCAGTATGTGGCGTAGTTGAAAGTATAGGTTTTATAGTCAACGAAACTTTCTGATCTAAATATTTTCATAAGTTGTTTAGGTCAATAAAAAAACCCATCAAAAATAGTTTTTTGATGGGTAAAAATAACATTTTTTTTCTAAGATTCTTTGACTAATTCACTTTGTACATTTGAAGGCACGGGTTCAAATGAAGCGAATTTGGTGCTAAATGTAGCCCTTCCCTGCGTTTGAGATCTTAGACTGGTAGAGTATTTATACATCTCAGCTTCCGGTACTTTAGCTTTAATGATCTGATGCTTGCCATCACTATCCATTCCCATGATAATCGAACGTCTTGATTGAAGATCAGTCATGACATTACCCATCAAATCTTCCGGGACTCTTACTTCGAGGTCAAGAATTGGCTCAAGTAATTTAGGTTTGGCATCTAAGAAAGCCGCTTTGAAGGCATGAGCTCCAGCAATTTTAAATGAAATATCATTAGAATCTACGGAGTGCATTTTTCCATCGTAAACCATTACTCTTATATCTCTTGCATAAGATCCGGTTAGTGGGCCTTCTTCCATAACTTCAAGTATCCCTTTCATGATTGCTGGCAAGTATCGGGTGTCGATAACCCCACCTGTGATGCAATTATAATAAATAAGTTTACCACCCCATTTAAGATCGATCTCTTCTTTACCCCGTAAATTAAACCCTTCAGGTTCATCCATTCCTTCATGCCATGGCTCAATTTTTAAATGAACTTCTCCAAACTGTCCGGCACCACCAGATTGTTTTTTGTGTTTATAGCTTCTGGTAGAGGGCCGTTGTATGGTCTCTCTATAAGCAACACGTGGTTGGTTGAACAGTGCTTTGATGCCATAAATATTTTTAAGGGTCCAATCAAGTGTTGCTAAATGCAACTCTCCTTGACATGATAAAATTTGTTGTTTTAGTTCATTACTAAATTTAATAGAGATTGTTGGATCCTGAGAATGAATTTTCTTTAAAACTTCGTTCAGTTTTTCTTCATCCTTCTTGTTTTCTGCTTCTACAGCTTTTCTTATTCGAGGTTGAGGAAATATGATAGGTTTTATTGTGATCTCATGATCAACTGATCTCAAAGTATCATTTGTTTCCGTATTCTTTAGTTTGAGTGTAGCTCCAATATCACCAGCCGTAAGTTTCTCAACAGGATGTCTCTTTTTCCCATCCATAATATAGAGTTGGTTTAAGCTTTCCAATTCATCGTTACGCGAATTTTTCAATCGATCATTCTGTCTTACTTCACCTGATTTTACTTTGAAAAAAGTAATTTGACCCAAGTTGGGTTCGTGGAAGGTTTTAAAAATAAAAAGAGACGTAGGCTGATCTGATTTACAATGTATTTCATTCCCTTCTAAACTTTGTTCTGGTTTTAGATCGGCAGCAGCAGGAGATACGTTGTCGATGAACCCCATTAATCGGCCGGTTCCCATATCTTTTAAAGCGGATACGCAGAAAACAGGAAATAACTCATGATGTAGCATTCCTTTTTGTATTCCTTTACGCATTTCATCTTCATTCAAACTTCCTTTGTCAAAATACAACTCCATTAATTCCTCGTCGTTTTCAGCTGCCTTTTCCACCAATTCATTGTGCAAAAAATCTGCCATTTCTTTTTCACTTTCCGGAATTACAAGTTTTTCAGGTTTTCCTCCATTTGGCCCGAATTTGTAAACTTTCATTTTAAGAACATCGACGATGCATTGAGCTCCATCTATGATAATTGGGTATTGTATCTTAACCGCATTGTTCCCGACCAAATCAACTATACTTTGGTAACTACTATCAAAATTTGCTTGTGGATGGTCTATCTGATTAACGACAAATAACGTGGGTTTGCTAAACTTATTGATATATTGCCAGGTTATTTCAGTACCTACTTCAACTCCATGTTGGGCATTAATGACAGTTACCAAAGAGTCAGCAACTCTCATGGTAGAGGCAATTTCACCAATGAAGTCATCGAGACCAGGGGTGTCGATAATGTTAATTTTGTAATTTCTCCATTCAGTGTGAAGGGGAGTGGCAAATACAGATGTTTCTCTTTCTTGTTCTATCTCATGGTAATCAGCTACTGTATTTTTATCTTCCACGGCTCCTCTTCGATTAATCATTCCGGCCTCAAATAACATAGTTTCGGCAAGCGTGGTCTTGCCGCTTTTATGGGCGCCAACAAATGCAACATTTTTAATGTGTTTTTCGTCATATATTTTCATGGGAATTGTCTTTAAATGTTCTCTTGTATAAAGTTAAGAAAATATATGACAAGTATTTTATGACTTATGTTAGGTCTTATTTATTTTTTTTTACTTGTGAGAAATAGTCTTAATGGAAGGTGCTGATTATCAAAGAAAATAGATTATTTTCGATTTTATGTTTAGTAGAAAAATATTTTTTTAGAGAATAGAAAGGCACTTCTAAGGTACCGAAATAAATTGATACTCGCCTGAATCAACGTTGTAAAGACTTGATTAAAGTAGGTTTTCAATTAAATGATATTCACTTCCATTTCCAAATTAATAGTAAATCTTTTAACAACTTCAGATTGAATAGTTTTGGCAAGATTGAGAATTTCTGAGCCGTTCGCATTATCGTAATTAACCAAGACTAGGGCTTGATTTTTATGTACCCCGGCATCACCAAATCGCTTACCTTTAAATCCACATTGCTCCACAAGCCATCCAGCAGGAACTTTTACCAATTCATTGGATATGTTATAATGTGGGATGTCAGTGTTTTTTTCGAGTAACCTAGAAAAATGCTTAATAGAAATAACAGGGTTTTTAAAAAAACTACCACTGTTTCCAATTTCCTTGGGATCTGGTAATTTCAATTTACGAATGGCAATAACCGCATTTGAAATATCTTGAATACTCGGCTTGCTCACATTTTGTAAAGCCAATTGATCTTTGATGGCGCCATAGTTGTCATTAATTTGATGTTCAGATGTACTAAGTTTAAAAGTGACATTCAGTATAATATACTTCCCTTTTAAATCATTCTTAAAGACGGATTCCCTATAACCAAATGAGCAGTTTTTTGATGTAAATGTTTCGATATTACCTGTGCGAATCTCCATGGCTTCAAGGGATTCAAAATGATCCTTTATTTCAACTCCATAAGCACCAATGTTTTGCATAGGGGAGGTTCCTACATTTCCAGGAATTAATGATAAATTTTCTAATCCTCCAAAATCATTTGATAAACACCATAAGACAAAATCATGCCAGTTTTCACCTGCTTGAGCCTTGACCAAAACGTGATCAGGTGCCCTATCAATAATTTCAATTCCCTTGGTATTAAGATATACAACGGGCTGCTTGATATTTTTAGTGAGTAAAATATTACTCCCTCCACTTAGTATAAACAAATCTTTGTGAGATGAAACAATTTTTGACAGTTCATTCACTGAGTCAACTTCAGCAAATAGCTCTGCCGAAGCTTCAATGCCAAAAGTATTTAAGGACTTGAGAGATACGTTTTTCTGAAACATTAATTTGGATATTGCTCTAATGCAAGTTTAAGTAATTCAACCGAACGAATCAAACTTTCCTTGTTCAGAACGTAGGCAATTCTGATTTGATTTTTTCCTGAACCGGGAGTAGAATAGAATCCACTTGCAGGTGCTACCATTACAGTTTCCTTATTGTCACTGAAATTTTCTAACATCCATTGTGCAAAATCATCTGCATCTTTAACAGGTAACTCCGCAATACAATAAAATGCACCTTTTGGCTTGGATACCTTCACCCCGTTAATTTTACTCAATTCATTTATTAGTACCAATCTTCTCTCATCATATTCCTCTATGACTTTACTAAAGTATTCCGGAGGTGTTTCAAGAGCCGCCTCACTGGCAAGTAGGGCGTAAGTGGGGCTGCTAAGTCGGGCCTGTGCATATTTCAGAGCTGTCTTTATCAGCGACTGGTTTTTTGATACGATGCATCCTATTCTGGCCCCGCACATACTATAACGTTTTGATACTGAATCAATAATTATGGCATGTTGGTCAAGACCTTCTAAACTCATGATAGAATGATGTTTGATTCCCTCATAAACAAACTCTCTGTAAACTTCATCTGCAATCAAAAAAAGATCGTATTTAATGGCTAAATCTCTCAACTTTTCAAGTTCTTCTTTCGAATACAAATACCCTGTTGGGTTTCCAGGATTACAAATTAAGATTGCTCTGGTTTTGTCAGTAATTAATTTTTCGAAATCTTCTATAGCAGGAAGGGCGAAATCAGTATCTATTGTTGAAACAATTGGGACAACCTTAATACCATTGGCAACTGAAAATCCATTGTAGTTGGCATAGAATGGTTCGGGAATAATAACTTCATCACCAAAATCTGTAATACTGCCCAAGGTGAAAAGCAAGGCTTCAGAGCCACCTGTGGTTACGATAATGTCATTTTGAGTAACATCAATATCATTTCGTTTGTAATAAGTGCTTAGTTTTTTTCTATAAGATTCTGAACCTTCACTGCGAGCGTATGATAAGACCTTTATATCGTTTTCTTTTACAGCTCTAAGTGCCGCCTCAGGGGTTTCGATATCAGGTTGACCTATGTTTAAATGATATACATTGACACCTCTTTTTTTTGCATCCTCAGCATAGGGCACAAGTTTTCGTATAGGTGACTCTGGCATTTGCTGCCCTTTTAATGATATTTTTGGCATATTTTATGGGTATTGAATGGATATACAAAATTGCGAAATATAATTCACTTTTTCTTCATTGTATTGGCTTTTTTGAATGATTATTAGTATCTTTATAAGTATTAATATAAACTTAAATAACGCTATTATGTCAAGTGATTCTAAATTATTGTTAGGGCTCATTTTAGGAGCAGCAACTGGTGCAGTGGCAGGTTTGCTTCTGGCTCCAGCTTCTGGGAAAGAGACTCGAGATAATCTGTCTGAAAAGGCTGGTGAATTGAAGAGTGATCTAGATAAAAAAGTTAATGAATTGTCTAAAAAATTAAAAGATTTAGATAGTGAATCATTAACCGATTTTAAAGAAAAGTTTAATGATGTTAAAGCTACCGTGAAGGAAAAGTTTGACACAGTTTCCGCCAAGGTAAAGGATTTGGAGAAAGAACTTTCGGAAAAAATTGATTCTATGAGAAAAGAGGCGAAAGAGATGGAAGCCAATTCTAATTCAATATAAATTAACGCTGATTTAATCTAATGATAGATTTGGTTAAAAAGTATGTTGAAAATAGAATTCAACTTGTTAAATTCAATTTTATTGGTGCCATAGCCAACGTAGCTGCAGGACTGGTTAGTTCATTTCTGCTATTGATCATGGGTATTTTAATTTTACTCATGTTTAGTATTTCTTTGGCTTTTTGGTTAGCCACTTTCTTTGAGAGTGAAATTATAGGTTTTGCTCTAGTAGGAGTTATTTACTTAGTGATCTTGGTTATTTATAACATGTTTGCTAAGGAGGGTATTGAATTGAAGATTAAAGATAAAATTGTTGAGGGCGCCCTGAAGGATGATGATGTTTTTAATGAATCCATAGACTATGAAGAGTAAATCAGGAGTTAAGATCAGCACTTTTGAGGGATTAAATTTGGCTAAACAAGATTTGGCAAATACAATTAAAGCTCAAGAAGAAGAAATCCTAAATAGTCCTGTATTTTCGATTCCAGCTGCTATCTTTCAAGGAGGGTCTTTTAAAGGAAGTTTTAAAAATTCAATGGATTCTTTTTCCCTTGATCATTATAAAAAGGCTGCAATGAATCTGTTGAGTACGGTTCTTATGGCTAATAAAAGAACACGTAAGTTTTTTGTAGGTTTTATCATTGCTAAAGAGATGGTTCCATTTATCCTTGATAAGGTCAACGAATATGTGAAAAAATAGTTAGGTAGTCGGCGATTTTTAAAAGCTAAATATTTCTTAAAATTATTGCTGCCTCTCATTTTTATAGTACTTTCCATAAGCTATTTCACATTACATCATGTTTAACAAATTCATTCTAATCCTTTTATTTCTATGTGTCTCCTTATCTGTTAAGGCACAGGGGAGATTTAAGATTATTGATAGTGGTAAAGAAAGCGTCAGCACGACTTTTTCTTTAGTAAATAATATGGTGGTCATCTCAGCTGAAGTCAATGGCCGAAAACTTTCTTTTTTATTGGATACAGGAGTCAGGAAAACTATGCTCTTTAATTTAAAGATTAAAGATTCTCTGGAGTTAAAAAATGTTGTCAAGATGCAATTGAGAGGATTGGGTGAGGGGAATCCCATTAATGCGATGAAGTCACGTGGTAATTACTTCAAGCTCAAAGGAGTTGTAAATACTGATCTGGATTTGTTCGTTATTACCGATGACCTTTTTGATCTTTCAGCTAAAATGGGGATGGATATTCATGGGATTATTGGTGGAGATCTATTTGGAGATTTTGTGATAAAAATTAATTACGCGACTGAAAAGATTACTTTTTATAATCCAGACACTTATGATGCTAAGACCTGTAAGGGCTGCGAGACATTTCCTTTAGATTTTTATAATAACAAACCTTTTATAGATGTTATCGTTGAGAATAACCTGGGTAAAGAAATTCCCGTTAAATTGTTGATTGATTCAGGTGGAGGCGATTCTTTGTGGTTGTTTCCTCACTCGAACCCAGACATCATTATTGGAGATAATTATTTTGATGATTTTTTAGGTAAAGGACTTAATGGAGATATATTAGGAAAAAGAAGTAAGATTAAAAAAATAAAAATAGGAAGTTTCGAGTTTGAGGATGCTACTGTTTCATACCCGGATTCTACCTCCATAGTTAGGGTTCATGCCAATAAAGATCGGAATGGAACTTTGGGAGCTGGCATTTTGAAAAGATTTATTGTTATTATGAATTATTCGAAAAGTCAACTTATCCTTAAAAAGAATCGCAGATTTTACAAGGAACCGTTCTTATATAATAAAAGTGGAATTGAATTGATGTTCGGAGGAGAGATGCTTGTTAAGGAGAATGTGGCCAGATTTAATCAATCAGTTCAAGGACAAAGTAAATCTATTACTGAAATTTTTTATAGGTACGGCTTAACCTACAAACCAAGTTACAAGATCTCGTTAATAAGGAAAGGTTCCCCTGCTCATTATGCTGGATTATTGATAGATGATATTATATTAGAGATAAACGGGAAGGAAGCCTATAATTTAGGCATGGAAGAGATTGTTTTTATGCTCTCACAAAAGGAGGATAAAAAAATTAGGATGCTGGTAGATAGGAATGGAGAACACCTTAAGTTTCAATTTTACTTGAGAAGTATGTTATAAAAAAAAGCCCGAATGGGCTTTTTTTTTAATTTGTTTCAGAAACGATACTTTTCTTTTTCTGCATGTCATCCGCTTGCTGTTCCAGGACTCGTCCTTTAATTTTTAAAACCACTTTTGGTTCATAAGCATTTGAAGTAATTGTAACAGTCTTAGAGAAAGGCCCTATTCTGTTAGTAGCATATTTAACCTTTATTTCGCCTGTTTCACCTGGCATAATTGGCTCTTCTGGTTTTGTTGGGACTGTGCAGCCACAACTTCCTTTTACGTTTGAAATAATCAAAGGAGATTTACCTGTATTTTTAAATTTAAACACCCTGTTTCCATCAGAATTTACAGCTATTTCACCATAGTCTATAACCGCATTTTCAAATTCAATTACGGGTCCTGTATAATCTTTTTTTATATCCTGCTCCGTTTGTCCATTCATTGAAACAGACATCACTCCGATAAATAATAATACTAGTATTTTTTTCATGATAAATAATTTACGCCAAAATTAACACATTTTAGAATAAATCTAACTTTAATTGACCTAATTTATTGCTTAAAATTGTAATTTTGCACACTATTTGACAAAATTTTAACATATGAATATTCCAGCGAAATACGATGCTGCTAAGGTAGAGGAGAAATGGTATAAATATTGGATGGACAATAACTATTTTCATTCAGAACCAGATGAACGTGAGGCATATACGATAGTAATTCCACCACCAAATGTTACCGGAGTGTTGCACATGGGGCATATGTTGAACAATACCATACAAGATGTTCTGGTTCGACGAAAGAGAATGCAAGGCTTTAATGCATGCTGGGTGCCAGGTACAGATCATGCCTCTATTGCTACAGAGGCAAAAGTCGTTGCGAAGTTAAAAGAACAAGGAATTAATAAATCTGATCTTAGTAGAGAAGAGTTTATAAATCACGCTTGGGATTGGACGCATAAGCATGGCGGGATGATTCTAGAGCAATTGAAAAAGCTTGGAGCTTCTTGCGATTGGAGTAGAACCAAATTCACAATGGACGATGATCTTAATCGTTCAGTGAATAAGATTTTTAAAGATCTGCATAACAAAGGACTGATATACAAGGGTTATCGCATGGTTAACTGGGATCCAGAAGCTAAAACTACGCTTAGTGATGAGGAGGTAATCTATATTGAAAAGCCAGGTAAATTGTATTATGTTGATTATGCTATTGAGGGAAGTGATGACCTAATCCAAATCGCTACTACCAGGCCTGAAACTATTTTAGGTGATACTGCCATTTGCATACATCCAGAGGATGATCGATTTTCTCACTTAAGGGGAAAAAGGGCTATTGTTCCAATTGTTGGTCGTTCAATCCCAATCATAGAGGATACCTATGTAGATATTGAATTTGGTACGGGTAGTTTAAAAATCACACCTGCACATGATCCTAATGATAAAATCATCGGTGAAAAGCATCAGCTGGAAGTAATTGATATTTTTAATGATGATGCTACTTTGAATGCCAATGGATTGCATTATGAAGGGAAAGATAGATTCATAGTCAGAAAGGAAATTGTTGCAGAACTTAAGGATAAAGGTTTTTTGGTTAAGACAGAAGACTATATGCATAAGGTGGGTACATCTGAGAGAACTAAAGCTGTGATAGAGCCAAAGATATCTGAACAATGGTTCTTGAAAATGGAAGATTTAGTGAAACCGGCCATTGATGCGGTTTTGAATACAGGTGAAGTAAAACTGGTTCCACATAAATTCGTGAATACTTTTCGTCATTGGATGGAAAATATTCGAGATTGGAATATTTCAAGACAATTATACTGGGGTCACAGAATACCAGCTTACTATTATGGATCAGGTACCAATGATTTTGTTGTGGCTGAAAGTGTTGAAGAAGCACTTGATTTGGCAAAAGAGAAAACTGGGAATTCGAATTTCAAGCTCACTGACCTCAGACAGGATAATGACACTTTGGATACTTGGTTCTCATCTTGGTTATGGCCAATAAGTGTGTTTGATGGTATTAATAATCCTGAGAATAAAGAATTTAAGTATTATTATCCAACGAATGACCTTGTTACTGGACCGGATATTTTATTTTTCTGGGTGGCTCGAATGATTATCGCTGGATATGAATTTGCAGACGAAAAACCATTTCAACACGTGTATTTTACAGGACTGGTTAGGGATCAGCAAAGAAGGAAAATGTCGAAATCTTTAGGGAATTCTCCTGATCCAATAGAGCTGATGCAGTCTTATGGAGCAGATGGGGTAAGAGCAGGAATTTTGATGAGTTCGGCGGCAGGAAATGATTTATTGTTCGATGAAAGTCTGATGTTGCAGGGAAGAAATTTTGCCAATAAAATTTGGAATGGTTTCAGACTTGTTAAAGGATGGGAAGGATCTGATCAAATTGAACAACCTGAATCGGCAAAAATGGCTATTAACTGGTATCAGGCTAAATTTCAAAAGACGCTTAAATTTATTGAAGAACAGTTTGAACAATATCGATTATCAGACGCTTTAACGGCTATTTATAAATTGGTTTGGGATGATTTCTCTTCATGGTATTTAGAATTGGTAAAACCTGAATTTGGTCAGCCCATTGATAAGAAAACACTTGAAGCAACTATTGGCTTTTTTGAAGATAACATTAAAATATTACATCCATTCATGCCTTTTATTACTGAGGATATTTGGCAGTATTTTAAAGTAAGAACTGAAAAGGAGGCATTGATTATTTCAGATTATCCAACAAATCAGCCTTTCGATGAAGCTGTTTTGGAAGAATTTGAAATGATTAAGGAAGTTATTTCAGCCATCCGTAATTTGAGGAAACAAAAAAATATTTCTTTTAAAGAATCCCTGGAACTTTCACTTATTAAAAAAGAGTCCATAAATCCTGAGTTTTATGCCCTCATTAAGAAAATGTGTAATGTGTCTGAAGTAAAGGAAATTGATTCAAAAATTGAAAAAGCATTGACCTTTAGAGTTGGCTCCAATGAGTTTTTCATTCCTTTTGCTGAACAAATTGACGTTGTAGCGGAAACGGCTAAATTACAGGAAGAATTAGCCTATCATAAAGGTTTCCTAGCATCCGTTCAGAAAAAATTGAGTAATGATAGATTTGTGAATAATGCTCCTGAACAAGTGATCAGCAATGAAAAAAAGAAGGAAGCTGATGCTTTGGCAAAAATTGCCATGGTTGAGAAAAGTTTGGCATCCCTTTAATTGATAATAAATTACTCGGTGGTTTTACCTTGTAAACTATCAGTAATAAACTGATCAACTTACGCCCAAAGTTTTATTTTGTTTCCATCAGGATCCAGAATGTACATGAATTTTCCGTCGTCAAAAGATTCGATTTCATTACATATGGAAACGCCGTCTTTTTTTGAGTTCCAAAACTAAAGCTTCACGGTCGGCCGGCCGGTAATTATTCATGAACTCTTTTGGAAAGTTCGAAGCATTTGGTGTCATCTCTAAAAAGACTTCATTGCAGATAATTGATTTGATCAGGATCGTTTGCATTTCTATATTCAAAAAGGGGAACCATAGGCGTCAACAACCAACCCTAGATTTTTACTATACCAAAATTAAATTTTGGTAAGATCTGATGTTTTGAAAAATATGCCGCCTATCTTGGTTACCTTCTTTAGATGCTATTTTTTGACTGATAGTATTTTGGCAGAAATACTTACTTCGTCCCAAGTTTTACTAACTCCGTCAGCTCCTGTATGCAATTCTAAGCAAGCTTGATGTAATGATTCAAGCGCGTTTTCTGTTTCCCAATTGTTTAGATCCATTTTGGCATTGATCAGAATGGTATCCTTACTCATTTCATAAGTAAATGGGAGTTCTTTAATCAATCCATTCATCGAAAGTGCGATTTGACCGTTACTTTCATCCTTTATGGAGAAGCTTCCTTTTAAACTTAGTGTATTCTCCATAACAGCAAAGAAGAATTTATTTAATTTCCCATCTCGAATGCTATCTTTAGAATAAATACTTGAAACTGGAATTTCGAATTCAAGACCTTCTAATGAAGCAGGGGCAGTGCTGCCATCATTCGTTTTGCTGATGTTAATTTCCGTAAAGGTTCCTTTAACAGGCACTTTGTCTGTAGTTTTATACGCCGTCCATTGAACAGTTGATTGTTTAGCATCAATAGTGTACAAAGCTTGCTCAATTGGTTTTTCTTCCTGTGTTTTTTCTTTCCCACAAGAGAAAAAGCTAATTGAAATGATAATGATAAGAGAAAAGTTAATAATCTTCTTCATGTTAAGTAATATTAATTGTTAGTAGTAGTAGTTTTAAAGGACTTTTTCACCAGTGTGTATTTCGACAAGATGGATATATTCTTTTTTAGCATCATCTTCAGAAATATTAGCGAGTTGGAAATAGGCGTTTAATTTAAATGCGTTTCTCACCATATTATCGCCAGAAGGTCTCACAACGCTATCGTTATTAGTAGCGTGTTTGTAATAGGAGTAAAATTGAAGCATAACATCCGCCGGTAATTTTTCAGTCATAGCCGATGCTATTTCGAATGCTTTGTTAAATCTTCTGTTTAGGTCATCCATTATTTAGAAGCTATGATGGTTTCACCACCTCTGGTTTTTTGATCAAGTGAGACGTTAATCTTCATATCCAAAGGTACGAAAATATCTATTCTGGAACCAAACTTGATAAAACCCGCGTCTTCGCCCTGAATAACTTGTCTGTCTATTTTAGCATAATTTACAATTCTTCTGGCCACAGCCCCGGCAATTTGGCGGTATAAAATATCCCCTAAAGAATTGTTATTAATAACTATAGTTGTGCGTTCGTTCTCTTCAGATGATTTTGGATGCCAGGCAACTAGATACTTACCCGGATGATATTTGCTATAAGTTACTTTCCCAGAAATTGGGTAGCGCGTGATATGTACATTCAAAGGAGACATAAAAATGGAAATCTGCCTTCTTTTCCCTTGGAAATACTCTTTCTCTTCAACCTCTTCAATCACAACCACTTTTCCGTCTGCGGGAGCTATTATATGATCATCGTCTAAAATTGTGTTTCTTTTAGGGTCTCTAAAAAACTGCAATACCAAAATGAAAAACACTAATAATATAATCATCAATGATTTCTGTAGCCAGTAAATACCGATAAAATTATCTATTAACAATAGGCCACTAACCATAATTAGTGCAGTTATTAATATGATTTTAAAGCCTTCTTTATGAAACATTATGTAGTAAGGAATAAATAAATAAATATAAAAGGTGTTGCAAAGATAATACTATCCAACCTATCTAAAAAGCCTCCATGACCGGGAAGAAGGTTGCTGCTATCTTTCACTTTAGCCTGACGTTTGAACATTGATTCAATCAGATCACCTAAAACACCAAAAATACTAACGATGATGGCAATGGTAAACCATTGCACAGGCTGAATACTACTGCAGTAATTTGCCACAAAATATCCTGCTATAAATGTAAATATGAAGCCTCCTAAGAAACCTTCTATAGTCTTGTTTGGAGAAACTCTTTCAATTAATTTATGCTTACCAAAATTCTTTCCAATTAAGAATGCAAAAACATCGTTACTCCAAATTAATATAAAAATACCAATGATGATTGAAGTGTCAAAAGTTCCTTCAAAATTCAAATATGGGATTTTGATTAATAATGAAAAGGGTATGGCTATATACATTAAAGTTAAAAAATTCTTGCCCAAGTACTGTCTGCCTATTTTTCTGGAAGAGACAAGTGCCAGAATAAATGAAAAATATATGGTTGCAAGAAAAATTGATAAAATAAGTTTTTCTGAAAAATCATCCTCAAAAACCACAAGGTTGTTGTTTGAAATAACTGCTGTAAAAAAGCAAGTGGCTCCAAGAAGGTAAGGAAATATACTTTTAAGTTCAATAATTTTTATGAATTCATAGATGCAGATCATCATGAAAACAAGGAACAAACTATAAAAAAACAATGCCCCCAGCGCTGAGGAAGAAATGACAAGACCCACGTATAATAGGCCAAAAACTATGCGTTTGGTAAAATTGTTCATGAATTTATAAATCTTCTAGCAGCAGCAAATATAGCGTTTTGGAATTAGTGTTTCCATAACTCATAAAATCAGTCTCCGTTTTGTTTATAATGAAATCTTTGATAGAACTAATAATCGTGGGGGAGTTCTTTTCAGACCGGTTCCTAATCCCTGAAATTCCATCCCGAGAATCTTTAACAATCTGGCTTGTTTTGGCATAAACAATAAAATTACTGGGAAGGTCCTTTAGCTTTTTGTCTTTTAACTGCTTAGATGAAAACATAAGGCTTCCGTCGTTGGCAATTAGGCATTCACATTGAGTCATAAAGGGAAGGGAAGGGATGATTTTGTTCGTTTTGGCGCTTTTAATAACAGTGAGTAATTTATTTACTTCATCACTAAACGTAACTACATTATTCCACTGGTTTTCCTGGAGTACTTGCACCAAATTCTTCTCTACTTCTTCAGCATCAGAACAATACAGAAATTTACCACCTTTATGGATGAATTTCTTAACAAATAACTCATCGATGGAAAGATCACCATCTTGGTCAATTGACTCTTTGCCTTCTTCTTTTTGAGAAGTTTTAACTATATTTTTAAAAAATTTATTAAAAAAACTCATAATCAAATAGTATAGATCAAATGTACAAAAACACTTTGATTATTTTGATTTTTCCTCTGTAATTTCCTCCTTAGGACTATCTGTTTCGCTTGCTTCCGGCTCAACTTCCGGCACATCTTCAACCTTAACTTTAGGCGGATCTACTTCCTTAGACTCTTCAATTTCTTTAGCAAATGGCCTTTCTCCAAAGATCTTGTGAAGATCTCCTTCGAAAATCACTTCTTTTTCAGTCAAAATTTCAGCAAGTTCTATAAGTTTATCTTTATTATCCTTAAGTATTTGGATGGCTCTTACATATTGCTTTTCAATTATTTTTGAAATTTCTTCATCTATAGTTTGAGCCGTCAATTCACTATAAGGTTTTGTAAAGCCATATTCATTCTGTCCACTTGAATCGTAATAGGTAATGTTCCCTATTTTTTCATTAAGTCCATAAATACTCACTATAGCTCTTGCTTGTCTTGTAACTTTTTCAAGATCGTTTAAAGCTCCAGTAGATATTTTATCAAACATTACTTTTTCTGCAGCCCTGCCGCCTAATGTAGCACACATTTCATCGAGCATTTGATCAGTTTCTACAATCTGTCTTTCTTCTGGTAAATACCAGGCAGCCCCAAGTGATTTTCCACGAGGTACAATAGTAACCTTAACTAAGGGTGCAGCATGTTCCAGCATCCAGCTAACCGTTGCATGTCCTGCCTCATGATAAGCAATAGTTTTCTTTTCTTTGATTGTTATAATCTTATTCTTTTTTTCAAGACCACCAACAATTCTGTCAACAGCATCCAAGAAGTCTTGGTGATGAACACTTTTCTTGCTTTTTCTGGCGGCTACTAATGCCGACTCGTTACAAACATTAGCGATGTCAGCTCCTGAAAATCCTGGTGTTTGTTTTGATAAAAATTCCAAATCAACATCATTCGACATTTTAAGAGGCTTTACATGCACATCAAAGATTTGTTTTCTTTCGTTTCTATCCGGAAGGTCTACGTAAATCTGACGGTCAAATCTTCCGGCACGCATTAGCGCTTTGTCCAATACATCCGCTCTGTTCGTGGCTGCGATAACAATTACATTTACGTCGGTACCAAAACCATCCATCTCAGTAAGTAACTGATTCAAGGTGTTTTCTCTTTCATCATTTCCACCGGTAACATTGTTCTTTCCACGGGCCCTTCCTATGGCGTCAATCTCATCAATAAAAATAATTGAAGGTGATTTTGAGGCGGCTTGTTTAAATAAGTCTCTTACCCTAGAAGCACCAACACCAACGAACATTTCTACAAAATCAGAGCCTGATAAAGAAAAGAAGGGTACACCTGCTTCTCCTGCAACGGCTTTGGCTAATAATGTTTTACCCGTTCCTGGAGGTCCTACCAAAAGAGCTCCTTTTGGAATTTTCCCACCTAAGTTGGTATATTTATCAGGATTTTTAAGGAAATCAACAATTTCTTGCACTTCTTCCTTAGCACCTAAAAGGCCTGCAACATCTTTAAAAGATGTTCTTACCTTCGTGTTTTCATCAAATACTTTAGCCTTGGATTTACCAATGTTAAAGATTTGGCCACCCGCACCACCACCGGCACCACCAGACATTCTTTTCATAAAGAATATCCAAAGACCAATAATAAAAATAAATGGTAACCATACTAGAAAAGAATCAAAGAAACTCGTTCTGGTTGTATTGTCTTTGTCAAAATCTAAGCCAAATTCACCTTTTGCACTTTCAAGGTTTTGTTCAAAATTCTGAAGATCTCCAAAATCATAAATGTATACTGGAGTAGTCTGGCCAAAAATCGAAGGGTTTTTATACTTCTTGTATTTATCCTTGGTATTAAGAGCCTCACTTTTGATTGTAAGCTGCGCTATATCTCCATTAACAATAAGAATTTTATCTATGTCATTTTCGTTCAGAATATCCTTGAACTCATTTTGAGTTAACTTATTACTTGCAAGGTCCGAACTATTAAGTAACTGATAACCTATCAATAGTGCAAAAATGATCCCATAAACCCAATAAAAATTGAATTTGAAATTGAATTGCTTAAACGGGTTATTATTCTCCTTATTTGAATTTTCTTTTTTCATGTGTCAAATTTAACGATTGCTGCTCAATTAATAAGCACTTTCAATGTTTGTGATTTTACCATCTCCCCATAGTTCTTCAAGGTTGTAAAAATTTCTTACTTGTTTTTGAAAAACATGAACAGCAAGATTTACATAATCTAGTAATATCCATTCGGCATTGGCCTCTCCTTCTACATGCCAGGGCTTGTCTTTAAGACTTTTACTAACAATCTTTTGAATGGATGCTGCAATGGCTTTTACCTGAGTGTTGGAAGTCCCATCACACAGAATATAGTAATCACAAACAGTATTTTCAATTTCTCTTAAATCAATTATAGAAATATTTTCACCTTTTACTTCTTCAATTCCCTTTATTATTTCAGTGATCAAAAGATCCGAATTAACTATTTTATTTGTCATTAATTTGTTTCAAAATTCCTTGCAAATGTATCACATTTTTGCCACTTTAGATGACTGATAATTGCAATTATATAGATGTATCTATTCAAACTTAATGCCACAGATTCAACAAATTCTTATTTAAGACAAATGTCCAAAAATAAGGGATTGGGTAAATGGACGGCGGTTACCGCTGAATTTCAAAACGAAGGCAGAGGACAAAAAGGAGCTTTATGGCATTCTGAAAAGGGTAAAAATTTGATATGCAGCTTATTGGTGCAGTTAGAAGGGGTGAAGGCAGAAGATCAGTTTATGCTAAATTGTGCGATTTCGCTAGGTATATATCAATATTTGCAACGCTATAATCTGCCAAAATTAGCTATTAAATGGCCAAACGACATAATGTCAGTGTCAAAAAAACTAGGCGGTATTTTAATAGAAAATACGCTGTCAGCTGACAAGATTACCAAATGCATTATTGGAGTAGGTATAAATTTGAATCAAGAATATTTCCCCGTAGATCTTCCAATGGCGGTTTCTATCAAGCAAATTAATGGACAAGAAGTAGATCGTGAAATATTTCTTCAGGACTTGTTAAATTCGATACAAAATAAATTTGATTTTGTTTTTGATAAAAAATATGATGAGTTATGGAATCAATATGAATCGGCTCTTTATCGAAAAGATAAGGTGAGAATGTTTAAAGAAGTAACTGGAAAACCTTTTATAGGTATCATTCGTGGCGTATCAAAACAAGGCATGCTGCGCCTGGAAAAGGAGGATGAATCTATTAAATCGTATAACTTTAAAGAAGTTATATACCTTTAAGAATAAAATCTAAATTTATTTTTCGCCAATATTGCTAATCAGGGTGTCAATGAATTTTTGCAATGGTTTCTTTACCATCATTGCCACCATCGGGTTAAATTGGCCATCAAATAACAGCTGTACATTGCTTGATGAATCTGACGCATGTTCAATATCTGCCGTCAGGTTAAAGGGGAACTTCTCACTTGCAGAACCAAGAACAATCTTTTTTGGAGCATCAACTTCCTCCAGTTTTAATTCTATCTCTGGCATTCCTTTTAGAGCAAAAAGGAAAGAATCTTTTCCAGCTTCGAACTTGTCGATGTTCTTAGGCATAATGTGCTCGAAGTTTTCAACATTCGATAGATATTCAAAAATTTCTTCGCTTGATTTTTGTACGGTAACTTTAGGGCTTTCTAAATTCATTTCTTATTTTGCGTTCCACTCACCTGGATCTTCCCTCCAAGCTTTAAGGGTTGTAACTTGTTTAGTACTTATAAAATTAGTTTCGAGAGCTTGTTCAATCAAATTCTCATAATCACTTAAGGTTGTCAAATCTAAATGATATTCCTTAAAGTTCTTTTCTGCTAAAGGAAAGCCGTAATTAAATATGGCAACCATTCCAATGACTCTTGCGCCAGCATCCTTTAAAGCCTTAACAGCATTCAAACTGCTCTTACCTGTACTGATCAAATCTTCAACTACAACTACACTTTGGCCGCTATCTAAAAAGCCTTCAATTTGGTTTTGTCGACCATGTTTTTTTGGTTCAGGTCTTACATATATAAAAGGAACCCCTAATTCTTGAGCAACAAGAACTCCAATGGCTATTGCTCCAGTAGCGACTCCTGCAATAACATCAGGTTGCCCGTGTTTTTCTGAAATGATTTTCACCAAATTTTCTCTAACATAATTTCTTATCATTACATAAGACAGCGTAACTCGATTGTCACAGTAAATAGGAGAATTCCATCCAGAGGCCCAAGTAAAAGGTTTGTCAGGTTGCAATTTTATCGCTTTTATCTGTAAAAGCAATTCAGCTGTCTTTTTTGCTGTATTTTTGTCAAAAATCATAGTACAAATGTATACAATTTTTAAGAATGATATATCAATTATTTTAACAGATAAGAGAAATATGCTATCTGATGATAATTGTTATTTGTGGATTGATTTTAATAGAATTGAAGCGGTTAATGAACTGATTTTCAAATCTGAAGCCAGACTGTATTTATTTGATTCTGATTTAGAGAGCATGTGGGGTTCATTTCAGGAAATGTTTAAAGTAATTAAAGCATCTGGGGGCATTGTGAAAAACGACTCAGACGAAGTATTATTTATCTTTAGACATGATAAATGGGATCTTCCAAAAGGGAAAATTGAATTAAATGAAAGCAAGGAAGAGGCTGCAATAAGAGAAGTTGAGGAAGAATGTGGATTTAAGAATCTAAGACTTGTGGATTATATAGGAACGACTTATCATATTTATACTGAAAATATGGAGGACGTTTTGAAAGTATCCTACTGGTACGAAATGTATTCGAATGATACTATGTTGGCCCCACAGATAGAAGAGGGCATTACTGATTTAGCTTGGGTACCAAAATCAGAAGTCTCAAGCGTATTTCAAAATACATATCCTAATATAGCCTTGCTAGTGGGTATGTATTGGCCTAGTGTTCAACAATAAAGGATTATGTTGAGATAGTAATTGAAGATATAGTATATTTGCCGCTTTTTCAAACCAAAGACATGACTGAATTTATTAGTAAGAGATTACCCAATGTTAAGAATGATGTATTGTCAGGAATTACCGTAGCACTAGCTTTGGTTCCGGAGGCGGTAGCTTTTGCTTTTGTTGCAGGAGTAGACCCTTTAGTGGGGCTTTATGCAGCCTTTATGGTAGGTTTGATTACTTCAATTTTTGGAGGAAGACCTGGTATGATTTCAGGGGCTACGGGAGCTTTGGCTGTTGTAATGGTCAGTCTGGTGGCACGCGGCAATGACATGGGAGCTCCTGGGGAAAACCTAGGTTTATACTATTTATTTGCAACTGTTATATTGATGGGTTTCATCCAGATGATGGCAGGTGTTTTAAAGCTTGGAAAATTCGTTAGGTTAATACCTCACCCTGTAATGATGGGGTTTGTAAATGGTTTGGCGATTGTTATATTTTTGTCTCAGTTAGGGATGTTTAAAAAAACATTTGAGGGTGAAAAAGTTTGGCTTCAAGGCTCAGAATTATACCTTATGGCTGGTCTTGTTGGGCTTACAATGTTGAT
>RCND010000149.1_pt1 | contig 37668 bp, 36 predicted proteins | sample 2041351 | NCBI WGS metagenome assembly RCND01 (sample SAMN09708230, study PRJNA481090) | Marine sediment metagenome, whole genome shotgun sequencing project. | biome: marine sediment; feature: ocean; material: sediment; isolation source: Sewage treatment plant 12B marine sediment (STP12B) ... | reverse complement strand
GCAAGTGCTGGCAACGGCGACTGCACCATGGCGCAGGGTGCCGGATCCAAAAGGCGGGCTCATAATGCTGCCCAGCAGTGGTAGCGATAGCGTACTTCAAGCAGCAGAAATTGCCCAGCTAATAGATTTTTCACAGCACCTGCCGGACAAGTTTCCGGCCATCACCGATGATGAAGGTCACCCTGCACCGGCAGATGTCGAATTCGGGTTTTTAAACGGTGACCTGCGTCTGTTTCAACTACGCCCGTTTCTGGACAGTAAAATGGCAAAAGGTATCGGTTACCTGCAGCAAATGGATGCACGTCTGAAAAATACCAGCTCGATCAAAGTAAACATGAATGGAGTACCTGAAACATGAAAGTAAGCCATCTTTTCAGTTCGTTATTGGTTCTTACACTGCTTCTATCGGGTTCCCTGGCTTTTGGGTATCCACTGGATGGCTATGAGGAAACCGGAATCCGGCGTGTGGAAGGTGCGCGTTTGGCCAATGAAGGTCTCGCCATTGGGGGCTTTCAGCCACCGGGGGCTATGCTGACCACAGAGCAGGTTGATTTGAGGCTGTTGAACAAGGATGTTGCCTTGCCAGCCGCTGATCCGGCATTTACTTCCCAGATAAAAGCACTACTTGGTGAACATGCAGATGCATATGGCATAGCCGTGTTAGACCTGACGGACCTGGAGAATCCACGTTATGCCGAGCACCGTGGTGAACACCGGCAGAATGTAGGCAGTGTGGGTAAATTGCTGGTCGCACTCGGATATTTCCAGGCCCTGGCTGACACGTACCCCGACGATCTCGATAAAAGGGAAGAAATCCTTCGTAACACGATTATGACGGCGGATAATTTTTCTCACAGCGACCATCACACTATCCGGATTTTTGATGTGGAAACCCGGAAACTGATCCGACGCCCGATTGAGGACGGTGATCAGGGCTCGGTATGGGAATACCTGGACTGGATGTTATCGGTCAGTTCCAACTCTGCTGCCGCAATGGTGATGCGCGATGCCATGTTACTCAAACATTTTGGTCAGAATTATCCCGTATCGGAAGAAGAAATCCGAACCTTCTTCTCCACAACACCGGGAGGAAAACTCACAAAAATCTTCCAACAAACATTCTGGGAACCGGTAACCCGCAACGGCTTGTCCCTGGACGAGATTCGGCAGGGGAGTTTCTTTACAAGACAGGGAAAGAGAAACGTCAATGGTGGTGGTAACAGTTATGCGACAGCCCGCAGCTTGATGGAATTCCTGTTAAAGATGGAGAAAGGCGTTCTGGTGGATGAGTGGAGCAGTCGTCAACTGAAGAGACTGCTCTACATGACTGAGCGGCGTATCCGCTATGCCTCTTCTCCAGAATTGAAAGAAGCAGCGGTCTATTTCAAGTCAGGGTCCTGGTACAAATGCAAACAGGAAGAAGGGTTTAAGTGCAGGGCCTACAGCGGCAATGTTATCAATTACATGAATTCCGTGGCCATCGTCGAGCAGGAAATCGACGGTGTAAAACTGCAGTATATGGTGATCGTGATATCGAATATTTTGCGGCAAAATTCAGCTGTTGAACACCAAACCCTCGGTACCGAGATACACAAACTGATTAAAAAGGCTCACGCAGTAGCCACACCATAAAGCCGGTCTCAGGGTTGGTTTGAGTTATGTGAAACCGCCAACTCGTGCAATGGTGCAGCCAGTTGTTCGAGCCAGCTTGCACCATTTGCATTATTGGCAAGGGCAATGATGATGTAAGCAAGCCCATCTGTCCGGACCAGTGCGCTATCGGCATGATAGGTTTTCCAGGTGCCGGATTTCCGAAATATTTCAAGCTCGGGATAAGCTGCGAGACCTTTGACAAATTTGTGTGAAATTGCTGAATTGGAAAGCATTTCGAGCATCATTTCAGATTGTTCCGGGCTGACCAGGGTTCCCGTTTGCAACTTGTAGTAAAAACGGGCGGCCTGGAAGGCCGTGGCACCGTGGGACAATCCGGAAACGGGGTCACGCTGATAGGCTGAAGACGGGCCATAATCCTTACCGACCCAAAGACCACCCGATTTTGTGTGATCATAGAATCTGTACTCTGGTGACTGCAGAATCTGCAGGAGTTCCTGACGGCCCACCAGTTCGAGTACCCTGGTTGCACAGTCATTGCATGAGTTACGGATCATCTTGACCAGATCTTCCTGCATGTCATCCAGTTCCAACCGGCCCTGGTCTATAGCCACAGCAGCACCCAGCAGAATGGCTATTTTGGGAAGGCTGGCTGCGTAGATCATGTTGCGACCATTGAGTTCCGCAAGACGGGGGTTTTCAGGGTCGGTGACGATAACCAGGACCAGGGCGAGTTCTTTAGACTTGATCGCATCAGCCAGGCCTTGCTTCTTAACCAGCGCTTCCAGTCCACGTTGTAATTGCAAATCTCCGGCTTCGTTGAGCGTGCGGGTAGCTTCCAATGCCATTGATTGCCCACAAAACAGCAATAGGAATAACGCCAGAACATATTTGTGTGTACTCATAAAAACAACGCTATGGTAGGTTCAGTGAAATTCAAAGGTCTGACTCGTGTTACAGCAAAAGGTTCGGGCCAGTCAAAGTATGGATATAATACGCACAAGCGAGAAAAGGTAAAACAAAAGCAAGGTGATAGACTATCTTAAAAATACCAGCCTGACATTCCGTATTATCACCGGTTTGATACTGGGTATCCTGACCGGTCTGTTTTTTGGCGAAGAAGCGATCATCTTTGACGTGGTCGCAGATGTTTGGATTGGTCTGATGCAGATGACCATTCTGCCTTACGTTATCGTCTCCCTTATCGTTGGTCTTGGCCAGCTGGACTCTCAGTTGGCACGCCAATTAGCGGTTCGCGGTGGCTTATTGATGTTGCTCTTCTGGATAATCGGGCTGCTGGTCGTCACCGTCATGCCGATGTCGTTTCCGGTATTTGAAAATGCGGCGTTTTACAGCACTCATTCAAATGAGGTGGCTAGTCAGTTCAATCCAGTTGACCTTTATATTCCCAGTAATCCATTCTATTCAATGGCCAATACCATCATTCCTGCGGTGGTGATTTTCAGTACAGCCGTTGGTATTGCGCTGATAGGAATGCCTGGGAAAGACTCTTTGATGGAGTCCCTGTCCACATTTCTGGAAGCACTTGGCAGGGTGACGCGATTTATTGTTGGGTTGACCCCGATAGGTGTTTTTGCCATTGTTGCTGTCGCCGCCGGCACCATGACCCTGGACGAAATTGCCCGGCTTGAGGTGTATTTCATTGTCTACATCGCTGCATCGCTTTACCTGGCACTTTGGGTCCTGCCGGTGTTGATCTCGACCCTGACACCGTTTAAGTACAAGGATGTTTTTCGCTATTCTAAAGAAGCATTGCTGACTGCTTTTTTTACCCAGAATGTCTTCATCATCCTGCCCATGCTGATCGATGCCAGTAGAAAGCTATACGAGGATTATGGACTCAATTCGGACGATACGGATTCGCTGAATGAGGTCATCGTGCCGGTGACCTTCAACTTTCCCAATACCGGTAAATTGTTATCGCTGTTATTTGTTCCTTTCGCTGCCTGGCTTGCCGGTACGCCGATGGAGCTTGGCAGTTACCCCAGCTTCCTGCTTGCTGGTCTGGCCAGTTATTTTGCAAAGGCACAGATTGCGCTTCCATTCCTGCTCGATATTCAAAAACTGCCACAGGATTTGTTCCAGTTGTACATCCCCACGGGAATCATCAATGGCAAGTTTGACACGATGGTTTCCGCAATGAATCTTCTGGCATTCAGCGTGATAGGTACCGCTGCACTAACCGGACATCTTAAAATCAATTTCAATAAGCTGTTGCGCTTCTTTGTGCTCTCAATGGCATTACTTGTTATTACGGTTCTTGGAACACGTGCATTTCTCGCGATAGCGATTGATACGAGTTACAACAAAGACAAAGTCATCATGGGGATGAGCCTGATACAGCCCGCGGTGGAGACCACCGTTTATGAAACCCGTCAGAACCCACCTACAACCGGTATCCCTGACACTTCGGAAAATCAGTCCGTCATTGACAAGATCACTCAACGAGGGGTCTTGCGTGCGGGCTATGTAAGTGGCCGACTTCCCTTCACTTTCAAGAATGACCAGGGCGAATTGGTAGGGTTCGATGTTGAGATTTTGAACCTGCTTGCCAGTGAAATGGGGGTCAGGCTGGAGTTTGTTCCACTCAGTTGGGAGACTCTTTTTGAGCAGGTCAATGGTGGCGAAGTGGATATCGTCGGGACCGTACCGCTTACGACTAAGATCCTGGTGAATATGGATCTGTCCGACCCTTACCTTGAGGGTTCGTTAAGCATCGTCGTCAGAGATCACCGGCGACGGGAGTTTTCGCAACGGGAAAGGGTAATGAAACTCGGCGAACTGACAATTGCCTACCCTGGAACGATTGGATATATCAGAGGACCGGTGGAAGCAGCGGTGCCTGACGTCAGGATCACATGGAAGGAGATCAGTAATCTCAAAGATTTTTTTGGTCAGGAAGGCGAATCGATTGACGCCCTGATTGTGCAGGCCGAAATTGGCACGGCCTGGACGCTGTTACATCCCGAATACACGGTTGTGGCTTTCGAAACAACAAAGTTGAATATCCCGGCCGGGTTTGCGGTTCCAAAGGGTCAGCAGGAATTTGCAGCTTTACTGGGCCGTTGGTTGGCCGCCAAGAAATCCACCGGAGACATCCAGGTCGCGTATGACTACTGGATTCTGGGCAAGGGGGCGGAAAAAAGGCAACCCAGGTGGTCGATCAAGAAAGATGTTCTTGGCTGGGGTCAGGACTGAACCCCTAAACTACACTAATCTTCCTCAGCAATGGTTAGCTTAAGTCCATCATGTGCGGGCAGCAACTGCAACTGACAGCTTAACCTCGAGCTGTCTTTCGCGTTCTCAAACACATCGAGCAGGTCCTGCTCATCCGCATATGCCTGCTGAAATTTATCCAGCCAATCCGGGTCCAGGTATACGTGACAGGTTCCACAAGAACATAAGCCCCCACAAATTGCGGGTACGCCCCATTCATGCTCACGTAAGGATTCCATCAGGCTGTCACCTTCACGTGCCTGGATTTCATGAACCTGTCCGTCCAGGTCTTTAACTGAAATATTTATCAAAACAATTTCTTCCTGTGATGTTTAAATAATAAAGCAATGCCACCACCCGCTGGTGCTTCGGAGGGGGATTATATTTGTTTATGCATTGGAATGGGGGTAAATTGCCTGAGAACTACATAATAATGATAAATCCCGAAAGGACTATTCATGAGCAATGAAACTGGAGAGCTTTCTGATGTCGTCGCAGCGGCAGTTGAGAAATACGCCGGTATACCCGGTGGACTTTTACCGTTGTTACATGAAATCCAGACAAGCTTTGGCCATGTGCCCAAAGGGCATGTTCCTGAAATTGCACAGGGAATGGGTCTTTCAAAGGCGGAAGTTCATGGTGTCATCAGTTTTTACCACGATTTCCATGAGCAACCGAGGGGCCGGACAACCATACATCTATGTCGGGCCGAGGCCTGCCAGGCCATGGGTTCCCGGCAACTCGAAGCACATGTGAAAGACCGTTTGGGTATCGATTTCGGGGACACGACAGCCGATGGCCGGTTTTCGCTGGAGCCGGTGTATTGCCTTGGGAACTGCGCATGTTCACCTTCGATTCGTATTGGTGATGATGTATTTGCACGGGTCGATGCTGCTCGCTTCGATAAATTGCTGGGTGATATCTGAGCATGCTTAAAGTCTTCATACCCGGTGATACAACAGCCTGTGCATTGGGTGCTGATGCTGTGGCCAGTGAAGTGTTGCTGCAAGCGCAAAAAGGGGGGCTGGAAGTCGAAATCATACGCAATGGATCGCGTGGGGCATTCTGGCTTGAACCCTTACTGGAAATTGAATCGGAAGACGGGCGGCTCGCCTTCGGACCATTGACCTCAGGGGACGTGGCCGGTTTGTTTGAATCCGGTTTCCCCGGTGATTGTGAGCACCCGTTGAAACTCGGGAAAGTGGCAGAAATTGAATGGCTATCCCGGCAGGACCGATTGACCTTCGCACGGGCCGGTATAACAGATCCACTCAACCTGGATGATTACAAAAAGCATGGTGGCTTCGAAGGCTTGAATAATGCCTTGAGCATGTCATCTGTCGACATCGTTGAAGTACTTACACAGTCCGGCTTGCGTGGCAGGGGTGGCGCGGCATTTCCCACTGGTATCAAGTGGCGCACGGTTTTGAATACACCCGCAGAGCAAAAATATGTTGCCGCCAACGCGGATGAAGGAGATTCAGGCACTTTTGCCGATCGTCTGCTGATAGAAGCCGATCCGTTTCAGTTGATTGAGGGTATGACGATCTGCGCCCTGGCCGTAGGTGCTACCGAAGGCTATATCTATTTACGCTCGGAGTATCCAAAAGCGCTGCAGGTACTTAAACAGGCTATTGCCACGGCCGAGGCTGCAAATTTTCTGGGTGAGAATATTTGCGGCAGTGGACACAGCTTCTTTCTTCATCTTCGTGTCGGTGCCGGTGCGTATATCTGTGGCGAAGAGACCTCCATGCTTGAAAGTCTCGAGGGCAAACGGGGTCTGGTACGGTTCAAGCCGCCTTTGCCGGCCATTGAAGGTCTGTTTGGAAAACCCACGGTAGTCAACAACGTGTTAACACTGGCCGCTGTTTCAACAGTGCTGGCCAAAGGTGCGGAATATTATCAGGATTACGGGAGCGGCAAATCACGCGGTACCCTGACTGCACAACTCGCCGGGAACATTCGCCGCGGAGGTCTTGTAGAAATATCATTCGGCTTGAGTCTGCGCGAACTGGTCGAGGACTATGGCGGCGGTACTGCCAGCGGTAAACCCATACGCGCGATCCAGGTGGGTGGTCCGTTGGGCGCTTATTTGCCGGAGTCTGACTGGGATACTCCGATGGATTACGAGGCCTTTGCCGCCGTTGGTGCCATGCTGGGCCATGGCGGTGTTGTTGTTTTTGATGACAGTGTGGATATGCTTGAACAGGCCCGTTTTGTGATGGAGTTCTGTGCATTGGAATCATGTGGTAAATGCACGCCGTGTCGTATCGGCTCGGTTCGTGGTGTAGAACTTATTGATAAGATTGGTGCAAATGATCAAAGGATGGCCAGTCTTGAGTTGCTGGAAGAGCTTTGCGAAATCATGGAGCTTGGGTCCTTGTGTGCGATGGGTGGTCTGACGCCAATGCCGGTTCGTAGTGCCTTGAAGTATTTCCCGGAGGATTTTGAGCCTCGGCCTGAGTCCGGGTCCAGGAGCTGACCCGGATGCCACAGTTGCAAATACCATTGTACGATTTGGGTACACCGCGACCATCGAAAACGACTGTTCAGGTCAGTCTGGAAATCGACGGTCAGCAAATCCAGGTTGAAGAGGGTACGTCGGTGATGCGGGCCGCCGCGCTGTTAGGTATCAATGTACCCAAACTCTGCGCCACGGATCAACTCGAGGCCTTTGGTTCCTGCCGTCTGTGCCTGGTCGAAATAGAGGGCCGCAAGGGCACACCCGCTTCTTGCACCACGCTGGTGGAAGACGGTATGCGGGTGAATACACAATCGGGCAAGCTCCAAATGCTGCGCAAGAATGTGTTGGAATTGTATATTTCAGATCACCCACTGGATTGTGTGACCTGTCCGACCAACGGTGATTGTGAGTTGCAGGATGTTGCGGCTGAATTGGGTGTTGAGGAAAGCCGATATGGTTTGCATGGCAAAAATCACCAACAATCGGAAAAAGACGAATCGAATCCTTATTTCACTTTCGATCCGTCGATGTGCATCGTTTGCTACCGCTGCGTTCGTGCCTGTGATGATATCCAGGGTAGCTTTGCATTGACAGTAGAGGGTCGTGGCTTCGAGTCAAAGATCACTGCCGGTCAGAATGAGTCCTTCATGGAATCTGAATGTGTTTCCTGTGGTGCCTGCGTTAATAGTTGCCCGACTACAGCGCTTGAAGAGAAGTCCGTCATCGAGATGGGTTTGCCGGAAAAGAGCACCGTCACCACCTGTGCCTACTGCGGTGTCGGTTGTGCATTTAACGTTGAGACCCGTGGCGATGAGGTGGTGAGAATGACACCATTCAAGGACGGTAAGGCCAATGAGGGTCATGCCTGTGTCAAGGGTCGTTTTGCCTTTGGTTATAACGATCACAAGGACCGTATTACCCAACCGATGATCCGCGACAGCATAGATGAAGCCTGGCGGGAGGTGAGTTGGCAGGAGGCGATCGATTTTACCGCCCGGCGTTTTCGGGAGATACAGGCGGAATATGGCAGAGACAGCATTGGTGGTATTACCAGTTCACGCTGTAGCAATGAAGAAACATTTCTGGTTCAGAAGCTGATCCGTGCCGGTTTTGGCAACAATAATGTCGATACCTGCGCACGGGTTTGTCATTCACCCACCGGATATGGTCTGAAAACCACCCTCGGAGAGTCTGCCGGCACCCAGTCATTTGAATCCGTAGCGAAGGCGGATGTCGTGATGCTGATTGGTGCAAACCCGACCGAGGCGCACCCGGTATTCGGTTCACGTCTCAAGCGTCGTCTCCGTGAGGGCGCAAAACTGATCGTTGTTGATCCTCGTAAAACCGAACTGGTGGATAGCCCGCACGTCAGGGCCGCATTTCATTTGCAGTTGCTGCCTGGCAGCAATGTGGCCTTTGTCAACGCGATGGCCCATGTGATTGTTTCCGAAGGTCTGGCGGATTTGAGTTACATCAAAAAGCGTTGTGAGATTCCATCCTGGGAAGCCTGGAGTAAGTTCGTGCAGCTTGAAGAGAACTCACCTGAAGCTCTGCAATCTGTCACGGGTATCGATGCCGGGGAGTTACGTGCGGCGGCAAGCTTATTTGCCGGGGCTGCCAATGCCGCCATATATTATGGTCTCGGTGTCACCGAGCACAGCCAGGGTTCAACGACTGTAATGGGCATTGCCAATCTCGCTATGGTGACCGGCAACCTTGGCCGTGAGGGTGTTGGTGTCAATCCGTTGCGTGGGCAGAACAATGTACAGGGTTCCTGCGACATGGGTTCATTCCCGCATGAACTGCCAGGTTACCGGCATATCTCCGATCCTGAAGTACGTGCATTGTTTGAACATGAATGGCAGGTGAAACTACATCATGAACCCGGTCTGCGTATTCCAAACATGTTTGATGCTGCCATTGGTGGAGATTTCAAAGCCCTGTATTGCCAGGGTGAGGATATTGCCCAGTCCGACCCGAATACACACCATGTAGAGGCCGCACTCAAGGCGCTTGAATGCCTGGTGGTGCAGGATATATTCCTCAACGAAACAGCACGTTTTGCCCATGTATTTTTACCGGGTTCGACCTTCCTGGAGAAAAATGGCACATTCACCAATGCCGAACGGCGAATTTCCAGGGTGCGCAAGGTCATGCCTTCAAAAAGTGGCAAGGAAGACTGGGAGATAACTGTAGATCTTGCCAATGCACTTGGTTACCCGATGGATTATTCACACCCGTCGGAGATCATGGATGAAATTGCACGTCTGACGCCGACTTTTGCCGGTGTGAATTATGACAAGCTGGATCGTCTGGGTAGTATCCAGTGGCCATGCAATGATGAGGCGCCGGAAGGCACACCGACCATGCATGTGGATGAGTTTGTCCGTGGCAAGGGGTATTTTGCGATTACCGGTTTTGTTCCGACCAGAGAACGGTCAACACGTAAATACCCGTTGTTGTTAACGACGGGCAGAATACTGTCTCAGTACAATGTTGGTGCACAAACGCGGCGAACAAAAAACACTGCCTGGGCAGATCAGGATGTACTGGAAATTCACCCGGTCGATGCTGAGGATCGCGGAATCAGCACGGATGATTGGGTCGGTATCCAAAGCCGGGTAGGAAACACGGTGCTGCGCGCCGTGGTGACAGAAAGGGTTCAGCCTGGCGTGGTCTATACAACTTTTCATTTCCCCCAGACCGGTGCCAATATCGTCACCACCGAAAACTCCGATTGGGCGACCAACTGTCCGGAATACAAGGTCACTGCAGTGCAGGCCAGCAAAGTCACCCGGGTTTCTGAATGGCAGAAAGAGCAGGAGGTCTTTAACCGGCAGCAACAGGCCTTCCTGGACAAAGCCAGGAAATCGCGTGTTTAGAACCAGACTTATCCGGTTGTCACTGGATACTACCTGGTGAAGGTGACCCGGCAGGTTTCGGTCATTAACTGGAGTAAGGCTGGTACCAGCACCTGTGATGATGAGGTAGCGGCTGAAGTACCGGTTGCATTGACTTATAACAGGCAATCGCACGTTGTGATGATGACCACACCTTCTGCACTTGAAGATTTCGCCATCGGATTCAGCCTGACCGAGGGTATTATCAGGGGACTCCCGGATGTAATGGAAGTCAACATTCTGGATCGTGAGAACGGACTGGAACTCGCAATAACGATCAATGAAGAATGTTATGCCCGGCTTGCAGGACAACGCCGTAACCTGGTTGGGCGCACCGGTTGTGGCCTTTGTGGTGCAGAATCGCTCGATACCGCCATGCGCAATCCAGCTGCAGTAGCCAGCCTGGTATCGGTGAAGGCCACGGCTTTGCAATCTGCGATCAACTCCCTGAACACTCACCAGCCGTTGCAGGTGGTCACGGGTGCGGTTCATGGTGCCGCATGGTGTAATACCGAAGGTGAAATACTGGTCCTGCGCGAGGACGTAGGACGTCATAATGCATTGGATAAGTTGATCGGACACCTGGCCAGTGGTGGTTTTGATCCGGCTACTGGCTTTGTATTGATTTCCAGTCGGGCAAGTTATGAGATGGTCTACAAGACTGCTGCTGTCGGTATTGAAATTCTGGTCGCAGTTTCAGCACCCACCACGCTTGCTATTGATTTTGCCAACCGCAGTGGCATTACGTTGGTTGGTTTTGCACGACCGGGAAGGCACAATGTATACACTTTCGAGAACCGTGTCCTCGTTGATTGATGGTATTAATGTGGAGTGAGACCCTTGGTGAATACTGAAATACAACACCTGGTATCAATGGCAAATGATATTGCCGCCAATCTCAGCTTCGAGAACGACGCAGATGTGCGCATTGCAGATCATATCAATCGTTTCTGGGCGCCGCGAATGCGAAAATTATTACTCGCCTATGCTGCCAGTGATGGCCAGGGTTTTTCGGAAGAACTGCTCACTGCTCTGAAAGGTATAAGGGACCTGTGAAGTTGGAAAAACCAGCGGGTGTCATTCTTGCGGGCGGGAAATCCAGCCGTATGGGGGTTGCTCGAAAAGCGCTGCTCGAATTTAATAATCAGTCTTTGCTGTCACATGTTATCGGTCGATTAAGAGCACATTTGGAACCATTGATACTCAGTTGCGAAAACCAGACCAGTGACTTTGATGATTTTGGTCTGCCCGTTGTTCCCGACCTGTTACCGGGTTACCGCGGACCGCTGACGGGCTTATGCTCCGCATTGCAGTATCTGGATGATGAGGGGCTCAACAATGGTCTGGTTCTATGTCCATGTGATGCTCCCTTCATTCCCCAGGACCTTGTGCCGGTGATGCTTGATGCAAGTCAGTGTGAGGAAAAACCCGTGGTGGTAATTTCCTATCAAGGTGAGCTGCAACCAACATTCTCGATGTGGCAAAGTCACCACTTGCCAGTCATTCGCGAGGCCCTGTTCAACAAGCGTATCGGTGGTCTGAAAAGAGTGCTGACTTCACTGCCGCATACTGTTGTGGAGTGGGCTGCCGCCGAGCCGTCGCCATTTTTCAATGTTAATACACCGGCAGATCTGAAAACTGCCGAATTTTGGCTTGACCGTATACAGACATGAACGGATGATAATGAACGACTTCGTTCTACTTAAAGAGGTACAACACATTGCACAAAGACATTGATTTTATACCATTGAATATTGCCATCCTGACACTGTCGGATTCTCGAACGTTTGAGACGGATACATCTGGCCAGATGTTGGTGGATTCCCTGAAAGCTGCCGGGCATCATCTCGCCGCAAGGGAGTTATGCAAGGATGATATCTATATCAGCCGTGCCATTGTTTCCAAATGGATAGCGGATGAGTGTGTCGATGTCATTATTTCAACCGGTGGTACGGGCTTGACCAAGCGTGATTCCACCCCTGAAGCGCTGAAACCGTTATTTGACCAGAATATCGAAGGCTTTGGTGAGTTGTTTCGCCAGCTTTCCTATGAGGAAATCGGCACCTCCACCGTGCAATCGAGGGCAGTCGCCGGCCTGGCCAACCAAACCCTGGTCTTTTGTTTGCCGGGTTCGACCGGAGCCTGTCGTACCGGTTGGGATCGAATTTTGAAAGAACAGTTGGACGCCAGCCACAAACCCTGCAATTTTGTCGGGCAAACACGTGCAGCTGAGCGCCTGCCATGAGCATGATCAGCGTAGCCGAAGCGCATGAGCATTTATCCAGGAACATTCGTGTTTTGGCAGGTTCTGAGAGTGTTGGCCTGAGAAAGTGCCTGGGTCGTATACTTGCCGCCGACATTATCTCCTCTATTGATGTCCCGCCGGCAGATAACAGTGCGATGGATGGCTATGCCCTGTTCAGTGAAGACTGGAAAGGGCCGGATCACGCAATTGAAATTTCCCAGCGGATCACGGCTGGAAAACCGCCAGAGCCACTCGAAAAAGGTACGGCGGCACGCATATTTACAGGAGCGGAAACCCCTGCCGGTGCAGATATCGTTGTCATGCAGGAGAAAAGCAGAACCGATGGCCAGACTGTATGGTTAGAAGCCATACGTGAACCTGGTGGAAATATTCGGCCAAGAGGTCAGGATATCGAGCAGGGAGCAACTGTGCTGAAAGCCGGGCATCGACTGCGTGCGCAGGATCTGGGTTTGATCGCTTCACTCGGAATCGCAAGTGTTGAAGTCAGGCAGCGTCTGAAGGTCGCAATTGTTTCAACCGGTGAGGAGTTGGTGGAACCGGGTGATCCACTCAAGCCGGGTCAGATTTATAATTCAAACCGTTATTTGCTGCAGGCCTTGCTCGATGCATGGGGTTTTGAAGCTGTGGATTTCGGTATCACTGCCGATAATCCGGAAATCATCAGCGATGTATTGTCTGAAGCCAGCCGTAAGACGGATGCCATTATTACCACGGGTGGTGTTTCTGTTGGAGAAGAAGATCATGTCAAGGCGGTGGTGGAATCACTCGGTTGCATAGATCTTTGGAAAGTGGCCATCAAGCCAGGCAAGCCTTTTGCCTTTGGTGAGGTGCTCGGGACACCATTTCTGGGCTTGCCCGGAAATCCGGTTTCGGCACTGGTGACAGCACTGATCATTGCGCGGCCATTTCTGTTCGCCTGCCAGGGTGCCAGCCATTACGACATTGTTCCGCTAAGACAGGTGGCGTTATTTGATAAAAATGGCAGCTTCCGGCAAGAGTACCTGCGTGTTCGTACGGGTGCCGATGGTGTGGAGATGTTTGAAAAACAAAGCAGTGGTGTGCTGTTTTCGACCAGTTGGGGCGACTCCCTCGTAGTGCAAAAACCCTTTGAAGATATTAAAAAGGGTGACACCGTTGATGTGATCCCGTACGTGCTGTTCAACTAGTGCAGTGTAAACACTATATTCCCACATGGAGTAGCAACGTGAATTCGATCTTTGATGATCTGCCTGATGGTTTGATAGTTCTTGATGGCGGTATGGGTCAGGAGTTAATCAACCGTAAAGCCTCAGCGCAGGGTGTATTGTGGTCAGCCAGGGCGCTTTTCGATCACCCTGAGGTGGTGCAGGCGGTGCATGAGGACTATATCCGTGCCGGTGCAGATGTCATCACGACCAATTCCTATGCATGTATCCGCAATAATTTCGAGCCTGAAGGTCTGCTGGATCGTCTCGGTGAAATGAACCGGCTTTCCGCGGAACTGGCACAACGGGCCAGGGACAGCGCCGGCAAATCTGTAAAAATAGCCGGCTCATTGGGGCCTCAGCGTGGCAGTTACCGTCCTGACCTGGTGGGCTCTTACCAGGAAACCGAGGCATTGTATCGAGAACAGGCTGAATTCCTGGCGCCCCATGTCGATCTCTTTATCTGTGAAACCCTGTCCTGCATCGTAGAAGCACGCGCCGCCGTGGTTGCAGCCTCGAAGACCGGCAAGCCCGTTTGGCTGTCCTGGTCAATAGAGGATACGGGGGCTTTGAAGCTGCGAAGTGGAGAATCACTCAACGAAGCCTGGCAGGATATTGCGGATTACGGCGTCAGCGCAGTGCTATTAAACTGTTCGCCGCCGGAGGCAATCAGTAAGGTATTGCCGGAACTTATTTCCATTTGTGATCTTCCGACAGGCGCTTACGCAAACGCTTTTACACCGATACCACAGAAGTGGGATTATCATGGCGATGAATCCATTCCACCATCCAGGACGGATGTCACACCGGAAGCATATGCCGATCATGCGGCCAATTGGGTATCTGCAGGCGCACGAATTGTTGGGGGGTGTTGTGAGGTGGGTCCTGCACATATAGCGCAATTGAACCGATTGAGAACCGATTGATCCTCATTATGAGGCTTAAATCATCAAGCCCCCGCTTTCCGCTTACGGGCTTGGAGTGCTCCTGGCTTCGTCCAGACCTTCTTTCAGAACATTCGCCCAGACCTGCAGGATGCGGTTGGCCGCCGCCCTGTTGGTGACACGGGTTTGCCATCGAAAATAGCCGGTTTGCCTGTCCTCCTTGCGATCAAGGGCCTTGGCAAGAAGGTCATCGCTAACCGAATCATACAGTTCCAGGTACAAGGTCATTTCCCCGGCAGATTCTGAATAGGTGCGCACGTCGGTCGCGGATGGAATGTCGGTCGCGACAATATCCAGGTTGATGATGGCGGGTTTGACAAGTAACACGTCTTCGCCACGTTCGGCAGCCAGTTGATAGCCACCCTGCTCAAGGGTTTCTGAAAACACCTTCGTGAATAGAGAAGACAGTTCTGTTTTCATTTTAGCCATATCATCGGCAGTGACCGTGTTTGGGTTATACCTTTTCCGGGTTTGTTGCCAGTTTTTCTTGAAAGCAACATAGGGTTCAAGCAGGTATATCTTGCTGTACTGGCCCAGCCTCACATCCGCTTGTGCATAAACCAGGGTCAGGTCTGAATCCTTGACAAGTTGCAGGCCGTCAATGGTGACAATGGGTCTTGCATTATCCGCCCAGCATGGGTTGCACAGGGTCACCAGGGAAGTGAAAGCCAGGAAGGTAGCAAGTGCCTTGTATTTCATTAAATAGTTACCCCAAAAAAACCACAAATCAATTTACACAGGAGGAATCGTCTTAATATAGCTCAAAACTTAAGGTCGTATGGTTAAATTACGCCGCTATTTATGGCGAGATTGACGTACAATCCATTTTCGGACTTGTCTCCTACACGTAGCTTTGAGTAGATCATCAAATGTATAAAATCCAAACTTTTAATAGCCTGGCAGCAAAAGGCCTGGACAGGTTTCCTTCAACCAGATACCAGGTCGGCCCGGATTTGTCACCTGCCAAGGCCCTGATGTTGCGTAGCCAAAAGCTGCATGACGAATGCATAGACGAAAGTGTCATTGCCGTGGCCCGTGCAGGTGCAGGCGTCAACAATATTCCTGTGCAGGAGTATGCAGAACGCGGCATCGTGGTCTTCAACACACCAGGGGCTAACGCAAACGCCGTCAAAGAACTGGTGGCAGCAGCGATGTTGTTGGGCTCCAGAGATATTTTCGGTGGTATGAGTTACGTACAGACCCTTGGGGATATTGAAGACAGTGCACAAATGCATAAACTGCTGGAGGCGAACAAGAAACGCTTTGCAGGTTCAGAGATCACTGGCATGACACTGGGTGTCGTGGGTCTTGGCGCGATCGGGGCCGTGGTTGCGAATATGGCATTGGAACTGGGCATGAATGTCGCTGGTTATGATCCGGCGATCTCGATCGAATCCGCCTGGAGGCTTTCCAGTCGCATACAAAAGGTCGATAGCCTGCAAGCACTTGTAAGCATTTCAGACTTTATAACTCTGCACGTACCGGCAATTCCGCCGACAATAGGCCTGATCAACAAGGAGATACTGGCACGCTGTAAACCGGGAACCCGCCTGCTTAATTTCGCCCGTGATGAAATTATCGATTTGCCTGCTGTTGTAAATGCACTCGACAGTGGCAAGCTGGGCGCGTATATCAGCGATTTTCCACATCCCGAATTGCTGGGGCGCAAGGATGCATTGCTATTACCGCACATTGGTGCCAGTACTCGTGAGGCCGAAGAGAATTGCGCCATAATGGCGGCAGAACAGTTGATGGATTTTCTTGAAAACGGGAATGTACGTAATTCTGTGAATTACCCTGACACTCAAATGGCCAGAAATGGCGGATTTCGCATCACTTTTTGCAATGAGAATGTACCCAAAGTTCTCGGTCATGTACTAACCGTGTTGGCTGATCACGATCTTAATGTTATTGATATGGTCAACCTCAGTCGTGGTGATTTCGCTTACAGCATCATTGATGTTGAGAATCAACCAGCGCCCGGTATTATGAGTGCGATCAATGGCACTGAACATGTGATCAGGGCCAGGTTGCTGCCACCTGTAGAATGAAGGACATTGGTCTTCAGTTCATCTTCGGACAACAGAACAGGATTCGCAAAAGTAATACGAAAAAGGTTAATCTCTCTGTGACAGATGCGGACTGATAACAAGAACCGGAATAAACCGGGGCCTGGCACACCAGGAAACTCACAGTAGAAGAACTAATATGAGATTGTTTTTAAGACTTAATTTATTCTACGGAATTTTTACCCTACTTGTCTGGGGTGGCTATCAACTGGTTCCCGATCTGCATCGTTATCTGCCGCTCGGCGTAGTGGAAACCCTGTTTAATCAGGATGAATCCAGTGACATTGGGGGTATCGTTATACATGCTTCCAACGTAACCGATGAGGTTGGCGGCCTGCTATGGCTTGCCATCGCCATTATTGGTGCTGTTGCCCTGATGGTTCCGGTTTCCTGGACATATATGGCTATACGCAGTAAGGCCAAGATGGACCAGTCACTTCTGGAAACCATTTTGATACTACCCATTGCAGTGACAGGTATCGTCCTGATAGTACACAACTCTCTGGCCATGGCTTTCAGTCTCGCAGGCGTCGTGGCAGGCGTGCGCTATCGCTATTCACTCAAGAGTACGGCTGATTCCCTGTTCATATTCATGGCAGTTGGTGTGGGGCTTTCGTGCGGTGTAGGTATGCTGTTGGTCGCTGCCGTGATGTCGGCAATCTTTAATTACACATTCCTGATCCTGTGGGAATTGAACTATGGCGGCGATGAGGATTCAAAGACATATATGCGTCAGAGTCCACGGGAAATTGAGCGAAAAAAAGCCCAACAGAAAGATACTGGCGTATTTGACTGAAACATAAACCAGGTTTTTGGAATTTGAAATGAAATTATCAACAATTGTTTTACTGCTTTTACTGATCACGCCCGGCCTGAGCGAGGCCAAGGCTAAAAAGGTCGATGACTACCATTGGACTGGTGTTGAGCGGGTCATTGCTATCGGTGACTTGCATGGCGACTATGGCCGTTACATTGATGTGATGGAATCAGCTGGTCTCATCAATAAGAGTGGCAAATGGATCGGTGGGAAAACGCACCTCGTCCAGACAGGTGATATTACCGACCGTGGAGCAGATAGCCGAAAAATCATCGATCACCTGGTGAAACTTGCCAAACAGGCCAAAAAGAAAGGCGGTTATGTGCACTTGCTGATCGGCAACCACGAGACGATGAATGTTGTTGGTGATCTTCGTTATGTTTCTGATGGTGAATTCCAGGCGTTTGCGACCAAGAAATCCCCTCGTTTGCAGAATATGCAATGGGACAGTCAGGTCGAATGGATGAGCGCCAATATGCCTGATTTTGAAAACCTGGATCTGGCAGCCTATCGCCTGGAATGGGAGAAAACAGTGCCCCTTGGCTGGGTTGAACATCGCGGGGCGTGGGCGCTCAGTGGTCAGTATGGAAAATGGGTCAAGGGCAACCAGGTGGCTATTCAGATCAATGACACGATCTTCCTGCACGGTGGTATCAGTGAGAAATATTGTAAATTCAGCCTCCAGTCACTGACTGAACAGGTGATTGCGGTGATGGAGAACTATGATCCGTCGATTACCACCATCATGGATGATCCAATGGGACCGGTTTGGTACCGGGGTCTGGCGCGTGAAGATGAAGCGAACGACATATTCAGTCAGACACTCGACAATATCCTCAAACGTTATGGTGCCAAACGTATAGTAATAGGGCATACGGTTACAGGCGGTGTGGTCTGGCCGCGCTTTGATCAGCGGGTCGTGGCCAATGATACCGGTATTGCAACCCATTACGGTTCACATAAGGGTTTGTTGGAGTTGACCTCAGAAGGCGCAACGGCTATTTACGGTGACAAGAGAATTCCGCTTCCAACCCAAAACGACGAGCGTGTAGATTATTTGCGGGCTGTCATTGAAGTTGACTCAAATAATGATCGACTCAAACAACGTCTGGCCCGTATGTTGGCACCACCAGTCGAGGTGCCCGTCGATGCGACGGACGGCAATAATGCCGGTACAAGCTTCGATAATGGGGAAGCGGCGGTAAAACCTATTCCGATCCCCGGCACTTGTCAGTGATGTCTCTTTTAAATCGCTTTGGATTGTTGAGTATTTTGTAAAAATCCTCAATATATTTGATAGCATCTTTGCGAGTTCTGTCGTTCAAGTAACTGCTGTTCTCAAATAGTGCCAGGATATCCGTTTTTTTCTCATTAAAAAGCTCGGCTGTTTGGGGCAGTTCGTCATTGAAGGCGCAAAAGCCACGGTATAGTCTCTGGCGGATATTGCGCATCTTCAAGCCGTTGGGTGGTGAGGCATAGTGCGCATTAACCAGCCCGGACGAATCAAAGTCATAGGGAATACCATACCTGGGAACCGCTTCGTTGCTTTCCCCGATCAAGCGGGAATTATGGCAGCAACTATCTTTTTTCGGGCCACTGGTTGCGGCCCAGTCAAGGTTACCAATCATAAATTGGAATATTGAGAGTTTACTGGTAATGGCAGGATCCAATTTTTTATAAGGTGTCGTGGCAATAGATAGTTCTTTGAAATCATTTCGCTTGGCCACATCATCTATATCTTCGATCAGGAAACTGAAACGTGTTATTGAGTTATCGTCATCCGCGCTGTCTTTGTACTCGATGATCATCGGTCTGACCCTGAAGCTGAGTTCGGTCAGCAGGTTGTACATCCGGTAAACCAGGAATTCCTTGACATAGTATTGTTCATACTTGGTATTGGTCTGGCAGTATGTCACCAGTTTCAGGGATTTGTTGCCTCTGAATTCTGTGCCCTTGGTTTTGTCCTTGTTGAAATGAATCTTCAGCGGTGGAAATTTACAGACACGCAAGCGACGGGTAATTCCCCGCGGTGCAACTTCCGCATCCAGTACCTGTTGTTGCCCGTTTGCGTTTGTATAGCTTAGCTTTACAGGGTATCGGACATCGTCTTTGACATTTCTCTTAACTGTTTTCCACGGGCCGGTAAGGACAACTTTCATAACACCGGGATCGTCGAAAAGCTTGGGCGGCTTGCTGTCCTTGGCTGCAAACGACAATGGGCTGATCAGGAAGAAAATGATCAGTAATATGGTTGTTGTAAAGCGTGTTTGTGTATTCATCAGATGACCGTTCCATTGTTCAAACTACAGTTTCTGCCTCTCCCATAGGATACCTGAATTCAATCGATTCACGTAACTCAGTGCAATATGCGTGTTCGTATGGTGGCAGAGACTTTGGCAAGGCCCGCCATCAGGGAGTTTACATTTTTAGATTCTACATCCATCACCACATAGCCGATATCACCATGTGTTTGCAGGTATTGTGCGGCGATATTGACTTCATTGTCGAAAAATATCTGGTTAATGTGCTGCAAAACACCAGGTTCATTATGGTGTATGTGCATGATACGGCTTGTATCACCATGGTCAGGTAGTGACACCTCGGGGAAATTGACCGCAGACCGGGTCGTTCCATTGTCACTGTAACGAACCAGTTTGCTTGCCACTTCAATGGCGATGTTCTCCTGTGCTTCCAGCGTGCTGCCACCGATATGTGGTGTTAGCAGAACATTATCCAGTCCGACCAGCGGTGATTCAAAGCGGTCGTCGTTTGATTTCGGTTCAAGCGGGAAAACATCAATAGCGGCGCCGGCAATACATTCAGATTTCAAGGCGACGCTCAGAGCATCAATATCAACGACCGTGCCTCTTGAGGCATTGATCAGGTAGCTGCCTTTGCGCATATTGTTGATGGCTTCTGCACTCATCAGGTTTCGCGTTTCCAAAGTGTCGGGAACATGTAGTGAAACCACGTCAGATTCCTTCAGTAAAGCCTCAAGACTGGACCTCGCTTCGGCATTACCCAGGGGTAGTTTGCTTTCAACATCCTGAAATATCACGCGCATACCCATGCTTTCTGCAATGATACCCAGCTGTGAGCCAATATGGCCGTAACCGACGATGCCCAGTGTTTTACCGCGAATTTCTGTTGACCCACTGGCTGATTTCAGCCATTCGCCACGATGGGCAGCGGCATTTTTCTGTGGGATGCCACGCATCAACATGATGATTTCAGCCAATGACAGTTCAGCTACACTACGGGTATTGGCGAACGGCGCATTGAATACGGGAGTACCTGCCTTTTGCGCATATTGCAGATCGACCTGGTTGGTACCGATACAAAAGCAACCGACAGCAGTCAGACGGTTGGCGGCATCAATGGCGGCAGCATCCAATTTTGTACGCGAGCGAATGCCAACAAAATGCACACCTTCCAGTGCTTTTCTCAAGTCGTCAGGGGTCAATGCACCGGTTTTTTCCACAATATTGGTGTAACCGGCGTTTTCTATCACTTCACGGGCGCGGGGGTGAATACCTTCAAGTAAAAGAAACTTGATTTTTCCTTTGTGAAGCGAGTAATTTCGTTCAGAATCATGCATGGGATTTGGTCGATCCTCAGGATTGTGAATCTAGGAGCCTGTCGGGTTTGACCGATCGTAGCGAGGGAAAGCCGATTTGAGTCAGATTTTTCGATCTTTTAAGCAAATACGGTACCGCGTGTGACGCAAAAGAGCGGAAAATCTGGCCAAACTCGATTTTTCCGCAGTAGATCATGTTAAATCCGACAGGCTCATAGCTTCATTGTCGCGTCAGGCAAGCGCGAGATCAACAGGAAATATGGAATGTGTATGGAACAAAAAAATAGCTGGCCAAAGATACTGAAAACCCACCTGCCGGGACTGGATGTCAGTAATGATGCAGCCGTCCTTGAAAGCCATGGATGTGACTGGACCCGTTTCCGCACACCAGCCCCGTCAGCGGTCGTATTCCCACGTTCTGTTGAAGAGGTGGTGGAACTCGTAAAGTTGGCAAAGGAACATAAAATCCCCCTGGTGCCGTCCGGTGGACGTACGGGACTGAGCGGGGGTGCTGTCGCTGATGCCGGTGAAGTTGTGGTTTCATTTGATCGCATGCGGCGCATCATTGATTTTAATGCGGTGAACCGGACCGTGACGGTGGAACCCGGAGTGGTTACACAGACGGTACAGGATTATGCTTTACAGCAAGGTCTCTACTACCCGGTCAGCTTCGCCTCGCAAGGTTCCTCACAGATTGGCGGTAATATTGCGACCAATGCGGGTGGGATTCGTGTTTTGCGCTATGGATTGACAAGAGACTGGGTGGCCGGGCTTAAAATCGTTGATGGTCACGGTGAACTGCTGGAGTGCAATAACGGCCTGGTCAAGAATGCCAGTGGCTACGACTTGAGACACCTGTTTATCGGCAGTGAGGGAACATTGGGCCTGGTCGTTGAGGCGACTCTAAGGCTAACCGATCCACCCCCACCATCACTGGTGATGCTGCTGGCAGTCACCGGGCTTGAAGCCATGATGGATGTCTTCCGGCAGTTTAACGATGCTGTGACACTGACTGCCTTCGAGTTCTTATCCGATACCGCGATGCATTATGTCCGGCAAGCACATGACCTGGCAGCACCGATGGATGACGGCAGTCCCTATTACGCTTTGCTCGAGTTCGAGTGTGATGACCCCGCCGCCGAAGACCTGGGTTTGCAGTGTTTTGAGCAATGTCTTGAAAAAGGTGCTGTTGCTGATGGTGTAATCAGCCAGAGTGAGGCCCAGGCGGCGGATCTATGGCGCTACCGTGAAGGCATATCCGAAGCCATTACACCGTTTACACCCTATAAAAATGACCTGTCAGTGCGGGTTTCACAGGTTCCTGAATATCTTGAAGGGCTGGATCAGCTGGTTAAAACTCAGTATCCGGATTTCGAAGTATTGTGGTATGGACATATCGGTGATGGCAATTTGCATATGAATATTCTGAAACCGGAGACTATGACGGTAGAAGAATTTGAAAAGATATGTGGGCGGGTCAATCCGGAGATATTTGCGCTGACACGTGAACACAATGGCAGTATTTCGGCGGAACATGGAATCGGATTGTTGAAGCAGCCTTATCTGTCCTATAGTCGTTCGGAGGCAGATATCACCAGGATGCGGGGGATTAAGGCGGTGTTTGATCCAATGAATATTATGAATCCGGGGAAGTTATTGAGTAATCGGCTCGAGTGAACATCCAACGCAGGTTGTGGTAACTGTTGAAGTTGGTACTCCAAATCACCGGTGAGGGGCGCTGGGGTGGGTTACTCCTTCCGGGACACGCTGCAAGTACGTCCATGTAAGCTCGGAATTTTCATCCCTGAAAATTACGGTCCCGGAAGGAATAACCCGCCCCAGCTTTACGCTTCACCCCTGCACTTCGAACTTCCAAAAAATTGCGTGCTGTCAATTCAACAATGACGTAGCAGTGGGGGTGTACTACCTCCTTTCAGGACCGTGAGCGACACGACTGCATGGACGCAGGAGGTAGAGCAACGCAGGAGCAGTTGCCGAGGGACGTCGCGCCCGAGGCCCCATGGACGGGTTTATGCCGTGTCCTGAAAGGAGGTAGTACACCCCCGATGCGGCCCAGTGGCAAAATCTTCAGGCAAATTTGTGTTAGATCAATTACAAAATTCTATGATCAGATTGATCTATAATCCATGAATTAAGTCAGCGAAGGAGACTGCAGTGTTAAGAAAAATCATCAGTGTTTCAGGCTTGGTTTTGGCTGTATTTTTGTTGACCGCGTGCTCCAGTGCTTACTACAAAACCATGGAGAGCATCGGGATTGAGAAACGTGACATCCTGGTGGATCGTGTAGAGGAAGCCCGTGATGCTCAGGATGATGCCTCTGAGCAGTTCGCTTCGGCCCTGGATCAGTTTCGAAGTACGGTCAATTTTGATGGGGGCGACCTGGAGGGAGTCTATGATCGCCTGAATGCTGAATATGAGAAAAGTGTGGCTGAGGCGGAAGAGGTCATTGAACGGATTGATTCGGTGGAAGATGTGGCCGAAGACCTGTTCAAGGAATGGGAACTTGAGCTTGATCAATATTCCCGTGCCGATTTGCGCAGAAACAGCGCTTCATTACTCAACGATACCCGTAAACGCTACAAGCAGTTGATGTCAACCATGCGGCGTGCGGAAAATAGCATGGAGCCAGTTTTGGTGGCCTTTCAGGACCAGGTCCTGGTTTTGAAACACAATCTGAACGCCCGGGCAATTGGTGCCTTGCGTAATGAACTCGATAGTATTGAACGTGATACTGCCAATCTCATTGCGCAAATGCAAAAAGCCATTGCTGAAGCCAATGACTTTATTGATTCGATGGAGAACTGAGTGCGGCAGCGTCGGTCAGACATCCGCATGCTTCATCTAGTGCATACTTGTAACCGACATCGATAGAGCCCCTGCTGGGAGGGGCTCTATCGAAGACTTTATCAGGGCGCTACATTTTCTTCACGCCGGTTCAGGATGTCTTCAATCTGGTCCATGATGACATTCATGCGGGTGAATACGGCTCGATAGGGTGCCGGAGTGGCCATGTCAACGCCTGCTCGTTTCAGTAGTTCGTATGGGTAGTCCGAACCCCCGGCTTTAAGCAGATTCATATAATTTTCAACCGCCCCCGGGCGACCCTGTAGGACCGCTTCAGCAAACAACGAAGAGGCCGCCAGTGAAGTCGCGTACTGGTATACGTAAAAGTTGTAGTAAAAGTGCGGTATGTACGCCCATTCCACGGTATAGAGATCGTCGATTGTCATCACACCTTCGTCGTGGCCGTGATAGCGACGCAACAGGTCGGCATAAATTTCGGTTAGCCTGGTGCCGGTCATGGCTTCGCCTGCTTCGGCACGGTCATGGATCGCCAGTTCAAACTCGGCAAACATGGTCTGACGGAAAAAGGTTCCACGCAGTGTTTCCAATGCATTGCCCAGGTAATACAGGCGTTCATCATCATCAGCGGCTTTCTTCAACACGAGTTCAAGTAATAAGGCCTCGTTGAATGTGGAAGCGACTTCGGCAGTGAAAATTGAATAGCCGGCAGTGGAGTAGGGCTGGTTCTTGTTTGCCAGGTAGGAATGCATCGCGTGACCCCATTCGTGCGCGAGCGTTGAAACGGACTCGTAATCAGCGTTGTAGTTCAACAGAACGTACGGGTGCTCGTCATAAACGCTGCCATTCATGTAGGCGCCCGATTTTTTGCCCGGGCGTGGATAGACATCCATCCAGCGACTTTCGAACGCGCTGGACATTACTTCCGTGTAGGCATTTCCAAGTGGTGCAACAGCTTCCAGCGTCAGCTGTTTGCCAATGGCAATTGGAAAGACCTTGTCGGTCTCAACCAATGAAGGATAGATGTCAAAATATCTCAGGTCATCAATACCCAGCATGCGTCCCCGCAAGCGGAAATAACGGTGTAGTGTGTCCAGGTTGTTGCCGGTTTCTTTGATCAGGGTGCGATAAACCGTTTCGGGTATGGCGTTGTTACCCAGTGAAGCTGAAAGCGAGTTTGCATAGTTACGCTGGCGCTGGTTAAAAACATGCACATTGACCTGTCCGGCCAGTGTCGTGCCCATGGTGCGCTCATATTCTTTCCATTTGCCCCAGAAGCTTTCAAAAATGGCTTGGCGGTCATCCCGGTTTTCTACCGAGCGATACTTTGTGTAAGCTGACTGATCCAGTCGCACTTCTTCACCGTTGGACAAGGTAATTGTTGGCCAGGGCATATCCGCATTTGCCAGTGTCCGGTAAGTATTGGAGGGTGCTCTGCGTATCATCGAAGTCGCTGCCATCATGGCTTCGCCTTCTGCATCCAGTACATGCTTCGACTGTCTCAATGTATCTTCAATACCGTGCCGGTAGGGTTCCAGGCTTGCCAGGTCAGACAGGTATCCGTTCAGCTTCTCTTTCCCGATCTCGAGGATTTCCGGATCAATAAATGAGACCTTTTCCGTAAGCTTGCCACCCAGAATCTGAACCTCGGTGCGGCGACGTTGGGTATCGGCATCCCGCGTATCAGCATCCGCCGCCATACCGGCATATGAAGAGATCCGTGAAAAGGTCTTGATCGTGTCGCTCAGTAATTCGGAGCATTCCAGCAGTTTTGCGGCGCTTTCCCCCAACTGTCCCTGGCAGCCGTCTATTTTTGCAAGATCTGCTTCCAGTGTGTTTTTTGCCTTGGACCAGGCATCAACACTGGGGTAGATATCCTCCAGGTTCCAGGTGTTTGTATCCTCTTGTGCCAAGCTGGTTCCTGCCAGTCCTATGGTGACCAGCAACGTGATGATTTTCTTCATTTAAGCTTCCTCTCATGATCGGCCCGGATGGCCGCGTGAAAAGGTACATTATCCTCCTCAAAAGAACGCTATGGCTGTACCAAAAGTACTACCTCTCTTGATAATTTTCTGGAATTGAACGGTCTGATGACGGAGGTCTCACCAATGAGTTGTTGATCCCTTTTGGCATTCTCTGTGTGCATCATTTTTTGGATGATGCTGGAGGTTATTTAGAAATCCTGGAACTGGGTGGTTCCTATACCTTTTTCTTCCAACAGAATGGGAATATCATCCTGCACCGGATAAATGACCTTGCCATCTTCGGTGATCAGGCCTTCGATTAGCGGGTCTTTGACTTTCGCACCATCGACATACAGTGCTTCACCACTGTTGATCATAGTGTTTAATTTATCCAGTTTTTCCTGACCAAGTATGGTCAGAGGTGTTTTACTGGCTGGGCAGCACAGGATTTCGAGTAATTTTCTATCAACAGGCATCTTTTTATCCAGGTTGAAGTGTGTAGGGATATTGTATCAGGCATGCTTCATTGGATGAACGGCCCTGTTTGCAGAACCGGCACACTGGTACAATATTGTGCTTTTCTGCTGGAGAGTAAATGTGGCAAATGAACAAGCTCTAGTTGGTCTGATCATGGGTTCCCAATCGGATTGGGAAACCATGAAGAATACGGCTGAAACCCTTTCAGCCCTGGCCATTCCCCATGAAGTTAAAGTGGTTTCCGCTCATCGCACCCCTGACCTGATGTTTGAATACGCAGGTAGCGCAATCAATCGTGGGTTGGAGGTTATCATTGCAGGTGCTGGCGGCGCGGCCCATTTGCCCGGTATGGTCGCAGCCAAGACAGCTTTGCCTGTATTGGGTGTGCCGGTAAAGTCGAAGGCGTTGAATGGTATGGATTCCCTGCTTTCTATCGTGCAGATGCCAGCGGGTATTCCGGTGGCCACACTCGCTATCGGTGACGCCGGCGCGACCAACGCGGCGCTGCTGGCCGCCTCTATCCTCGGTATTAAATACCCGCAAATTCGCCGGGCACTTGAGGCGTTCAGACGCTCCCGTACTGAAACTGTCTTGAATCAACCGGATCCGGAATGATTAAAACCATCGGTATTCTGGGTGCCGGTCAATTAGCCCGCATGCTGGCACAGGCCGGGCAGTCGATGGGTTTGGAATTTGTCTTTCTTGATCCGGCTACGGATGCCTGTGCGGCAGAATTCGGTGAACATATCTGTGCTGACTGGGATGATGAAGCGGCATTGGAGAAACTGGGCCGACGTTCGGATGTTGTTACTTTCGATTTTGAAAATGTGCCCGAGTCTTCAGCCAGTCTGATCGAATCGCTGTGTCCGGTTTTTCCACCACCACGTGCCCTGTATAAAAGCCAGGACAGGTTACGTGAGAAATCCATGATGCAGGAGTTGGGTATTCCGGTGGCGTCATTTTATCCGGTTAACTCGCGGCCTGACCTGATTGCTGCGGTGGAGAAGATCGGATTGCCATGTGTGTTGAAAACCCGTCGCTTTGGTTATGACGGAAAAGGGCAGGCCGTTTTAAGATTCCAGGAGGATATGGAGCGGGCCTGGCAGGTTCTCGGCGATTCTGATCTTGTCTGTGAAGCTTTTGTACCTTTTGACCTTGAGTGCTCGATTATTGCTGCACGGGGCAGGGATGGCCAGACCGTCTATTGGCCGTTGACGAGAAACCTGCACCGGGATGGCATACTGGCCGTCAGCAGGGTCCCGGCTTTTGAGCAGCAGTTACAGGGACGTGCAGAGAATTTGATACAACGATTACTCGATCATCTCGACTATACCGGTGTGATGGCATTGGAGTTGTTCCTCAAAGACGACGAACTATTGGCCAATGAATTTGCACCCCGGGTGCATAATTCCGGTCATTGGAGCATCGATGGCGCAGACTTCTCCCAATTTGACAACCATCTTCGTGCTATTTGCGGCCTGCCGCTGGGTGATACAGGAAACAGCCTGCATACATTGATGTTCAACCTGCTAGGTGAAATGCCGGATTGTTCAAACCAGCAATCCCCTGATCAGCACCCCATTGCCGGTCTGCATTGGCATGATTATCACAAGACAGCACGTGCCGGACGCAAGATCGGTCATGTGACGGTGACGGCAGACAATGAAGCCGAACTGAGGGCCAGGGCGGCGCAATTGGCAGGCAAATTGGGTGTGGCAGCGGAGCTGAACCTTAAGGCGGTTTTATAAGCCTGTGAGAATTTTCCAGCGGTTAACAATGGCACAGAATAATTCAGCCGTTTTCACCGTGTCATATTCAGCTGAATGAGCCGATGACTCATCCCATTCGATTGCTGCTGCCTGCACGGCGCGTGCCAGTACCGTTTGCCCAAAGGCCAGACCGCCAAGCGTTGCCGTATCAAAGGAGCTGAAAGGGTGGAATGGATTTCGTTTGTAGTTCACGCGGGCGATAGCCGCATTGAGGAAACCCAGGTCAAATGCGGGGTTGTGTCCGACCAGTATTGCGCGCTGGCAATCGGTGGCACGCAATTCCTGTCTGACGGGTGTGAATATTTTTTCTACCGCCGCCCTTTCAGTGACAGGTTTTCGTTCAGGGTCATTGAGATCAATGCCGGTAAATTCCAGTGAGGCCGGTTCTATACGGGAACCCTGGAAAGGTTCAATATTTGCGGCAATGGTTTCAGCGATCTTGATGCGCCCAAAATCATCCATGCAGAGTATGCAGGCAGCTATTTCCAGGATCGCGTCGGTTTTTGCGTTGAATCCGCCTGTTTCGACATCAATAACAACGGGTAAAAAACCCCTGAAACGATCAGCAATTCGATGCATATTGGATTCCGGTAATAAAGCCTGCGAGAATAAGGGAATGCGCTTCAAAATGCCACGTAAAAAAAGACGTTTTCCAGTATTGGTCAGCCTGGTGCTGGCCTTGTTGTTGTCAGTTGTCCCATTGATGGTTCTGGCTCACCAGGAACAGGATAGCGATCGTGCACTTTTTTGGTCCATTCACAAAAGCGATCAGGTAGTCGGTTATTTACTTGGCACAATACACAGCGAAGACCCGCGTGTGCTGGATTTTTCAGCGGATTTGCTTAGCAGGCTTAGAAGCAACCGTGTTTTTGCGATGGAACTGGTCCCTGATTTGCCGACACTGGCCCGTCTGAACGAATATATGCACTATCCAGCGGGGCAAACCCTTGAGTCTGTGATTGGTGCTGAGCGCTTCAAGAACCTGGCATCAACCCTGTCCACCTATAGCTTGCCCGTGGACTTTATCAACCAGATGAAGCCCTGGGCAGCCATGATGACGTTGAGCACTCCACCACCGGAAACCGGTTTTTTCATGGATTTGTCGCTTTCGCTGCGGGCATCCGGCAGCGGTCTGAATGTGGTGGGTCTGGAAACGCTTAAGCAACAACTTTCGTTTTTGGAAGAAATGCCGATGTCGATGCAATTGTCGCTGCTGGATCAGGCAGTGGCAGATTTTTCCCAGGTCACCGAAGTCCATGACCAGATGGTTAATACTTATCTGGAGAACAACCTGGTTTTACTCAAATCACTGACCGAGGAACAATTAGAAGTTGTTGGTGATGAGGCCAGTGACTATTTCATGGAATCCGGTATCAATGCCCGAAACTTCCGTATGGCCGATTCCCTGTTAACCCAGCTTGAACACAACACGGTATTCGCAGCTGTGGGTGCCCTGCACCTGCCCGGTGAAAAGGGACTCATCAATCTGCTTCGCAAGCAGGGTTATGAAGTCAATCCAGTGGACATTCCATTTTTGCAGGCTATTGCCACCCAGGGTGAATAAACTAGTGTAGTGTCAACCCTAAAACGTAGGATCAGTCTTTTCCAATCATTTCAGGTATCAACATCGCGAGGGCTGAGGCAACCAGTAAGCTGATGCCCCACATGGGTTCCACCCAAATGGTCGCAAGGCTCAAAACCAGCAGAGCCAGACCTGCGGACTGCAGTCCGCCGGTTCGGTCATTCAGTTGGTTGTTGCGTCCTGTTATGTTGATGAAAAGGTGATCAAGGGAGAGTCTGCCACCGCCATGGAAGACCAGGGGCAGTAACATGACCACGAATAACAGGGGAATCTTGTAATTGCCGGTACCATCAGGGGTAATGACATAGCCGCTCCACAATTCTGCCAGACTACTCCATTCAGCTGGCCAGTGAACCGCGGCGGTCGCTACGGCGGTAACCACCACCAGTGAAATTGCGGCGAAACGCGTGAACAGGCCCAGTGCCAGCAAGGCAGCAAAGGCCAATTCACTGAAAGTTGCCAAAGACCAATTCAGATCGACGGGGATTTGGTCAAATGGAAATGAAAAACCTTTTTGCCAACCTGCCCATGGGATATCAGCAAACCAGTTCGTGCCCTGCAATTTGCTCATACCTGCTTCATAGAACTCCCAGGCCAGGATCAGTCTGAGTGCCAGTGGCCAGACATAGTCGCCGGACATGCGCAAACGGGATGTGATGGTGTCGTAGAATTTGAATGCCGCCATAATATTTGCACCTGTTTCCGAAGCAAGCCCCGATTAAATAAACCCGAACTCTGTCAAGTGGCAGGCACCTGGGGTCGGGTTCCGAGAATGACCTGTTTTTGTTTCAGTTCATTCAACAAGCCAAGGCCGCTTTTCAAAACCACCTCCGGTTTAAGGTGCTTGATGATTCCGGCAATCGCTGTTAACAAATCAAGACCCGACTGGGCCGGTTCTTCTTTCAGTTTTTGTAAAAGTAATAATGAAACATCATTGAGCTGCATGAACTTTATGCCGTAATCCCGTTGTCGCCAGACCAGCAAGTGTGTCGCGTCATCTGGCGGGGTTTGCGGTTGGAAATCGGCACGGATTTGATGAACAGGGTATTGGTAACTCAAGGGCCAGGCCAACGGGGACAACACGGGAATACCATTTAACAGATCGCCATCGGGGTTGACTTCAATGTCGTCGATTTCTGTTTCGTCAAGAGACAAAGCCAACTCTATCCATTCATAGTGGGCCAACTCCAGCATGAAAGCCGGGTCACCATCCTTGTTTTGACGGTGATTTTGAAGATACTGGAGGAATTCACGTGGCACCTCGGGAAACAGCGGTGTGTGGCAGCGGTAATCCTGGTAAAACTCGCGACACAGAGTGGTCCACTCTGTTTCTTTGTACAGACTTCTCAGTACGGGAAAATTACCGGATATGAAACTGCAGATATTGTTGAAAAACAGATCGCGATAGATAGCCATCCGCCGGTCTTCAATACCCTCAGGCGCAGCCACGTTCTGAGGGTCGCGGATATGGGCTGCAAATTCCTCTTGCAACCTGGCCAGTGCCTCAGGCGCTCTGTCGCCGACCATTTTCGTGTTTTTCAGTTTGGTTTTCATTGGTTTGCCCATCAGGGCCCCATTTGTCCTGGATGGCCTTGATTTTTTGAACCTCACAGAGCAATTCTCTCACAGGCGGAATATTAAAATCCCGCTCAAGCAGTGTGGGAAATACGCCAAAGAACTCATAGGCTTTGTCGAGCAAGTCCCAGACATCGCCGGTAATATTCGCCGCGTGTGTGTCTACAATGAGATCTTCAGCTTCATTGTAGTGACCGGCGATATGACCATAGGCAATCCGCTCTCCGGGTAATGCCTGTAAGAACTCAACGGGGTCATAGCGATGATTGACACTGTTGACGAAAATATTATTAACATCCAGTAACAGGTCACAATCCGCCTCATCGATCACCGCATTGATGAAATCTATCTCGCTGAGCTCCGCACCGGGTGCTGCGTAATACGATACATTTTCAATCGCCATTCGCTGACCAATCATATCCTGCACCTGTTTGATTCGTCCGGCAACATAGCTGACGGCCTCCCCGGTAAAGGGAATAGGCATCAGGTCATATAGATGACCGTCATCGGTGCAGTAACTTAAGTGCTCGCTATAAGCCCGGATTTGAAACTCATCCATAAACAGTCGCAGTTTTCGGATAAAAGTCTGGTCAAGCGGTGATGGACCACCGATGGACAATGAAAGTCCATGGCAGACAAAAGGAAAACGTTCAGTGAAGTAACGAAAAAACTTTCGTCTCTGACCACCGACATTGATCCAGTTTTCGGGGGCGACCTCCATGAAACTGACATTATCGGCAAGTATTTCGGGATTATATGACTGAAGCGGACCCAAAAGGGCCCGCCTCAAACCAAGTCCCGCACCCGTGACCGGGTGTGTACGGCGACTCACAGGGTCAGATCTCAGGCGTTTTCACCGCAAGATCCTTCCTTACCCTTTTCACCACAAGAGCCTTCTTTACCCTTTTCACCACAAGATCCTTCCATACCTTTTTCACCACAAGATCCTTTCATACCTTTTTCACCACAAGATCCTTCCATACCCTTTTCGCCACAAGAGCCTTCATGGCCTTTCCCACCACAGGAGCCTTCAGCGCCTTTTTCGCCATGAGATCCTTCAGCGCCTTTTTCGCCGCAGGAACCTTGTTTGCCCTTATCCGCGCCGCATTTGCCTTCACCACATTTTCCTTCTTTACCCTTTTCACCCGCCAGTTGGTAACCGGCATCCAGATCAGTGGTTGAGAAAGGGTTGTCAGCGGCAATCTCGGTTGTTGATGCAGCCACAGATGAAACAAAAGCCACGCCGACAGCGGCAGCAACAGGATTAACGAACTTTGAATTAATAGCCATTTAGTAGAACCTCCACAGTTTAATAAAAACCCGGCAAAAAGCGCGGGGAATGATCACTCGAGGCGCGGTTAGCGCTCATTAATACAACCCGTTTAAGAGTTATTTGCATCGCCCTTATGCAAAGCAGAAGGGTTGATATTTCATCGGGTTACCCTTAGAGCCTAGCAATACAGGCGATGTTTTAAAAGGAATAATCCGTATTCAGGTCATATGACCGGTAACGGCAGAAGATTATTACACTTGATTTGAAAATTCTTGAAGCGATGGGTTGAAACGGTCAGATTCTGCGTCAGGTTGAAGTGAATTCACTCAATATCCTTTCTGTTTTCCGGTTCTGCACAGATCACGCACGATGCACTCAGCACACAGGGGTGTGCGTGCCTTGCACACATAACGGCCATGCAGGATCAGCCAGTGGTGTGCATCAAGCAGATATTGCTCCGGTATGCTCTTCAATAGTTTGTGCTCAATGATCAGGGGTGTTTTGCCCAGGGCGAGACCGGTTCGATTGCCGACACGAAAAATATGCGTATCCACGGCCATCGTGGGTTGACCAAAGGCCGTATTGAGTATGACGTTGGCTGTTTTACGCCCCACGCCAGGTAAAGCTTCCAGTTCCTGGCGGTTTGAAGGTACTTCCCCGTCGTGTTTCTCCAACAGGAACTGACAGGTGAGAATGACGTTTTTAGCCTTTGAATTGAACAGGCCTATGGTTTTGATATAGTCCCTCAGCGTGTCTTCTCCAAGATCAAGAATGGCCTTTGGGTTATTGGCAACCTTATACAGGCGTCGCGTGGCAAGATTGACGCTGACATCCGTGGCCTGCGCTGACAGAATGACCGAAACCAGCAATTCAAAGGTTGTTCGATAGTCCAGCTCTGTTGTCGGATGGGGGTCAATGGCCTGCAAACGTCGGAAAAATTCTATGCGGTCTTCAAGTTTCATGGGTTTCAGGTATCAGGTTGCTAACAGTATTTTTTTGGGTTTCGGTTTTGCGCGCTTCCCAGGCGTTGCGGCATGCAATCAGCAATGCCAGGCCAAAAAACGCACCCGGTGGCAACATGGCCAGTAAAAAGCCGGGGTGCTCTGGGATGATCGTCAGTGTCAGGTGTTGGCCCCAGTTTCCAAACAACATGTCTGCACCGGAAAACAGGCTTCCCCTTCCTGTGAGTTCACGCAATGCACCCAACAAAACCAGTGTGATACAGAAGCCCAGACCGGTCGCAAAACCATCCAGTAGTGATGCTAGCGGGCTATTCCTTGAAGCAAAGGCTTCGGCACGACCGATGATTGCACAGTTGGTTACGATCAATGGAATAAATATGCCCAGTATCCGAAACAGGTCATAGAAAAAAGCATGCATCAACAATTCGATAACAGTCACTGTCGAGGCAATAATCAGTACGAATGCGGGAATACGGATCTCGGGTTTTAGCAAGCCCCGCATGAGAGATACCGAAAGATTGGAAAACATCAAGGTCAGCATGGTGGCCAGACCCAGGGCCAGACCGTTGATGACGGTATTGGTGACCGCCAGCAGGGGACACAGACCCAGCAAAACGACCAGACCGGTATTCTGCCGCCAGGCACCATCAAACAGTATTTGTCTCAAATTGTTCTCAGTCATCCCGGCTTACCGTCTGTGATGCTGTGTCAAAAAGCATTTGCCTGTTCGCTTGGAAATATACCAAGGTGTTGTGAACGGTTTTGACCACGGCCCTGGGTGAAATAGTTGCACCCGTAAACTGGTCGAATTGACCACCGTCTCTTTTAACCGCCCATCCTCCTTTTCCCGGGTTTTGTAGGGATTTCTCCCCAAAATCCAGTATCCAGTCGCTCTTTTCAATCTCGATCGGATCACCCAGACCGGGTGTTTCCCGGTGAGACACAACCCGCACGCCGATAACCGTGCCGTTACTATCAATACCGGCCAAAAGCCGGATATCACCATTGTATCCATCCGGAGCAGTTACCAGCATTAAAACCGCCACTGGTTGGCCCCCCATGCGGGCCCGGTAAACCGTCACCGGTGCAGAGTGGCCAAAATGTGCCTCATCCCTAATCTCAATCATGTCTTCAAGCAGATCATTATTAAATGAGGTGACCGGCACAATCTCATTGAGTTGTTGCAGCATACGGCGTTTTTCCTGCTCAAGGATGCGCTCATGTGTCAACGCATTAACACTGGCGAGCAATGCCGTTCCCAAAAGAGCAATGATGCCCAACAGCAAACCACTGCGGATGACGGGATGGTTTGCACTGCTCATTCGCCGTACATCCTTGGTCGCGTATACCGGTCGATCAATGGCGCTGCCATGTTCATCAGCAACACGGCAAATGCCACACCATCCGGGTAGCCTCCCCAACGTCGGATCACCAGCGTAATGATGCCGACACCGGCACCAAAAATCAGACGCCCCCTGTTGCTCGCACAACCGCTGACAGGGTCGGTGGCGATGAAAAATGCTGCCAGGATGATTGCGCCTGAAAATACGTGTTGGAATGGCAACGGGTTGCTATCCGGGTCAGCCAGCCAGAAAGGCAGGCTCAACAGCAGCACGCTGCCGATAACCGTCAGGGGTACTTGCCAACTGATCACGCGCTTGTACAGAAGAAAGCACCCACCCAGCATGAAACAGCCAGCAATCCACTCCCAGCCCAAACCACCGATGCTGCCGAAAATTGGTGAATGACGGATATCGGAAATCAGAAGCCCGGCTTCTGTACCGGTCTTGAGAGCGTCCAATGGGGTTGCCTGGGTGACTGCATCCCAGCCACCCTTGAGGGGCACCTGCCCGGTGAAAATGGTGATCAGGCTGTCGGTCAAACCGAAGCCATGCTCGGCAAGAGTCAGTGGCGGCAGCCAGGCAGTCATGGCTTGGGGAAAACTGATCAGAACCACAACATAAGCCACCATTGCCGGGTTGAAAACATTTTGGCCCAGGCCTCCGTACAGGTGTTTGGCAAAACCAATGGCGAATAACATGGCAATACAGCTGATCCACCATGGTGCGAGTGGTGGTATGCATAGCGCGAACAGAACAGCGGTTACTACTGCACTGTAGTCATTGATAAAGGGTTTTAATGGCCGGCCACGCCAACGCAACATGATGGCTTCAAACAGAAGTGCGAAAGCTGTAGCAAGGATGATTTGTATCAGGATTCCGGGTCCGAAGAACCAGCTATAAGCAAGCACACCTGGCAGGAGCGCGAACAGCACCATCACCATGACCTTGGCAACGCTTGTCTGGGGTGGCATATGTGGCGCACCACTGGTCTGAAAATTACGTGTCATCTGTATTTCCAACGATGCTGTCGGCTTTTGTGGCGTTTTGTTTTATATCGATCCTGTTTTTTGCCCGATCGATTGATGCACGGATTCGATCCTGCTGAGAGGACTTGTCTTTGAGTCGTTTTTTCCGGCGTGTCATCTTCTCGGCACGTTCCTGCTTGACTCTCAGCAAGCGTGCCTCACGGTCTTCAAAGCGTTTGCGGGCTTTGTCGCTTGCCTCACATTCCAGGGCACGGCGTTGTTGTTCACTCTTGCCATAACGGAACCACTCCACCAACGGTATGTGGCTTGGACAAACATAGTCACAGCATCCACACTCAATACAGGCGGACAATCCATATTCCTCTGTCTGTTCCCAGAGTCCATTTCTGACTTGCAGGTGCAATTGCTGTGGCAGTAGTGTAGCCGGGCAAACCCTGGCACATTCGCCACAACGGATACATGGCATTTCCGGTTGTGGTTCTGCGATGTCCCGGCTTGTAAGCGCCAGTATGCAATTGCTTCTTTTGACCACCGGTGTCTCGTCCGTGGCAACCGGGTATCCCATCATGGGTCCACCAACCACCAGACGTGCGACATCATCCGTGTAGCCCCCGCAAGCCTCCACCAGGTGTGAAAAACTGGTTCCAAGCAATGCCTGGAAATTACGTGGTTGCGAGATTCCGTTACCGGTAACGGTGACATAGCGCTCGATCAACGGTTTGCCTTCCACAACAGCATCGGCAACAGCGGCGGCAGTGGCTACATTCTGGCAAACCATACCAAGGTCTGATGGCCGGCCACCTGCAGGTACTTCGAGTCCGGTCAGTACCTGTATCAATTGTCTTTCACCACCTTCCGGGTAGACCTTCGGCACTTTGATCACCGAGATGTTTTTGCAGTCGCTACATTCTACGGCATGGCTAAGGGCTTCTTTTACCGCTCCCATCTGGTCTTCGATCGATATGACCACCCGTTTGGCACCGAGTGCTCTTCGTAAAATCCGCGCACCGAGAATGATTCTGTCGGGTTGTTCACGCATCAGCATTTCATCACAGCTGATATAGGGTTCGCATTCGACGCCATTAAGGATCAGGGTGTGAATCTTCCGCTCACGGCCGTCACGGGCTTTTGCGTGGGTGGGGAACACGGCACCACCCAGACCGACAAGACCACAATCCTGAAATTGTGCTATCAGGCTGTTGGCGCTGGCGGTTCGCCAGTTGCTGATGGGTTTGAGTTCAAGCCATTGCTCTCTCCCATCAGGTCTGATAACCACGCATGGGCCCGCCTGGCCTGATGGGTGAGACATGGGTCTGTCTTCAATATGCTCAACAACGCCTGAAACGGGTGAATGGACCGCCGCGCAGGGTTGGCATTGTCCGATTGGCTGGCCTTTCAATAACCGGTCACCCACCTTGACGGTTAATTGGGCCATGTCACCAGCATGTTGCAATAATGGTACGACCAGCAACTCAGGTAAGGAAGGGCGTTCTACGGCAAGCTGACAAGATATTTTCTTGTTGTGCCGCAGACGCAGACCACCATGAAAACGGTGGATGTGTTTACCCGCTTCAATCCGCTTGGCAGACGTCATTGCATTACCACCAGGTCCAGACCCGGATCCGTCCGCGGTCTGGGTTTTCGCCAACGCAGGATGTCTGTTTCAACTTCAATAATATCAATACAGTCTACCGGGCAGGGCGGCAGACACAGGTTGCAACCGGTACATTCGGATTTGATCACCGTATGCATCAGCTTCGCCGCGCCGACGATGGCATCGACCGGGCAGGCCTGTATACACAAGGTACAACCGATGCAACGTGACTCGTCTATGAGTACCACGGT
>RCND010000155.1_pt1 | contig 38016 bp, 38 predicted proteins | sample 2041351 | NCBI WGS metagenome assembly RCND01 (sample SAMN09708230, study PRJNA481090) | Marine sediment metagenome, whole genome shotgun sequencing project. | biome: marine sediment; feature: ocean; material: sediment; isolation source: Sewage treatment plant 12B marine sediment (STP12B) ... | reverse complement strand
GAATAGGACGTATGAACGCGCCCTGTGTCTTTGTTTATGTGGTCTTGAAGCGCGTCCGTATAGGTTGACTTCAACTTGCTGAGCTGCCGCCAATCCAGCACGAGGCCTGGCAATTTATGCTCGGTAGCAAGGTCCTCAAGGACATCAGCACCGGTGGCATAGGCACCGGTCTTGCCCTTTTTGCCGCCCTCAAGGCCCATCTCGTCAAACAGGATTTCACCCAGCTGTTTGGGCGATCCTACGTTGAACGGATGGCCGACAACTTCGTGAATTTCAGCCTCTAAACTGGCCATTTTCTGGGCAAAGGCATTGGACATACGGCTGAGCGTGTCGCGGTCGACCTTCACGCCATAACGCTCCATCTGCGCCAGTACAGGGACCAGGGGACGCTCCAGTGTTTCATACACACGGGTCGTCTGGGCGCGGTGGAGCATCGGCTTGAACATTTGCCACAGGCGCAGGGTGATATCTGCGTCCTCGGCCGCGTAAGGCACGGCATCTTCCAGCGGAACTTTATCGAATGTCACGGCCGACTTGCCCGACCCCAGCAGCGGTTTGATCGGCAGAGGCGTATGGTCCAGATACCGTTCTGACAACGTGCCCATGCCATGACCGTGCAGACCTGCATTCATTGCATAGGACATGAGCATCGTGTCGTCGAAGGGGGCAACCGTAATGCCAATTTGCGCAAAAATCTTCGCGTCATATTTCATGTTCTGCCCGATTTTGAGGATTGTCGGATCCTCCAGCATCGGCGTCAGCATTTGCAACACATCTTCAGTCTTCATCTGGCCCTCGGCCAGATCATCGGAGCCGAACAGATCGTCATCACGGCTCGCTTTGTGAATGACGGGGATATAGCAGGCCTCGCCCGCGTCCACACACAGCGAGATACCAACCAGATCGGCGACCATTTCATCAAGGCCGGTTGTCTCGGTGTCCACGGCGACATAGCCGCTTGCATAAATCCGGTCGATCCACTTTTGCAGCGTCTCCTTATCGCTCACCATCGTATAAGTGGCTTTGTCGAAGGGAATGACTTCGATCTGAGGGGCGTCCTCACTGGGTGGGGGCGTGGGAATAGCGGGCGCTTCAACCTTGAGTGTTTTCGCGATCCGTTGAGTCAGTGTGCGGAATTCCATCTCGGTCAGAAACTTGAGCAGCTTGTCAGGATCAGGGTCGCGGACCTCCAGATCATCGAGGGTAAAGTCGAGCGGTGTTTTGTCATCCAGCAGCACCAACTTCCGTGACAAACGAATTTGGTCCGCGTTATCAATAAGAGTCTGGCGGCGCTTGGGCTGTTTGATCTCTGACGCGCGCTCTAACAAGGCATCCAGATCGCCGTATTCGTTGATCAGAAGGGCCGCGGTTTTGATCCCGATGCCTGGCGCGCCTGGTACGTTGTCAACGCTGTCGCCAGCCAGTGCTTGTACATCCACCACACGCTCTGGATAGACGCCGAACTTGGCATGAACCCCCTCACGGTCGATGGTGTTGTTTTTCATAGCGTCGAACATCTCGACGCCGTCGCCGACCAGTTGCATCATGTCTTTGTCAGAGCTGATAATGGTACAGCGCCCACCCGCCTCGCGCGCCTGAACGGCCAAGGTCGCGATGATATCATCCGCTTCAAAGCCCTCCTTCTCTTCACACGCAATATTAAAGGCGTGGGTCGCTTCGCGGGTCAGAGGCATTTGCGGGCGCAGGTCTTCTGGCATGGCCTCGCGGTTGGCCTTGTAGAGGTCGTACATATCATTGCGGAAAGTGTGCGAACCTTTGTCGAAAATCACGGCAACATGGGTCACATCCCCGCCTGCGTTCCCTTCGACATAGCGTTGCAGCATGTTGCAAAAGCCGGACACAGCCCCGATGGGCAGCCCGTCAGACTTGCGCGTGAGCGGGGGCAACGCATGGTAGGCGCGAAAGATAAACGCGGAACCGTCGATCAGATGAAGGTGGTGACCTTTGCCAAATGCCATGTGCGCGTGCTCCCTATGTGCGGTAGGCTTCCTTTTGCCACGGCAATGGCTGGCTCACCAGAGCGGATGCACGTCAAGACGCCTCAGACTTTGTCTTCAAACCCTTCGAGGATGTACTTGCAGTCACAATAGCCACATTCGACAAAGCCTTTGTCGGCAGGAATTTGCAGCCAGACGCGCGGATGGCCGCCCGCGCCGCCGTCACAGGCGATGCGGTTTGTTGTGACGATGCGGGTCTCTGGTGCGTTTGTTGTCATGTCAGGGCCTTTGAGCATGGGGGAATTCGTTTGCGTTCTTATGGCGAATGCAGGCGCTGCGGGCAAGAGGAAGGCGGATCGCTTGGCTTTCGCTGTGCAATTACTCAAGGAAACCGGGACATGCGGATAAAGTGGTTCAAGTAAGGCTTGATGGTGGCTACAAGGCGCTATCAATCTTGTTCGAGCCGGAGCCTTCCCATCCCATGACCAGTCAAAAACCTGTTGTACTTTGCATTCTTGACGGTTGGGGCATTGGTGCTGTGCCAGAGGGCAATGCGCCGCTTTTGGCAAAAACGCCCAACATGGACCGCTTGATGGCCGCAGGACCTGCGGCGACGCTCACGACATTCGGGCCTGATGTAGGGCTGCCGCGCGGGCAGATGGGCAATTCCGAGGTGGGACATACCAACATTGGTGCAGGCCGCGTGGTGGCGATGGACTTGGGTCAAATCGATCTCGCGATTGAAAAAGGCAGTTTTGCCAAGAATGGCCCGATGTGCGATTTTATTGCTGCGATGAAAGCGTCAGGCGGGGTGGCGCATTTGATGGGGCTTGTGTCCTGTGGCGGGGTGCATGGGCATATCTCTCACATGATTGCAGCTGTGCAGGCCTTGGCGGATGAAGGTATCCGCGTTGTTGTTCACGCGTTGACAGACGGGCGCGATGTTGCACCTCAATCTGCCTTGGCTGACCTTGAGCACCTTCAATCAGTTTTGCCCGAAACAGCAAAAGTTGTGACCCTAACAGGGCGCTATTACGCATTGGACCGTGACAACCGTTGGGAACGGGTTGCGCTGGCGTATGATGCGATTGCACGCGGTCACGGCGACCAGACAGGCGGTGCGCAAGAGGCGGTTCAGGACGCCTATGCGGTCGGAATTACTGACGAGTTTATCAAGCCTTGCGTGATCGGAGACTACGCCGGGGCGCAGGATGGGGACGGGTTCTTCTGTCTTAACTTCCGTGCCGATCGTGCGCGAGAGATTATGGCTGCCCTTGCCGCGCCCGCATTCGAAGGGTTCGACCGTGGTGAGCCGATAAAATGGGCCGCTGTGATGGGAATGGCAGCATATTCCACTGTACATGGAACCTTTATGACGACGATGTACCCAAAGCCCGAGATTGAAAATACGCTCGGCGCTTGGGTAGCATCCAAGGGCCTGCGCCAGTTCCGCTTGGCCGAGACTGAAAAATATCCCCACGTCACGTTTTTTCTGAATGGCGGCGCGGAGGAGCCAGAAGTGGGAGAAGACCGCTTTATGCCGCTCTCACCTAAGGTCGCAACTTATGATCTCCAGCCTGAAATGTCCTCTGCCCAAGTGACAGAGCGATTTGTGAAAGCCATTGAAGAGCGCTATGATCTGATTGTGGTGAACTACGCCAATCCGGATATGGTGGGCCATACCGGGGACTTACAGGCAGCGATTATGGCTTGTGAGGCGGTGGATGCGAGCCTTGGCCCTGTGGTGGAAGCGCTGGAAAAAGCGGGCGGTGCGATGATTGTGACTGCTGATCACGGCAATTGTGAAATGATGATCGATCCGGAAACGGGCGGGCCACATACTGCGCACACGCTCAACCCTGTGCCGGTAGTCGTCGTCGGTGCGCCTGAGGGCGCGGGACTACGCGCAGGACGCTTGGCTGATCTGGCGCCAACTGTTCTTGCGCTGATGGGGCTCGACCAGCCTGACGAGATGACTGGAGAGAGTTTGCTCACATGATCATCCGCGCCGTTCTCTTCGCTTTGGCGATCGCCAGTTCTGCCAGCGCCCAAGGGGATGCAGCAGCGCAGGCACGTGCGGCAGTGACGATGCTGGAAGAGGCGGCTGTTCAACTTGAGCAAGCAGGCGGTGCACGGGACCGCGTAAAGGCGCTGACTCAAACGATTCAAGCGTTCGAGACAGGCTTGGCCGCGATGCGCACAGGTTTGCGGCAGGCTGCGATCCGTGAGGCGCAACTCAGTGCGCGGCTCGCGGCGCGCGACGGTGAAGTGGGGCAGTTGCTGGCAGTGCTGCAAACCATAGGTACGGATACGCCCAAGGCGCTGCTGCACCCTGACGGTCCAACGGGAACGGCGCGTGCGGGTCTGCTGCTCGCCGAATTGACGCCTGCGTTGAACCAGCGCGCAGACCAGTTGCGCCGTGATCTCGAAGACGTGCAAACCCTCCGCAGTCTGCAAACCAATGCCGAAGCGCGCCTGCGCAGCAGCCTCACCGCCGTTCAAAGCGCACGTACCACACTGAACCAAGCGATGGCGGAACGCACCGACCTGCCCAAACGCTTTACCGAAGACCCTGTCTCAACCGCGATCCTCATTGCATCTACCGAAACACTGGGCGGTTTCGCCTCTGGCCTTTCACAGATCGTTACGGGCGAGGATATTAACGTATCGGTGCCTGTTACGATAGAAGGACAGATCGGTGCGTTGCCACTGCCTGTGCAAAGCATCGTGTTGCGTGGCATGAACGAGGCAGATGCTGCTGGTGTCACGCGCCCGGGTCTGTTGCTTGCCACCCGTCCGCGCGCGATTGTCACATCACCTACGGCGGCGACAATCAGGTATCAGGGGCCGCTCATGGACTTTGGTAACGTTATGATCCTTGAACCGCGCGCAGATACGCTATTTGTTCTAGCAGGATTAGAGACAGTATACGGCGAAATAGGGCAGGTTATTGCCGCTGGCACGCCAATTGGGCTGATGGGCGGGGTTGATGCTGGTAGTGAATTGTCAACAGATGGTGATGACACTGGCGCTGCGCGCTCAGAAACGCTCTATATAGAAGTAAGACAGGATAATGTTCCCCAAGATCCCGCATCTTGGTTCAGAACTGACAAGGATGGATAGATAATGAAGAAGTTTTTGATGGCCGCTGCAGGTGGAACGGTCCTTGGTGTTATCGCCACGACCCAGATCGCCGCACCCCTGCTGGCACAAGAAGCAGCCAAGACAGAGAATGTGTACGAGCAGCTGGACCTGTTTGGCGATATCTTTGAGCGAATTCGTGCGCAGTATGTCGAGGAAGTCGATTCGGGTGAGCTGATCGAAGCAGCGATTGACGGGATGCTGACCTCGCTTGACCCGCACTCCAGCTATTTGTCGCCTAAGGACGCCGTGAAAATGCGTGAGCAGACGCGCGGTGAGTTCGGTGGATTGGGGATTGAGGTAACGCAAGAAGATGGCTTTGTTAAAGTCGTCTCACCCATTGATGACACCCCTGCTGATGAGGCCGGCATCGAGGCAGGAGATTTCATTACGCATGTTGATGGTGAGAGCCTGCTCGGGCTTGTGCTGGACGAAGCGGTTGATCTGATGCGCGGTCCTGTTGGCTCCGACATCGTGATCACGGTTGTGCGTGAAGGCGAGGGTGAGCCGTTTGACGTCACCATCACGCGCGACACGATTGAGTTGACCGTTGTGCGCTCGCGTACCGAAGGGGATAGTGTCGTGCTGCGTCTCAGCACGTTCAACGACCAGACCTATCCCAAGATGGCAGAGCAGTTGGCCGAAAAGGTTGAGGTCGCGGGTGGCATCGACAACATAAACGGATTTGTGATCGACCTGCGCAACAACCCAGGTGGTCTGCTGACCCAGGCGATCAAAGTGTCCGATGCGTTCCTGAACGAGGGCGAGATTGTGAGCACGCGTGGCCGTGAAGCATCCGATGGGGACCGGTTCAACGCTAAGATGGGCGATCTGGCCGAGGGCAAACCGATTGTCATTCTAATCAATGGCGGCTCTGCCTCCGCATCCGAGATTGTGGCGGGTGCATTGCAGGACCACCGCCGCGCGATTGTCATCGGGACCAAGAGCTTTGGTAAAGGCTCGGTTCAGACGGTGATGCCGCTGCGTTCGGAGGGTGCCATGCGCCTGACGACAGCTCGGTACTATACGCCATCGGGCCGCTCAATCCAGTCGCTGGGTGTGTCTCCCGATATCGTGGTCGCACAACCTCCACGCCGGAACGAAAGCGAGGAGGAGGAGGAAACAAACGTACGCCGCTTGCGCTCCGAGGCGGACCTGCGTGGCAGCCTGAACAACGACAGCTTGAGCGAGGACGAGATCAAGCAGATCGAAGCCGACCGCGAGAAGGCTCAGAAAGCAGCAGACCTGCGTATTGAGGACTATCAGTTGGCTTATGCCATCGACATCCTCAAAGGTCTGTCTGCGTTGGGCCCACAGGACTAAATCAAAGACATAGACTACAAAACGAAGGCCGCTCTGTTACAGGAGCGGCCTTTATCGTTGTGATCTTTACCTTGGGGTTGGCCTTAGCTGGTCTCGAGGCAGTGTCTGCGAAACGCACGCTTGAGCATGTCCAACTCAGCGCGCAACAGGTCCACCTCAACGCGCAGATCGTCGCCAAGGGCCTCACCCGCCATCAAGGTTATGGAAGCCAACTGCTCATCCGACGCTGCGTCCGAGACCAGAATCGTCTGCATGCCGTCCGCGATTGCTTCTTGCGGGATCGGGATGCGCACGGAAAATCCCTGCCCGTTCTCGGCCACATTCACTGTGACCTCAGGCACTTGCGTTCCCTGATGCACAACGTCGAGTTTTGGGGCTCTATCTTGTGGTGCGCCAGTAAGCAAACCTTCCCAAATACCTTGGCGCATTTTGGTTTTGGTAAGTGCGAGGCTGGTCATAGCGTTCTCCGTCGCCCTCGTGGGGCGGTGAATGTTGGGGTCTAAATCTGCGCGCGGGGGCGGCGCGAGAAGGTGAGATCACGCAGCACGACCTGATTCATCTCGGGTCCCTCAAAAATAAGGTCAAGCCATGCGCCCTCGATCCGCCGTTCGTTAAGGCTGGAATATGCCAGATCGAATTCAACCATGGTCTGCTCCTGCGTCAAGTCCAGCTCCCGTACGATCTGTTCGGTGTTTGGGCCGTTCTTAATATTGAGGCGCGCAAAAATTTCGATGGGTTTTTCCAGCTCCACGATCACGTCCATACGGATGAGATGCGTGCGTTTCAGGCCATCAACACCGCCTGCGGGCAGGTCAAGGACGAGCGACAAGAAGGAGCCGTCAAACCGGAAAACATCCATGCGTAGCCCATAAGGCGCAAGGTCCTCTTCCCGCAGGTTACGCAGTTGGCGCAGGGTCAGTTCCGAGAGTTCACAATCGTGGAACAGGGTGATTTCACTGCCCAGCATCGAGCGTGTCTGCACTGCCGACATACCGGGTTTGGGAAGAGGTCCGCGCCAGAGCTCTGGCCGCCATGCCCAATCCGCATTATGGGGCTTTGGAAAGCTGGTGGATCCTTCCAATGGCAGGGCGAGCCGCTCGTCCGCGACATGGATCAGCTCGTCGAGGTGGGTCTTGAGTTGGCGTGCGCGCATCCGTTGCCGCCGCAGCGAGATTAGATCAGCAGCCCGCGCCATACGGGCATTGCGCGCCCATTTCGCCAGTGTTCGGCTAAAAAACGCTTTATCGATGAGGTGTTCGCCAAGTTTGGCCATGTAGTCTGCCTTGCTGCTCAACGCGTTATTTTTGGCACTGGGCTGAATCTGGTCTATTCAACCTGTGCGTTAGGCGCACGATGCCATGCAAACATGCCGCCGTGCAAGCATCGTGATCGATTAACCTGTGTTCGTTTTAGCCGTGGTGCGTTTGATCAATTCTTCCATCATGCTGGCACCCTCACCCGAAACAATGCGCCGACCCTTGGGGCCAAACAGAGAAGCGCCCATGGTAAACTGCCCAACCTTTGAGATGGACCGCCAATGTATCGGCGACAGGTCAGGCGAAGGCGCCTTGCCCTTGGTCCGGAAAACGACGCTTTCATCTGTTTGGCGTGCATCCTCAGGTGTGCTCACTCCCGCAGCAGTTGCGACGTCTTGCGCAGAGGGGATGGTCGGGCTCAGCCCGCTGCGCGCGAAGCTGACGGTGAGCACCCCCAAAGGTGCACCTTCGCCGCCCGTGGCTGCGCCCATATTGTCGCACCGCGCCATCAGCGCAAAGCTCTGGCTGAGACTTTCTGGATCAATACAGTATCCCGTCGGTGGCACCAAAGTCACATTGCCACGCATCATAAGCGCTTGGGTCAAAGGGACCGCAGGCAGGGCCGCATCTTCTGGCGGTGTCAGGCCCGCCAGAAGAGTGTTCCCCAAATCCGTCTCATCGCACGCGCCCAGCATAGAGGCAAAGCCGAGCGCGATGAGAGGCCTAGAGGTCCATATAGTCATGACGCTCCTTCTTGGCGCCCGGATGCGTGACGGCGCCGAGGTATGTCGGGCCGACCAACTGTGCGTATTTCCACAGCGCACCTGACGCGTAGAGGGTCTCGCGTGGACCGGGCCAAGCTGCTTTACGCTCCGCAAATTCTTTGTCTGTCAGGTCGACCGAGATCGAACCTGTGATCGCGTTGAGTGTGATCATATCCCCGTTTTTCAGCAAACCGATTGGACCGCCGAGTGCGGCTTCTGGGCCAACGTGACCCACACAGAAGCCCCGTGTCGCACCGGAAAAGCGACCATCAGTGATGAGCGCCACTTTCTTGCCCATGCCCTGACCAGACAGCGCCGCCGTGGTGGCCAGCATTTCGCGCATGCCGGGACCGCCGCGTGGGCCCTCGTTACGGATGACGAACACGTCGCCTTCGGAGTATGTGCGGTTTTGCACTGCCTCAAAGGCGTCTTGCTCACATTCGAACACAAGTGCGGGTCCAGTGAACACGATGTCCTCATCGCTCATGCCCGCGATTTTCACGATCGCACCTTCGGGCGCAAGGTTGCCCTTGAGGCCCACAACGCCGCCTGTGGTGCTGATCGGGTTGGTGATGGCGTGGATGACTTTGCCATCTGCATCGCGCGCGACCTTGTCCAATTCTTCACCCATGGAATAGCCCGTGACGGTCATGCAATCCTCGTGGATAAGACCGGCTTTGCGCAATTCGCGCATGACGACAGGTACGCCGCCCGCCTCATACAGGTCCTTCGCGACATAAGCGCCACCTGGCTTCATATCGACAAAGTGCGGCGTGTCGCGGAAGATGTCGCAAACATCCTCAAGAAAGAATTCAATCCCTGCTTCGTGCGCCATAGCGGGCAGGTGCAGACCTGCGTTGGTGGAGCCGCCTGTACAGGCCACAATACGGGCCGCGTTCTCGAATGCTTCACGCGTACAAATGTCGCGCGCACGGATGTTCTTCTCGATCAGGTGCATGACGGCTTTACCTGACGCAATCGCATATTCATCGCGGCTTTTGTACGGGGCCGGCGCGCCTGAGGAATTGGGCAGCGCAAGGCCGATCGCCTCGGAAACACAAGCCATCGTGTTCGCCGTGAACTGACCGCCACACGCACCGGCGGAGGGGCATGCAACACGCTCAAGCACGTCCAGTGCTTCCTCAGATAGGGTGCCGCCCTGCCAGTTGCCGACTGCTTCGAACATGTCCTGAACGGTCAGGTCACGGTCTGCAAACTCCTTTGGCACGTTCGCACCCTCAGGTGTGCGGCCCGGCAGGATCGATCCGCCATACATGAACACAGACGGTACGTTGAGGCGGATCATCGCCATCATCATACCGGGCAGCGATTTGTCGCAACCGGCAAGGCCCACAATTGCGTCATAGCAGTGGCCGCGCATCGTCAGTTCAACCGTGTCGGCAATCGCCTCACGCGAGGCCAGCGAAGAGCGCATGCCCTCATGGCCCATCGCGATACCGTCAGTGACAGTGATAGTCGTGAATTCGCGTGGTGTGCCCTGCTCGGCTTTGACGCCGACCTTGACCGATTGCGCCTGACGGTTCAGCGCGATGTTACAGGGTGCGGCCTCGTTCCAGCATGTCGCCACCCCTACCAGGGGCTGGTGAATCTCCTCTTCCGTCATGCCCATCGCATAGTAGTAGGACCGATGCGGCGCGCGTGCGGGGCCTTCGGTTACATGGCGGCTGGGAAGTTTGGATTTGTCAAAACGTTGGTTGCTAGACATATTAGGGCGCTCCTAGGAAGAATTCGTTAAGAACGGCATACTGGCGCAGGCCGCTTGCTGCAAGCGTTTGCAGCGCACGGTGGCTGGCATTGTGAGGTGTTAAGCTCTAAGGGTAGCACTCAAATTCCCGCAGAAAGCCATCGTATGGACCGCAGCCTGTTCGCCTTTATCTGGAAGCACTCCAAGCGCGAGCAACTGATGCTGTTGGTTGTCACTGTGCTGACCTTTCCGCTTCTATACGCCACGCTTGAGCTGCCTAAACGGATCATCAACGATGCGATTGGTGCCGAGGAATCGATGGTCAGCGCCTTTGGCTTCGAGGTGAGCCAGATACAGTTTCTGACGGCTTTGTGCCTTGCCTATCTGGGTGCGGTGCTGGTGCACGGACTCCTCAAGATGCGCCTGAACACAATGAAGGGTGTCACTGCCGAGCGTCTGCTGCGCCGCTTTCGCTACAGTTTGATCTCGCGGATGATGCGGTTTCCGACGCGCTATTTTCAGGACACCTCGCAGGGGGAACTGGTGAGTATGGTCACCTCAGAGGCGGAGCCGATGGGCGGCCTGATGGGCGATTTTATTGCGCAACCCGTGTTTCAGGCGGGCCAGATGCTTATCATTGTGGTGTTTTTGTTTCTGCAATCATTCTGGTTCGGGTTGGCCAGTGTAGCGCTCATACCGTTGCAGGCCTACGTAATTCCGATGTTGCAGCGCCAGATCAATCTGCTCAACAAAAGCCGCATCGGAGAGGTGCGTCTGCTTGCAGCCGAGATCGGCGAGACTGCTGCAGGCATCGCCGATTTGCGCAACAACGGTGGTTGGCGCTTCAGATTGGCGGGTTTTACGGACCGCTTGGGGCGGCTCTTCGAGATTCGCTTCAAAATTTACCAAAAGAAATTCTTTATGAAGTTCCTCAACAACTTCATTACCCAGCTGACGCCCTTCTTCTTTTATCTTGTAGGCGGAATCCTCGCCATCCGAGGTGACATCACCGTGGGTGCATTGGTGGCGGCGCTGGCAGCCTACAAAGACCTCAGCAATCCGTGGAAAGAGTTGTTGGCCTATTACAACCAAACGCAGGATATGGCCCTGCGCTGGGAAATCGTGACCGAGCGGTTCGCCCCCAATGGGATGGTCGATGAGGAGTTGTTTGAAGGAACTCCCGACACCGTTCCCCATCTGAAAGGCAGCATCGAGCTGCAGAATGTGTTTATGCGTAGCCATGAAGGCGGTGTTGTGCTGGAGGATATCACGCTCGAGATACCGCGTGGAGCGCAGGTCGCAATCAAGACATCTTCGGCATCCGAGCGGCGCGCGATTGCTGACCTGTTTACCCGTGAAGTGCTGCCGACGCGGGGCAGTGTCGTTATGGGTGGCATCGACATTTCGACGCTCCATCAGGCGGTTATTGCGGCGCGTATCGGGTATGTTCACGCGCAACCTTACCTGTTTCACGGGACCATAGGGGATAACCTTTTGATGTCTCTGCGCACCTCGCCCAAAACGGTGTTGTGGGATCCTGATCACAAAGACCGCACAGGCATTGAAGCGCGCCGTGCCGGCAATAGCCTCGACAGTATACGTGCAGAGTGGCTCGATCCCGCACTGGCGGGTCTGAATACGATGGACGATGTCTATGACTGGTGGTTCGAGTTGAGCCGCGTGCTCAACACAGATGAGGCGATCATCCGCGGCATGCTGGGAACAAAGATCGAAGTGAATGAACACGAAGGGTTAGCACGTTCTATTGTTGGACTTCGCGAGCAGGTGTACGAGACGCTCAAAGAACGCGATCTGGATGGGGCGATCCACCGCTTTGACCCGGAAAAATTCAACCCTGGCATCCCTCTGGGCGGTAACCTTTTGTTCGCTGCTCCGCGTCGTGACATTACGCAAAAAGGGCTCGCGGCGGAAAAGATGTTCATCGGGATGATCGCTGAAAATGGCCTGGCAGAGCAAGGCATCGCTATCTCGCAAACGCTCGTCGAGACATTGCACCAGACATTTGGAATGGACGGGACAAACCACCCGCTTTTTACCTCCTTGAACATCGACGAAGCGCTTTATGAACAGCTTGTCGATATCGCGAGCCGCCGCAGGACAAAGGGCGATGGCGCGCTGACCCAAGATGAATTTGCGCTGTTGTTGACGGTTCCTTTCGCCTTGACGGCAGAACAGATTGGCCCCGCCTTTCCTGAGAGTTTCAAAGAGGAAATTCTCACCATTCGCCGCAATAGAGGTGCCCAGCTGCGCGAGCAGTCCAAGGATATGTTTGTGGCGGTTACGCCTGATAACTATCTGCCGCGTATGACGCTTCTTGAGAACATGATTTATGGCCGTATTTCGGCGATGGCGGGCATGCAGGCTGATCTGGTAGTCGATGCTGTGTCGGATGTTCTGCGTGAGCATGATTTGCGTGCACAAGTGGCGCGTATCGCTTTTGACATTCCGACGTCCATTGGGGGCGCTAACTTACCTGCTTCTATCAACGAGCGTGCGGCGTTTACCCGTGCTGCGATCAAGCGGCCTGATGTGATTGTCTTTGATCAAGCGCTTGTAGGAAGTGACCTCACACGCACGCGCGAACGTCTGCGCGACTTAATGCCCGATACAACGCAAATCTTCCTTGATGATCAATTCGACGCGCCAGACAGCTATGATATGTTTGTCGAGATCAGTCACGGCCGGATTGACGGCGTCGACAGCACCCAGCGGCACGATAGCTCCGACAATATCTCGGATGATCTGCGCCGAAAATTGGGCCTGATCCAGCGGAACGATCTTTTTGGAGCGCTTGCTCCGCGTGCCCAGCGCCTTCTGGCATTTGCTGCCCAATGGTACGATGCCGCCGCAGGGACGGCTATTTACAGTATGGATCAGCCGGCCGACGCGGTCTATTTGTGCCTTTCTGGCAAGGCCGAGGTAACACTTTTGGACAGAGATTCCGTGGAACATCACGTCTCAACTGTAGTGCCGGGACGGGTCATCGGTGATCTGGCGGTTATTATTCATGAGCCGCGCAAGGCCAGTTTGACAGCGATTGAGGACACGCGGTTCCTGAGGATCGGTGCTGAGGAATTCCGCTCGGTCATCGAGAGTGACACAGCAGTTTTGTTGAGTTTGCTGAAAACCGTTGCGGGACATTTGAGCGGTGTGGCCGAAGTGATACGGGACGCGCAAATCGAAATTCCCCGTGATACCTTCAAGGACGAGCAATGATGCGCCTGATGCCGGATTACTCCTGCCACCAGCTGCATACAAAAGTTGCTGAACCGCGTTCTGAGCTGTGGCGCACTGTGCTTGGTATGTGTGCGATGGTTGGCCTTTATATTGCGATGGCGCTTGTTTTTAATCAGGCGATATCAGAGCTGACACGTTACCGCCCGACCTTCACCGATGATTTGATGTCGGGAAATACCCCGCTGGCCATGTATGTCCTTTTGGCTAGCTTTGGACTGATAAGCCTTAGCGTCTTTGCAGTAGTTCGATTCATACATAAGCGCGGTGCTTTGACGGTACTTGGGCCAGCAATACTCGCTGTGCCGCAATTCTTCCGTGTGCTGGGTATGCTGGTGCTTTTGGGCATCGCGTTGATGATCTTGCCGCCCTACGACATCGGTGGTGAATTGGTGCCGAACATGGCGCCGGGACTTTGGACGCTGCTGCTGCCGCTGTCGCTTCTGGCGGTGTTTGTACAGATCAGTGCAGAGGAGATCTTCTTTCGTGGCTATCTCCAACAGCAACTTGCCGCGCGCTTTTCTTCTCCTTGGGTTTGGATGGTGCTGCCCTCCACGCTATTTGCGATTGGCCACTACCAACCGTCTGAGGCAGGAGGCAATGCAGTAATGATTGCCGTATGGGCGGGGCTGTTTGGCTTGCTCATGGCGGACCTGACCGCACGTGCGGGCAGCATCGGACCCGCGCTTGCGGTGCATTTTGTGAACAATGTCACAGCACTGGTGATCACGGCCTTGCCCGACAGCCTTGGGGGGCTGGCGCTTTGGCATACGCCCTTCGGGATGGAGGATGAGGCCCAGCTGCGCGCATGGCTTCCGGTGGATTTTGCGATGATGTTCGTCAGCTGGCTGGCGGCGCGGCTGGCCTTGCGGCGCTGATTGCAATTCCCGCGCGACCCCCTTATTTGAAGGGAAAGCGTAATGGTACGAGGCCCGCGATATGAACTGGATCAACAACTATGTCCGCCCGCGGATCAACTCGATCTTTTCGCGTCGTGAGACACCGGAAAACCTTTGGACGAAATGCGATGAATGCGGCACGATGCTGTTTCACCGTGAGGTAAGCGACAACCTGAACGTTTGCACAAGCTGTGGCCATCATATGCATATTACCGCGCGTGACCGTTTCACTGCGCTGTTTGACGGTGGTGTATTCAACGAGGTGAAGGTGCCAGCGCCCACTGTTGATCCGCTCCAGTTTCGCGATCAAAAGAAATACCCCGACCGTTTGCGTGCCGCGCAAAAACAGACCGAAGAGCATGAAGCAATGCTGGTCGCGGCCGGAGAGATCGGGCGCACGCCAATCGTTGCCTGTGCACAGGACTTCAGCTTTATGGCGGGCTCTATGGGCATGTATGTCGGTAACGCCATCATCGCCGCCGCCGAAGAAGCGGTAAAGCTCAAGCGCCCGCTGATCCTGTTTTCTGCTGCTGGTGGCGCGCGCATGCAAGAAGGCATCTTGAGCCTGATGCAGATGCCGCGCACCACGGTCGCTGTACAGATGCTCAAAGAAGCGAACCTGCCCTATATCGTTGTGCTGACCCATCCGACCACGGGCGGCGTTACGGCCAGTTATGCGATGCTGGGCGACGTGCATATCGCAGAACCGAACGCGCTTATCTGCTTTGCCGGACCGCGTGTGATTGAGCAAACGATCCGCGAAAAGCTGCCCGAAGGATTCCAACGTGCCGAATATCTGCTTGAGCACGGCATGCTTGATCGCGTGACCCCGCGCACGAAGATGCGCGAAGAATTGATCACGATCACGCGCATGCTGCTGGGCCTTTCACCAGCCGTACGTGGTGATTTGCCACCTCCCGCTGATGTGCCGCACGAACTGGCCGAGCAAAAGGACGGAACGGACCCAAAGCCGGGTACGGCTGCTTAACCCTCTCTAGCGCTTCTTACTTTTCAGCATGAAATGGTCTTTGATATGAGTGCACCGACATCTGATTTGATCCTCGAGCGGATGATGGCGCTTCATCCCAAGATTATCGATCTGACGCTGGACAGGATGCTCAAACTGTTGGGCGCACTGGGCAACCCGCAGAACAACCTGCCGCCCGTGATCCACATCGCGGGAACAAATGGCAAAGGCTCTACCCAAGCGATGATCCGCGCGGGTTTAGAGACTGCTGGTAAGACCGTGCACGCGTATACCTCCCCCCATCTAGCGCGGTTTCATGAGCGTATTCGGCTGGCTGGAGAGCTGATTTCCGAGGAGTATCTGACGGAGGTTTTGGACGAGTGCTATGCCGCGAATGGCGGGGAGAACATCACCTATTTTGAAATTACGACCTGCGCTGCCTTACTCGCCTTTTCGCGGACACCAGCCGATTACACCCTGCTTGAGGTTGGCCTTGGCGGACGTCTGGACGCGACGAACGTGATCGATACGCCTTCGGCGACAGTCATCACACCAGTAGACCTTGATCACCAACAGTTTCTTGGTGAGACCCTTTCCGAAATCGCGGGCGAAAAGGCAGGCATCATCAAACGTCGGGTGCCGTGCATTGTAGGACCGCAGCAGGAGGCGGGCCTTGAGGTGATCGAAGCGGTTGCAGCGCGCAATATGGCGCCTCTGAGTGTGTACGGTCAGCACTGGCATGCCTACCGTGAGGCGGGGCGGATGGTCTACCAAGACGAGCAAGGCTTGCTTGATCTTCCGCTTCCCAATCTGCCCGGTCTGCATCAGGTGCAAAACGCGGGTGGTGCGATTGCTACGCTCCGCGCGCTCGGTTTTGACAATGAGGCCTGCGAAGGGGCGGTGACAAATGCGCAGTGGCCCGCGCGGATGCAGCGTCTCAAAAGCGGCCCTCTTGTCGAGGCGGCAGGCGAGGCTGAACTATGGCTTGATGGCGGGCATAACCCTGCGGCGGGTTATGCGCTGGCTGCCGTCTTGGGCGAGTTGCCGAAAGTGCCGACTTATATGATATGCGGGATGCTCAAGACCAAGGACATATCCGGATACCTCCGTCCCCTTGCACCCCACGTGGCCGGGCTTCACGCTGTGTCGATTCCGGGAGAGGCGGCGACATTGTCGGCCGCGACAACTGCGCAGTTTGCACAAGGTGTTGGCATGGTGGCGGTTGAGGCAGCGGATGTCGCATCAGCACTTAGCAATATTGTGCAAAAAGCACCTCAGGCGCGCATCCTGATCTGTGGTTCATTGTATCTTGCGGGCAACATCTTGCGGCACAACGGCTGAAGCATACGAAATGTGGGTTGCGCAGATTGACCTGAAGGCAGGTTGCGCAGTAGAAAATTGGCTATACCGTAGCGTGTAATTTAAGACGCTCAGACGGGAAACCGAGGACCGAGCATGCAGCCGAACAAGAAAAACACGGATACTTCTGCCCCTGAAAAGTTTGATTTGGGTCAAGTTATCGCATGTGTTGTTGCACTGATTATCATGGGTTTGGGCGCATGGAGCTTGCTTGGGCAACAAGCACCCTACCACCCAGAAGGCTATGAGGGCGAAGTGACGCGCGGGAACTCCGACCTTACCGTTGTGCGCGAAGGCGACTAATCCTTCCCCCAATCATCACTTTGCATTTCGCGCAAGCGTGACGCCGTCCGCTCGAATTCGAACGTACCTTCCCCTTCGAGATAGAGCATTTCAGGTTTCGCTGCTGCCGAGCAGATAAGACGAACCCGTGCCTCATAAAGCGCATCAATAAGCGTCACAAAGCGTTTCGCCTCATTGAAATTAGTACGCCCCAAGGATGGGATATCATCCAGCATTAGCACTTTGACTGCGTCGGCAATCGCCAGATAATCCGCCGCGCCCAAAGGCTGGCCGCACAAGGCGTGGAACCGCGCGCGGCCCACGCCACTGCGAAACATCGGCAGCACAACGTCACGCCCCTTAACGCGAAGGGTCAGGGTGCCCGCTTCGCCACCCGTCAAATCATGCCAAACGGCATCCATCGCTGCGCGGCTCTCCGCGTCGACGGGGGTAAAGTAAACGGGGCTGCCGGACAAACGATCCTGACGGTAGTCGGTCGGGCTGGCCAATTCATGCACAACCATTTTTTCTTTGATCAACTCGATAAACGGCACAAACAAATCCCGGTTCAACCCGTGCTTATACAGATCATCGGGGATGCGGTTTGAAGTCGTGATGATTACTACGCCATCCGCAAAAAGGGCCTCGAACAAGCGCCCTACAATCATCGCATCGGTGATATCGGTGATCTGCATCTCGTCAAAGGCCAGCAGGCGGACAGAGTTGCTTATGTCTTTGGCGATGGGTGCAATCGCATCATCAACGCCTGTCTTGCGGACTTCGTGCATCGCACCATGGATTTCCTGCATGAAGGCGTGAAAATGGACGCGCCGCGCTGGGATGCCGTCCAGACTGTTCACGAACATGTCCATCAACATGGATTTCCCGCGTCCAACGCCGCCCCAGAGATACAGGCCTTTGGGAGGCTCCGGCGCTTTGCGGAACAACCCCTTTTTCACGGGCTGCAACAGCGCATCACGGATACGGTCAAACTCCGGCATCAGCGCTTCTTGGGCTGCATCATGATGCAGGGTTCCATCGGCAATCATTTGGTCAAATTTTGTGCGCAGGCTTGTCATAAGGATTTCCTACCTTTCTGTGGGGCGGTTGGAAAGTGCGGGCATGCAATCGTCCAATTGACGATCAATGGGGTCATCCGCATCTTGGCGCGGCACTAGCGGAAGCGATATCATGGATAAGTCACGCTTCTTCTCGCCCGCCCTCCTTGGGGCGATGGTGGAAAAGGTCAGCGACCTGAAGGCCAGTTCCAAACCTTCTCGAATATGTGCATGTGGGTTCATGCGTGGGGTTGTCACATGACGGTGCAAGAATACAAGCGCGGCGGGTTTGCCGGGTAAAGCGAAGCGAAATACGAGCAATATATTCGCAGCGTGTGCGAGATCAGCGAAACATCGGGCGCCTGTTACCCCGCATTCCGCTAGGTGTCGTGACCCCAGTCGTCGCCCGCGGGCGCGGGCAGGAACGTGGCAATATGGGTGAGGACTTCGTCGGTGTGTGTGTAGGGTAGGCCGTGGCCCGCACCCTCAATCACTTCATGGGTCACATCACGGTTCCAGACTGCCAACTGGCCCATAGCGCTCGCGGGGATCACATCATCCTCAGCCCCCCAAAGTGCGAGCACAGGCAGACCATTGCGGCGCAGTGCCATATGCTCCCCCTCTATCGGTCTGGACAAGATACCCCGCACACTGGCCAAAACAGCGGGGATAAATCCCTGAAAATTGAGCTGTGCTTCCTGACCCTTGGATATATCGGAGCTAGCAGTGGTTAATTCCTGCTCTGCACGTATGCCGCGGCGCAACTGAACCGGATAGGCTGCAAGCATAAGCCATTTACCTGCAACGCCGCGGTCACGAATGAATTTGATCAGGGGCGTCTCAACCAGCGTCATGCCTGCGGAAGCCAACAACACCAACCGTCGCACGCGTGCGGGGTAGGTTGCCGCAAAGCCAGTCGCAATCGCACCGCCCATAGAATAGCCGATCAAATGGAAATTGCTGTCAATTTTCAGATGGGTCAGCAGATCATCGAGTTGGTGGTTGAAGAACGCTTTGTCTTGGCTCCCGTCGGGCCGGTCTGAAAAACCGCGACCATAAAGGTCATAGACGAGAACACGAAATCCCAGTCCAGTCAGCTCTCTTGCAAGAGGTCCCCAGACAAAACTTGGGGTGGTCAGACCATGAACACAAACGATAAGCGGCCCTTCTTTTGGGCCGCTGAGGTGGAAATGGGTAACGCCCTGCGATAGCTCGGCAAATTGACCCGGGGCGGAGCCACGCCGGCCATCACTCATCACCGCACGGTAATGCTCGACCGCAAATGGGGCCGCTATGGCGACTGCGAGCAGGAGGATGAACCAGATCACGATTCTGCACTACGCCATTGGTCGAGGATATACCGGCTTGTCATGAGGTCCAGATGGGCACCGCCACCATTCTTGCAGATGGTAATCTCATCGTCGGACGTGCGGGTGAACGCCTCCAGATCGTAGAAGTCTGCGATGATGTGGTCGCGCGTGATGGCACCGCTCTCCAATGGTATCTTGATCTCACCGATGTGACCTACCGTTGTGTCAATGCTGTCAACAAACAGCCGCGCGCGGCGCAGCGCTTCGTCGTCCACTTCGCGCATGTCTGGGCGGTAAGCACCGATGAGGTCAAGGTGCTGGCCCGCTTGGAGCCAGGCACCTTTGATCACAGGCTCGGTCGTCATGGTGGCACTGCCGATAATTTCGGCCTTGCGCACGGCTGCTTCCAGATCGTCGGCAATCGCGACATTTGGCAAGCTCGAGGCAAGAGTATCTGCACTGGCGCGCGTCCGGCTCCAGACGGTAAACGAGGCATCCGGAAAGGCAGCGGAATAAGCCGCGTGGAGCGACCGCGCCACTGTGCCAGCACCCACCAGCAGGATACGCTTGGCATCAGGCCGTGCCAAACGACGCGCTGCAAGCAGGCTGTCCCCTGCGGTTTTCCATTTCGTCACCAGATGGAAGTCAATGATGGCCTCCAGCGTGCCATCCGTATCGGAATAAAGGCTGACACCCCCATTGATGTTAGGCTTGCCCTGCGCGGCATTTCGCGGGAACACCGTGGCTGATTTCACGGCCATACCCATTCCGTCAATCCAAGCAGCACGGCTGAGCAGCGTATCGGGATTACGGTAAAGGAAAGTATCACCAATCTCGGCCTTTGGACGTGTGTGTCCTTGCGCCAAGGCATCGGTAAGTGCGATCCAGTCGAGCAGTTTTTGACCTGCCTCAAAAGGGATAAAGGGTATGGATGTCATTGCGCGTCTTCCTCCGTGAGTAGTCCTGCGGCGATCAACCTGTCGGCCCAGCCTTGTGATCCTTCGAACAAATGTGTTTGCCATCCGCGCTGGGCAGCAGCTTCGATATTCTCCGCGCGATCATCCGTAAACAGGAGATCATCCCCCGATAGGTCAGACCCGAATTCCAACATCTGATAAATCTGTGGATCAGGCTTGATCACGCCCATATGACCGGAGATGAAATCACGATCAAATCCGCGCAAGAACAAGTATTTGGTTGCGGCAAGTGCGTAGGTCTCGATCCCGAAATTGGTCAGGGAAAACACCGGCACACCCTTTTCCTGCAGCGCGGCCATCAGGCGGACAGAGTGGTCGATCGCTGGGGACGCAAGATCGAGCCAGTTGTCGTGCCAGTGCCAGATTTCGGCATGCCAGTGCGGGAAGGCATCGGCAGTCTCGGTAATGACGGCAGTGAAATTTTCGCCCCGGTCAACACGGTCGTTCATCGCGTGCAGGTCGACATCAACGAACATAGCGCGGCGTCGATCCTCTCCGAGCCAGTCGTCGAAATACCGCTCGGGTTGCCATTCAATGAGCACGTTGCCGATGTCAAAAATCACTGCCTTTGGTGTCATGAATTACCTTTCTGCGGGAGCTGAAATTTGAAAAATTTAGGCTTCACAGCTTGCTGGCCGCTCTGATTTCGCGCTCAAGCGCCTCAAGAAAGCGTGAGCGATCCGCCTTTGTAAAGCCTTTGCCACCGCCTTGTCGAAACGGATCAGCCGCACGCAGGTCCGTCATCAGGTCGCGGGTTGCCAGCACGTTGCCAATGTTGGCTTGGGTCAACGCCTCACCGTTATGCTTGATCACGCGCGCACCGGCCTCGACGCATTTCGCAGCCAGCGGAATATCCCCTGTCACGACGACATCGCCGCGCCCTGCGCGATCCGCGATCCACATGTCGGCGACGTCAGGCCCGTCAGGTACGATGATGTTCTCGACATACGGGTTTTGCGAGGGGCGCAGACCGCCGTTACACACCATATACATCTTGAGCTTGTGACGCGTAATCACCCGCTCCGCCTCATCCTTGACTGGACAGGCATCGGCATCAATATAGACGGCTGTCATGCGGACCACAGCGCGTCAGCATGGAAGGTCACGTGATCTTCCATAAAGGTCGCGATGAAGAAATAGCTGTGATCATATCCAGGTTGCATGCGGAAGGTCCCGTTCTGGCGACGCTTCGCCATTGCGGCGCTCAGCGCTTCGGGTTGGAGCAAATCGAGGAATTGATCATCTGTGCCTTGGTCGATCAGGACCGGACCATCAAAACCCTTTTCCTGCATCAACAGGGTCGCGTCGTGGGCGGACCAAGTGGTCTCGTCAGTTCCCAGATATGCAGAGAGCTGTTTACGGCCCCAGTCACTCGCCGTGGGATGCGCGATGGGGGCAAAGGCGGAGACCGAAGCGAAGCGCCCGGGCAAAGACATCGCAAGGGTCAGAGCGCCATGGCCCCCCATGGAATGTCCGGTGATGGATTGGCGCTCCATATCCAGTGGATAATGCTCAGTCAAAAGCGCTGGTAATTCATCGGCAATATAGGACCACATCTGGAAGTGTGGCTTCCACAGGTCTTGGGTCGCGTCCACATAGAAGCCCGCCCCTTGGCCGAGATCATATGCCTCGTCATTGGCCACACCTTCGCCACGCGGAGAGGTGTCAGGGAAGACAAGCGCAATGCCCTGTTCTGCAGCCCATGCTTGTGCTCCCGCTTTGACCATTGCGTTTTCGTGTGTGCAGGTCAGGCCGGACAGAAACCACAGCACGGGTACGGGGCCGTCCTGTGCTTCGGCGGGGAGAAACAAAGCGAAAGTCATATCACAGGCGCAGCTGCTGGACGCGTGTTTGATGACGTGCTGTGTGCCGCCAAAACAGGCGTTGGACGAGATGGTTTCCATGGAAGGCTCCTATTGCGAGATCACCCATGGCTACCGAGCGCGGCGCGGCGGGGCAAGTCTTAGCTGCCTGTGAGCCACGCAATCCAGACGCTCACTGTGACAATGCTCAGCGCGGTAGAGACAAGGATCGTCGCCGAGACGCGATGAGGGGCGACCCCGTAATGTTGGGCGAGGATATAGACATTGCCCGCCACAGGTAAAGCCGCGGCCGAGATAACGACAGTGGCCTGATACGGATCCACCTTGAACAACACAAAACAGGCAAAGGCGACAAACAGGGGATGCAATATCAGTTTACAAAAGCTGAGCCACCCGGCGACCGAGATCCGCTCGGCTGATTTAGTCGCAAGCGAAGCGCCAATGGCAAAGAGGGCACCGGGCGTGGCAGCAGCCCCCAGCAGCGTCAGAAATTCGTTCATTGGCGCGGGGATCGGTATTTCAAGGCCGGACCATATCAGCCCCAGAGTGATTGCCACAATCATAGGGTTCCGAAGTAGGCCAAGGCCAACCGTGCGCAAAATAGCAAAGCTCATCCTACCATCGCGGGAGCCTGTGATCAGGATGGTGATCAGCGATGAAAAGACAATCAGATCCACAGCCAAGGCCAGCATAACAGGGCCAATCGCTTCGGCCCCCAAGAGCAGCGTCAGCATTGGCACCCCGAGGAAGCCTACATTCCCGATCGCAGCGCATTGCGCTTCAATCGCCGTAATCTCGACATTCAATCCGCGTATATAACTGACCAGCATGGCAATGCCGTACACAAACGCAGTGCCCCATAGGTAGGCGGCGACCAGACGGCCATCCCATACTTCGGCCAACGACAAGTTCGCAGAAAAGCGGAACAACATCGCTGACAGGGCAAAATAGAAGACGAATTTTGTAAGATAGGCGGTGGCTTCAGCCGTGAAAAACCGCGTGCGGCCAGCCCAATAGCCGACACCGATCAGTGCAAAAAAGGGAAGTGTTTTGAGGAAGATCGCCAACATGGGGCCACAGATAGCTTGGTCACCATGCCTGCGCTAGTGAAAACAAGCGTTCGGGTGTTTGCCCCGTCAACAGTCTTGGGTACATCTGGCGCACCAAGCAGACCACAACCGATTAGGTAGATGGTAATAGCGACCCACACGCGGTTTTCCCTTGGAAGTGAACTGCCGAGTTCATAAGATAGAGCTCCGTCTGATAGGAGCCGAAATGTCCGCAGTAACCGCGCCGCGCAATGATGCCATTCACCGTGGCCGCAAGTATGATCAGGTACTGGCGGGCGCGCGTCAGGTGTTCATGGCTGACGGGTTCGAGGGGGCTAGTGTGGACGAGATCGCGCGCGTGGCCGAAGTCTCTAAAGCGACCCTATATAAGTACTTTCCCGATAAAAGCGTCCTGTTTATCGAGGTCGCAAATATCGAGTGCCTGCGCCAAGCGGGCGCCGCCTTGGACCGGATTGACCGAGCTGCGCCGCCGCGTGAGGTTCTGGGACAAACGGGGCGCCATTTCCTAGGATTTGTGACCAGTAAATTTGGACAGCAGATGTTTCGAATCTGTATGGCCGAGTCAGGCCGCTTCCCCGAACTGGGCCGCCGCTTTTACGAGTCTGGCCCTGCGGTAATGCGGTCAGAAATGGCGGCGTATTTCGCAGATGCCTGTGCGCGGGAAGAGTTGGAGATTGAGGATTACATCATGGCCGCCGATCAGTTTGGCGAGTTGTGCAAGGCTGAGCTGTGGATGCGGCTTATGTTTGGGGTTATCACCGAGGTAACGCTGGCAGATATCGACCGTGTGGTTGATAATGCAGTAGAGACATTTTTAGCGAGGTATGGAAGATGAAATATACGGTATTGGCAGGGCTTCTTTTGGCAGGTTGCGGCGTGGCAACCACACAAGCACCAAGCGCAGGAGGTGCCGCAGTCAGCGGCCCAGACACCTGTAATGCAGCCGCACATCAAGGACTCATTGGAATGGATGCCGCTTCATCACTTGCATTGCCAGAGCCAAAGCGCCTGGTTGGGCCGAACGATGCGGTGACGACCGATTTTATTGCCGGTCGCCTGAATATTCAGTTGGACGACACTGACAACATCATCGCCATCACCTGCGGCTAGCCCTTGGGGCGGTTGTCAACGATACGCACTGCCTTACCCTCCGAACGGGGGACAGAGCCGCTGCTGCCGACTTCGACTTTTACGCTGATCCCCACGGCCTGTTTCACGGCTGCGGATAGGGCTGCGGTGGCCGTGACGCGGTCGGAATCGTGGGCGCGCTGATCGGCAATCTCTGTCAGAATGCGCATTTGATCCATCCTGTCAGGGCGAGATAGCTCGATCTGGAAATGTGGCGCAAGTGCGGGTTGCTGCATGATCAGCTCTTCTATCTGGGTCGGGAACACATTGACGCCGCGCAAGATGATCATGTCGTCGCTGCGGCCTGTTACTTTCTCCATCCGGCGCATGCTGCGCGCCGTACCTGCCAGCAGGCGTGTCAGATCGCGCGTGCGGTAACGGACAATCGGGAACGCCTCTTTGGTCAGTGAGGTAAATACGAGCTCGCCTTGCTCCCCTTCGCCAACCAATTCGCCGGTCTCGGGGTTGATGATCTCGGGATAGAAGTGATCCTCCCAGATGTGCAGGCCGTCCTTACTCTCGACGCATTCCATCGAGACACCCGGCCCCATCACTTCGGACAAGCCGTAAATATCCACGGCATGCATGTCGAAAGCTTGCTCGATTTCAAGGCGCATTGCGTTGGTCCAAGGCTCTGCACCAAAGATACCAACTTCGAGTGAGCATTCGCGCGGATCCAAACCTTGATTGCTGAACTCGTCCAAGATGGACAGTGCATAGGACGGTGTGACGGTAATGCCCTTGGGTTTGAAGTCTTCAATCAGGCGCACCTGACGGGGTGTCATGCCGCCTGAGACCGGCACGGAAGACAAACCCAATGTGTCCGCGCCCAAATGGATGCCCATACCGCCGGTAAACAGGCCGTAGCCATACGCATTGTGTAGCATATCACCCGGACACATGCCCGCCGCACGCAAGGACCGTGCGACCACGGTGCCCCAATTTGCCAAATCATTTGCGGTGTAGCCCACAACAGTCGGTTGGCCCGTCGTGCCGGAGGAGGCGTGAATCCGCTTTACCTCGTTGCGTGGCACGGCGAACATGCCAAAGGGATAGTTATCGCGCAGATCGGTTTTCACGGTGAAGGGAAATTTCGCCAGATCGCTTAGGCTCTTAATGTCATCTGGATGCACGCCCGCCGCGTCAAAGCTGTTCTTGTAAAATGGGACATTGTCATAGGCATGGCGGACGGACCATTTCAGCCTTTCCAGCTGCAATGCTTCAATCTCGTCACGGCTGGCGATTTCAATCGCATCAAGGGTGCTGCGATCTGGCGTGAGGTCTTTCATGCGTTTTCTCCATCTTCAGGGAACAGATGCCCCTTAATTGTCCGTGACAGGCCGCGCATGGTGGCGACGGCGCGCCCGTCCTCACCAGTGACCATGACATCATATACACCGGATCGCCCACTCAATGCAGTCTCGGAGGCCGTCGCAGTGAGCAACTCACCTGCTTTGCCAGGCGCGATATAGGTAATCTGGTTTTGCTGGGCGAGGGTCAATTTGTTGTAGCTGTTGCAGGCAAAAGCAAACGCACTGTCCGCGAGAGTAAAGATATAGCCACCGTGACAAATGCTGTGCCCGTTGAGCATCTGGTCATTTACCCGCATCGTGAGCGTTGCCGACCCCGGTGCAATGGCTGTGATCATCATTCCCAGACTGCTGCTGGCCTTGTCTGCTGCAAACATCGCATTTGCAGCCTTTTCCGCGCGCGTCTGTGGGGTCATGAATTAGCCTCAATACGTTTCACAATTTTCGAACCATAACCTGATTTGTAACACGATCAAGCATTTTGATGCTTGAGGGCTTGATTTGAGAAACTTTGGGGGCAAGTCTGACATTATGAACATACCAGTACACCCTACAGTCACCAACAGCTCAACCAAACCTGTCGAGCAGGCTGCATTTCAACGGGCCGAGCTTTCGGTGATCTTATCGCTCTATGGCAGGATGGTCGCAGCGGGCGAATGGCGCGACTATGGAATATCCTGTTTGCGGGAAGTAGCCGTGTTTGCGGTATTCCGGCGCACGGCCGAGATGCCGCTCTACCGGATCGAAAAGCGGCCAAAACTGCGGATGAAACAAGGCATGTATTCAGTGGTTGGACCCGGTGGTCAGGTGCTAAAGCGCGGGCACGACCTCAAAGCTGTTTTGCGGGTGCTGGAGCGTAAGCTCATACGTGCGGTAGATTAGCATCAATGCATTCTTAGCTCATAGAAATAGAAGATTGGAGTTCTTATGACTGATTTTGCAGCGGCAGGGCAGGTACAGGATAGCGCCATTCCAGTTATTGACGTAGCGCCCGCGATCGACGGTTCAGATGTCGAGGGCGTGGCGGCACAAATCCACCATGCTGCGACCGAAGTTGGATTTTTCTATATCAGCGGACACGGGATCGCCCCCGAAGTGATGGAGGCAGCATTTGCCGTGACGCAGGATTTCTTCTCTCAGCCTGTGAGCGTGAAGGAAACAGTGGCCGTCAACACAGATCAACGCGGATGGATGGCCACAGGCATGTCCACACTCCAAGGAGCTAAAACGCATGACCTCAAGGAGGTATTTTTTTGGGGCGCCGAGACTGCTGCGGATGATGCGGACGTCCTTGCGCGCAAGCCTTTGGTCGCGGTTAATCAATGGCCGGATGCGGCGTATCCCCGTTTGCGCAACGATCTGACACCCTACTATGAGGCAGTCTGCGCTGTGGCGCGGCAGGTTATGTCAGCTTTGGCGCGCAGCCTTGATCGGCCTGCCGATTTCTTTGCCGAAGCTTATACAAAGCCATTGGCACGCGGGCAGTTGGTCTATTATCCGCCCTCAACTGCGTCCGATGAGGCCGAGGAGCGGTTCGGCGTGGCGGCGCATACGGATTTTGGCGTGCTGACTTTTCTGTTGCAGGACATGAACGGTGGCTTGCAGGTCAAGCTCAAGTCAGGCGAATGGGTTGAAGCGCCTCCGATCCCGGGCACGATTGTGTGCAACATCGGGGATCTGTTGGCGCGGTGGAGCAATGACCGGTTTGCCTCGACCTTGCACCGCGTAATCAACCGATCTGGGCGCGCACGCTATTCCATTCCCGTGTTCTTTGACCCGCACACAGATACCGTGGTTGACCCACGCGATCTGGGCGTGCCGGATGCGGAATGCCGCTACCCGCCCGTTACGGCGGGCGCGCATATTGCAGGACGCAATAAAAAGAGCTTTGCGCAGTTCAGGAAGGAATAGTCAGCCTACGGTGCGCCGTGATCGCCCCGTCGGTTTGGGCGATGCGGTCAATGGCATCCTGAATGGGCTCGAACACCACTGCCATTGCATGTGCGTTGGCGTGAATAATTGTCTCTTCGTCCCAGACAAGTGCCACGTGCCCTTTCCAGAACAGAAGATCGTTCCGCTCTGGCACTGCGCTATCGTCAAGCAAAGTGCCAAGCTCGGCCTCCTGCATATCGCTGTCGCCGCCGCAGGGGATACCACACGCTGCACAAGCGGCCTGAACGAGGCCAGAGCAATCAATGCCCCACCGGCTGTTGCCGCCCCAAAGGTAGGGTGTGCCTGCGAACAGTGACGCGATGTCGGCGGGATCATCTGCGAAATCATCAATCGCAGTGATGTGTTGTATCGGGACAAAGCCATGGGAAGTTTGGATAAACCCGTCATTTTCATCGAGTGCGGCAAGCAAGCTGCCATGGCTCATCGCGCTTCGGTCAATTGATTTGAACGCGGCATTTTGATAACCGTGGCTGGCGGGTGCGCTGACCTTATGCGTCAGCACCTGTGGTTTGGTCAACGATGCGACACCGACAAACCCGCAATACCCGTCCGCAGATGTTTGGACATAAGCCCAGCCTTCATGCCGCCACAGAACTTTGAGCTCCGCGCCCAGCAACAACTGACGATCCCGTGCGCCGTTTGGCTTACGCAGTAGGTTCACCACGCCGCGCCCGATTTGGGCGTCCTCGTTCAGGCCGGAAAATTCGGGATCGGGTGTTAGTCGGGCGTGGGTCATTTTGGCAATATCCTGTCGAGAGCGTCTAGCAATGCGCGGGACCCTTGCCCCACGCCCCCCTTGGCGCGCGCGGGTGCGGCGCTGGGTTGCCAGCCGTATATGTCGAAGTGCGCATAGTTGCTACCTGTCACGAACCGCCGCAAGAAAAGGGCCGCTGTGATGCATCCGGCAAAGCCGCCAGCGGGTGCGTTGTCGAGGTCGGCAACTGCGGGTTCGATCATGCTCTCATAAGGGTCATGGAACGGCAGCCGCCAAACGGGGTCGGCGACGGACGTGGCAGAAGCCTCAAGTGCGCTGACGAAATTTGCATCATCGCTAAAGTATGGCGCAAGGTCAGGACCAACCGCCACACGCGCAGCACCTGTCAGGGTTGCCATCGAGATGATCTGATCCGGTTTTTCTTCATCCGCCAGAGCCAGCGCATCGGCCAGCACAAGCCGCCCCTCGGCATCGGTGTTGTTGATCTCGACCGTCAGTCCCTTACGGGAGGTTAGGATATCTTGGGGCCGGAAAGCATTGCTGGAAACAGAGTTCTCAACTGCAGGGATCAGCACGCGAAGCTGCACCTGCGCTCCGGTTGCCATAATCATATGCGCAAGTCCCAGCACGGCAGCAGCACCGCCCATATCCTTTTTCATCAGGCCCATCGAGGATGCGGGTTTGAGGTTCAAACCACCAGTATCAAAGCAAACCCCTTTGCCGACCAGCGTGAGCGTAGGGCCCGTATCGCCCCACCGCATATCAATCAAACGCGGTGCGCGATCCGCAGCGCGGCCAACGGTGTGGATCATCGGCAGGTTCGCCGTCAGCAAGTCCTCCCCCACGGTCACCTCGATCTTTGCACCATGCTCTGCTGCTAGGTCGCGGGCAGCGTGCTCAAGATCGGGTGGGCCCATGTCGGAGGCAGGCGTATTGATGAGGGTGCGCGTCAACGCTTCGCCATTCGCGATCGCTTCAATGCGGGCCGCATCTATGCCCTCGGGTGGGATCAGATGAGCAGTCATCGGTGCGATGGTTTTGTAGCGATCAAACCGATAGCTGCTCAGCAACCATCCGAGCGCTTCGTTTTCCAACTGCTCCTCAGGCACGCCACTAGCAATACGGTAGGTGCCAGCAGGCAACTTTGCCGCCGCTGCTGCAAGGTGGAACCGCCCGCGTTTGCGCGTAACTGCATTGCCGTATCCGGCTGCCGCGAGCGCGGGCAGAGTATCTGTCGCAGGAAGGGATATTGCCTGACCGATGGCACCTGTAAACCCGCTTGCCCGCGCCCATGCCTCTGTGGTGGGTGGCAGCGTGCCAAGCCACCCCTCCGCAGCATCCTGAGATACAATATGAAGATCAATCGCGTCTGGTGCGTCAGCGGCAAAGCGTAAGGACATGGGGCTATGGACCTTTCAATGTGAATTCACGCCCCAAGCTATCTCATCCTGCCCGCGCTGCAAGCAGCCTCAGATGCTTAAATCCTCCATCGCCCAGATTGCGGACAGCGACCGCTCCCCGATTCTGAGCATGCGTGAGAGCGTGGCCGCCACCGCAACTTCGTCGTCATTATCGAGGCAGACAGTTACGTTACCCGCAACCTGCGCCAACCTGTGCATCCCGATCTGGTCCGCAATCGCGATCAAGGACCGCGCATGCTTGCGCAATTGCATCAGGTTGCGCGCACGCCAAAGCGTATCGCATTGCGCCAAACGCACCGCCAATTCCTCCATCGCACGCGATATGACGTCGCCGGCACCTGCCTCGCCCAGCTGTGCATAGAGTGTCCCCAGCCGGACCTGATCGAGCTGGATTTGTTCCGTCAGACGGATTTTAACAATGTCGTTCATCTCTCACCCCTAATGTTTGCCCCCACGGCTGTGGGTCTTATGAGGGGCAGGAGTTTTCAAATGGTTGCCACGCAGAGGTGTTTTCTCTCGAATTCGGTGATAATTCGGTCTAACTGTGAGCGAACAATTTTAGGAGACCTCTTTCCATGAACGAGGCAAAGCCCCTTCCGAGTTATCTATTGCAGCGGTATCACGGCTGGAAAGCAACGACTTATGCCGAAAACAGCGCATGGTATCGCAAGCTGGCGACTGGCGGCCAGCACCCCCGCGCTATGGTCATTTCATGCTGTGACAGCCGTGTGCATGTGACCTCGATCTTCGGTGCAGACCAGGGAGAGTTCTTCATCCACCGCAATGTTGCGAACCTTGTGCCTGCTTATAAACCTGACGGTGCACAGCACGGCACTTCTGCCGCAATTGAATATGCGGTGCAGGTGTTAAAGGTCGCCCATGTGATCGTTTTGGGTCATTCAAACTGTGGTGGCGTGCAGGGATGCTTGGATATGTGTGCAGGCAAAGCACCCGAGTTGGAAAGTAAAGAGAGCTTTGTCGGGCGTTGGATGGACATCTTGCGGCCCAAATACGAGCTGGTCAAAGACATCCTTGATCCGGCCGAGCAACTGCGACAGCTTGAGAAGCACTCGGTCATGATCTCGCTTGAGAATTTGATGACCTTTCCGTGGTTGGCTGAAAAGGTGACATCGGGAGAGTTGACGTTGCACGGAATGTGGACCGATATCGGTGAAGGCGGTCTTGAGTATTTTAACCCGACATCGGATCTGTTTGAATCAGTATAGGTTCGGCCGCCTGCACGTATGTCTATCTTCATTGGGCGTGAACTTTTGATTTTTTAACCTTGCAGGGCAAAACCTGCTGTCATCGATTATCCTGAGCTTTGTGCGCGGTCTTACCTGAATATCCCCGAGGCGATGGCCAATGGGATTGATCTATCTGCGGTTTGCAATTGGTTGGGCCGCGGGGGAGCAGGGTCTCAAGGAAATCGGGAGCTTTATCGTCAATCCGTTCAAAGGTGTGCTGTGCCTATTCCTGCTCGATGCGGCTTTTGCTGTCGTAGAGCAGAATATCTGTTTTGTGAGCATTGTCGATTGTGACGTCCTCAGGGCTGAGCGGTTTTAAGAGGCCTTTAACCATACCCACCGCAGTCTTGGGTATGGAAACAGAATCAGTCACACTCAAACTACCCCGCACCCTGTTGTCTGGCGCACAGCGCGTGGCAACAGCCCGTGATGTTACAATCGGACATATGGTGCGCCAACTGCTCAAGCGGGAGGTGGAGCGTCAACTTGGTTCGAATAGATCTGACAATACCGACGAACGGCTCCTCGCTGCTGTGCAGGTGCTCCTCGCACGCGATATGGCAGAGGCGCGTGATTGGGATGATCTGGCTGCGCGACTTCGCCCTCATGGTTATGAGGTACGCGCGCCGGGTGGCGGGATCGTCCTGTTCAAATCAAGCTGCGGCACCCGGATTTGTAAAGGATCCGAAATTGGCTTTTCATACGGGACGTTGGTGAAGCGTTTTGGCGCACAACTCCCCGAGCATGAAATTGGCAAAACACATCTGGGCATTATGCCCGCAGGTCAGATCGACTCTACCCGTCAAGGCATACTGACCGCTCATTTTGCAGTGGCAAGCAGTTGGCCTGATCTCATAAACCGCCTCGCATGCGAGGGGCTGGAACTGCGCCTTCTAGGTGCGGGCCTTGGCATACATGTCTCGGCAACTAACAGGCATTTATGTAATTCGGAGACGGTAGGCGCAGCCTACGACATGCTCATCGAGCGTTTCGGCGCGATGCTTCCAATGCTTGCTACTGATTTGCCCCCTCAGCCTACTCAAGGGGAAGCACTGCGCTGATCACGCGACATCCTTGTTAGCGCAACACTTTTCCATCGGGCCAACGAATGACCTGCTCGATCGTAATCTCTTGGGTCGCTTCTGGAGCAAGGGACAGGTTCCATTGCGCAAGCCCGCGCCGGTCATCAACGTCAGTTTCGCTAGCGCTCGGCCGCGCGCTCCATTCAATATCCAGATCGTCCTGCTCGCTGTAGGGGATGCCCTCAAGAAGCTCGATTTCCCAAGCATCGTTTCCAAGGTTCTCGATGCTCATACGCACTTCTTGGGTTCGGGCATTACTGCGGTTGATAAGGCCACGATCGCCTTCGCTTTGATCGATGATCTTGTGATCAAGGCGCAGATCTTCAATCGGGCCAAACGCTTGTGTGAACGTGTCGCCCGCAGGAACAGCGGCAAAGCTACTCCGACCGACCAACGTCCCGTCAATAAACACCTGCGCACTGTCAGCGGCGAGCAGTGGCTCGCGGCTTTCGTTTGTGGCCTCGGCCATCAGATAGGCAGTTGTGTCGCGGACGGGTACGGCGCGGGCAAACACGCGGGCGTTGAATTCAAGAGCATCCAGCTCAACCCGTGCACCTTCGGCGTTTTGCGCAATGGTGAGCGGGTTCGGTAGCGTATAGGTCACGCCGGGTCCGTCGAAATTGGGCTGTGGGACCGGCGCTGCCTCCATCGCGACCATTGGCGCATCCGCAAAATCCGCACTCAAGCTGGACCTGGCCCGTTGCGTTTTTTCGCGCAGTTGAGGGTCCTCGAACCGCAGCAGGGGGGGATAAAGCTCTGACGGTACAACCTGCCCGCTGGGGGCGAGAGTCGACAGGGTGAGGGTCACATTATCCCAGTTCTCGCCGCTGTTCTGGTAGATCAAAGCAGCACGGCGCAATGTCATACTGTCCCTATCGCCACGTGCCAGAACCACATCATAGGTTGGCTGCCAAGAAGCGCGCGCGGGGTAGCTGACAGATGCAATCACGGTGCCAGCGCCTTCTGCTGCCACGGATAATGCCAGCAATACCTTCGGTTCCGCTGGCGGTGTGAGCGCCGCCAAGGTTGCGCGGGCATCTGTCAGGTCTTTCTCTAAGTCTGGGCGAGCTTCCTCGACATCGCGGACGGCACGCTGGGCAGTGATCTGTGTCTGCGTCGCCGCTAGTGTTTGGGCCTCAATCATCGTGCCCAAATCGGCAAGTGCATCTGGCGTGGACGGCAGCGTATCGCTGGAGGCCAGTCCTATGAGAAACTTGAGCCGCGCTTCGGCAGCTTGGGACGCGACGCCTGCATCTGCCGCAGCATCACCGAGATCACGCAAAGCGCGTTCTGCTGCTTCAATCCGTTCTTTCGCGGCGGTCACTGCGGCACTGTCACCGTCCGACTGTGGAGGAAGCGCATCGGTGCGCAACCGCGTTCCACCAAGGTCCGCACCACTCAGCGTTACACGCAAGCTGCCCGTATCCACCCACTGTGGTAGATCGGGAAGGATTACCTCATGCGCGCCCGCCGCGACCTCGACACTCACCTCACGGGTGACCATCGCAAATCCGTTATAGACGGTGACGGAGGTCGGGGCTGAAGTCACTGTATAGGTGTCGGCCAAAGCGGGAAGGGGCAGGGCGGCGAGGGCGAGAGGGAGTAAGCGCATATTCATGGGTCCTTATGTTCAATCCAACATGCAACGCGGCACACCAAAGAAAAAGGGGCGCCCGCGCAGGCACCCCTCAACCGTTTCCGTATGGGCGGAAATCAGCCTTTCTTGAGACATTCGCGGCCCAGCAGCTCTGCGATCTGAACTGCGTTCAGCGCGGCACCTTTGCGCAGGTTGTCCGAGACGCACCACAGGTTGATCCCGTTGTCGATCGTGCTGTCCTGCCGGATGCGGCTGATGAATGTCGCATAGTCGCCCACGCATTCGATGGGCGAGACATAGCCGCCGTCTTCACGCTTATCGATGACCATGATGCCCGGTGCTTCGCGCAAAATATCGCGCGCCTCGTTCTCGTCGAGGTGATCTTCAAACTCGATGTTGATCGATTCGGAGTGGCCGACGAAGACAGGGACACGTACGCAAGTTGCCGTGACCTTGATCTTTGGGTCGATGATCTTCTTCGTCTCGACCATCATCTTCCACTCTTCCTTGGTATCACCGGAATCCATGAACGCGTCGATCTGCGGGATTACGTTGAAGGCGATTTGCTTTTGGAATTTCTTCGGAGGTACGTCGGTGACGGGGTTATAGATGCTCTTGGTCTGGTCCCAAAGCTCGTCTGCGCCTTCCTTGCCGGAACCGGAGACTGACTGGTACGTGCTGACCACAACACGCTTGATCGTGGCGCGGTCGTGCAGCGGCTTGAGCGCTACAACCATCTGCGCGGTGGAGCAGTTGGGGTTCGCGATGATATTCTTCTTTGAATACATGTGAACCGCTTCGGGGTTCACTTCCGGCACGATCAACGGAATATCGGCATCATAGCGATAGAGAGACGAGTTATCGATCACTACACAGCCCTGCTTGGCCGCGATAGGTGCGTATTTCGCAGTCGCTTCTGAGCCTACAGCAAACAGCGCCATGTCCCAGCCCGTGAAGTCAAACGTATCAAGGTCTTTCGTCTTGAGTGTTCTATCGCCAAAGCTGACGTCCGTGCCCAATGACCGGCGGCTGGCCAGCACGGCCATCTCGTCCACAGGAAACTGACGCTCGGCCAGAATGTTCAGCATTTCGCGGCCCACATTTCCGGTGGCCCCCACGACTACAACGCGATAACCCATCTCGTTTTCTCCAATTTTGATGGTTGATGGTCAGCGCGTGTTATACCGCTTTGGGTTTTATTGAAAGAGGCGCAGCATTCAGCGCTCCGTATCGCGGGAAAACAGATATGCGATGAGGCCGATGCTCAACAATATCGCGAAAAATGTGAGAATCATACTGTAAGGGAGCGCCGCAGATGCCCCGCCTGAATACTGTGTGTGCATCTTGCCTGTTACGAATTGTGCGATGCCAACCCCACCGATGCTGCATAGGTTGAGCATGGTCACGCCGCGCCCGACCAAATGCGGCGGTAAAAAGCTGCGCCCATGCGCCATGATCGCGGGATAGGTTGAGCCAAACAGCCCAATCGCGCACATCAGGATGATGACCCACACCACACTGTGATCAACCAGCATAATCATCCCGAAAGTGGACAATAGCATGCCAAAGCTGCCGACAAAGACGACCCATTTCAACGTGCGAAAGACGTTGTCGAGTTTGCTGTAGATGAGCGGGCCGATCACCATTGTGATCCCCATAGCGAGGGTTGCCTGCCCGATCACGCGCGGGGCGGCGTTGAACACTTCGGTGAGATACGGACCGATCCACAGACCGCGCAACGCACCAACCTCGGCATAGCTCACAAGCATCAGCGGAAAGATGAACCACAGCGCACGGATGCGCAGGACCTCGGCAAAGCTGCCCTTCTGCTCGGTCGGCTCCTTGATCGGATCGCGTACGGTGATCCAGATGCCTGCGGCCGTGGCGCTGGCCAAAGCGCACAACACCCATAGGGCTGCGCGCCAACCCATCGTCTCGGCGGCGAGGGTGGTGGGATAGGAGGCGACGATGTTTCCCAACGTGCCAACGCCAACCATGAGCGCGGCGAGAAACGCAAAGCGCACAGGCGGGTGATCCAGAGCAAAGATATAGTAGGAGGCCATCAGTACGGGCGCGCAGCCGATCCCGATCAAGGCCATGGCAATAGAAACGTGAACTGGCGTTGTGGCGAGGGCGAAAACTGCGGCACCGCCACCGCCACCTAAGAGCAAAAGAGTCGCGGCAGTGCGTCGCGGGCCGATGGTATCAAGCGCCCAACCGATAGGCGGCTGCATCGCGGCAAAGGTGATGAACCAAAGGCCGGAAGCGAATGCGAGATCCTCTGGTCCCGCGCCGATATCCGTCGCGAGAAACGGGCTAAGGACTGCGAGAAAAGCGCGGAAAAACTGGCTCAGGACATACGCAAAGGCGAGCAGCGCTATGCCGGCATTCATCCTTTGGTTGCCTGCCACTTTTTCGCCAATGCGCGCGCCGCTTGACCGAGCAACAGAACATCCGCACCCACAGCGACAAATTGCGCGCCAGCAGCGATGGCATCATTGGTCATCTCATCACGAGTGGACAGGATACCGGGTGCTTTGCCCGCTGCCCTGATGCGTGTGATTGCATCCATGATCGCCGCTTGTACGTCCGCGTGCGCCGCGTTGCCCATGTGACCCATATCAGCGGCCAGATCGGCAGGGCCAATAAACACACCGTCCACACCATCAAGCGCCAGAATATCGTCCAGTGCCGCCAGCCCGCGCAGGTTTTCGACTTGGAGCAGCAGGCAGATTTGCGCATCTGCCGTAGTGCCGTAATCGGCGATGGTGCTGAACTTTGAGGCGCGCGCCAGCGCATATCCGACTCCGCGATCGCCATGTGGCGGAAAATTCACATCGCGCACCAATTGCTGGGCTTGCTCGACACTCTCCACCATTGGAATGAGCAAAGTTTGTGCTCCTGCGTCGAGTGTCTGCTTGACCATATAGGTCTCGCCCACGGGCAGGCGCACAACCGCGTGGGTATCTGTTGCGCTTAGAACTTGAAGCTGTGCAAGGATCGAGCGCAGGTCATTGGGCCCATGCTCTCCGTCCACCACGACCCAGTCAAAACCGGCTTGCCCCATCATCTCGGCGGAGAAGGTATCGGCCAGACCCAACCAGCATCCAAACTGCATTTCACCCTGCTTGAGGGCTTTCTTGAACGGGTTCGTGGGTGCGGGCATTGGGCTAGTCCTTTTTTACGGTATTGCCGCACCCTAACGCCTGTCTCTCATGGTTTACCAGAGAGACGTTATGGTCAGTTGCTTTTGCCGGTTGCCTGCGGATCAAGGCAAAAGAATTCCCGAGCTAAAGGACCTTAATCACGTCTTTATCGATCGCGAGCATATAGCCGCGTCGCGCAATGTTCAGCAACTCGCTGACCATCTGGTTGCCCAATGTGTCGCGCAATCGCTTGATACGTGTGGCGCCAGTCGCCTCATCACAATCTACTGACGAGCGGCCAGAGATCACGCCCTCAATCTCGGAGCCGGACAGGATATCGTCATCCATCCGCGCCTCGGCCAAAACCGCCAGTGTTTCCATAGCCGCGTCGGTAAGTTTGAAGCCAAGGTTGTTGAGGTATACCTTATTCTCCTCACGGCTGATCAAAAGGGACGATACCTGAATTCCCGTCCGCTCAATCTGTGCCATGCGGCGGTTAAAGGTGATCAGCAAGGTGAGAAACACCACCGCCGCCACCAGCATCGCAGCCGCGAAGATGAGCAAGACGCCAATCAGCACGCGGTAGTTTCTGAGCGTGTCCGAGAAGGCAGTGCCAGACTGCGCTAAAATCTCCAACAGCTTGATCTCGGAGGCAGAGGTCAGAGTGTCGTTCTCGACAAAAATACGCTCAACCCGCGCGTTAAACGCATTGGCATCAGGCAGGGACCATAACATCACGATGGCCCCGATCACGAGCACCCCTGCAACGGTACAGATGCCCATGACGACAAACCGGCCACCACTGCGGCGCATGTCAGAAGCGGAGGAAGTTTGATCCGGCACTGTTTTTCCTTTTCGCGAGGCCCTCGGGACCGAAAACCGATACAACATTGAGCAGTTTCCAGTTTTGCGCGCTCAGCCGCTGGGACAGTTGCGCGCGTGCAGATGCTTTGGAGCACTGTCCTGTCACTTCGGCAACACCGTAATGCAGACGAAGCGGGTTGTCCTGCTTGGCCTTATAATCGGCATAGCAATCAGCGGCGAATGCAGGTGTGCTGAGCACCATTATCATTGCTGCGATGAGGGGGAGGCGAGTGTATTCCATAGCGTCAAACATGCGTTTTTCTCAATTGATATACAATATCCTGTGTCGCTTGCTCCATTGTTATCCGATAGCGGCGCGATGTTATTGCTTGGCCCGCTGGCCCCGCTCCAGACTGATCCCATACCGCAGCACGTCCCCGGCGTGCCGCACCTTCATAGAACAAAG
>RCND010000147.1_pt1 | contig 38339 bp, 35 predicted proteins | sample 2041351 | NCBI WGS metagenome assembly RCND01 (sample SAMN09708230, study PRJNA481090) | Marine sediment metagenome, whole genome shotgun sequencing project. | biome: marine sediment; feature: ocean; material: sediment; isolation source: Sewage treatment plant 12B marine sediment (STP12B) ... | reverse complement strand
TGCTTCCTCAACCAGCGTCACCGACAGAAGCAATCTCCCATCTCCGACCATCCCAGTATGCACCCATGCGCGTTCGGGTGAGATCGCACTGGAAAGGACAATGGTCAAACAACACTTCAGAACTATTTCAAACATGGTCGGTTTTGCGTTCATCAGCTTGTTTAGCAATCATGTATCTGCGGAAGATATTTTAGAACTGGACGACTTGCTGGTCACCGCACGTCTCCAGCCTATCTCGGTAAGAGACGTCGCCAGTTCCGTCACTGTTATCACCCGGGAGGAGATCGAACAGAAGCAGGTAAAATTTCTCTCTGACCTGCTTCGCGATGTCCCCGGATTCTCCGTCAGCCAGGCGGGCGGTGTCGGCTCTCAAACCCAGGTGCGTGTGCGCGGGGCGGAAGCCAATCACCTGCTGGTACTGATGGATGGTGTACGCGCCAACGATCCGGCAGCCAGTGGTGAGTTTCAGTATCAGTTTGCATTGACATCCGATATAGAACGAATCGAAATCATCCGTGGTCCGCAAAGCGCTACCTGGGGCAGTGATGCCATGGCTGGCGTGATTAATATCATCCGCAGGAAAGACGTTGTAGATCATTACCTTGCTGGTAGCGTTGAAGCGGGTTCATTCAGCAGCACCAATGCGGGTGTGGAAGGTGGCTATTCGGGGGATATTGTTCAGGTCACTGGCAGCCTGTCCTACCTGGATACCGATGGCACCAATATATCGCGGTTCGGTAATGAAAAAGACGGTGCCCAGAACATGACTGGCAGCATCGCACTTGAATCTGATGTCAGCGACTCATTCAGCCTGCGTTTTTCAGGAACTGCGATAGACGCGAGTAACGATTACGATGATATTGACTATTTCCTCACGGGTCTGCCAACAGACGCAGACCGGGTAACTGAATCCAGGCAGAATTTTCTGAGCGGTGAAGTTCGCTACGAACCTCAACAGGGTTCATGGTCTGGTAATTTTTCCGTGAACTGGATGGACTCGGACAATGATAATTTCAGCGATGGACTGTGGTCGGGTTCAACGGCGGCTGAAACGCTCGAATACCGTCTTCGTGGCGGAAATGTGTTCGGTGAAAACCAGAATCACCGCTTCGGTTTTGCCATTGAGCACGAAAAAGTAGATTTTTCCCAACGTGGTGAAGTCGGCTATTACGATCCCAACCAGGATCAATATTATGACGTAACAGGTTATGCGTTGGAATATGTTGGCAAACCAATAACAGGATTTACCTGGACTGCCAGCACCCGGCTTGATGACTACAGCGATTTCGACAATGCAACGACCTGGCAACTGGCAGGATCATACCAACTCACCCCTGCCCTGCGTTTTCGTGGCTCAGTGGGAACAGGCTCCAAGGCACCGACGTTTACAGAGCGTTATGGATATTACGAGGATTTATTTATCGGCAATCCTGATCTGAAACCGGAATCCTCCCGGGGCTGGGAAATCGGTTTTGATGTCACTTCTGAAGATGGCAAATATCAGTTTCAGCTGGCTTATTTTGATCAGGATTTGCAGGACGAGATCGACGGTTTTGTTTATGATCCTGCAAGTGGGCTTTTTACCGCAATCAACAAGGAAAGTGACAGTAGCCGTAGTGGCATTGAAGCTGTATTTGACACGCGTTTTGGCAAGTATTTCACGCTTGGAGCTTCATACACCTATACGGATGCCACCGAAAAAGATGCCATGGGTCAATCGGTTCCTGAGGTCCGACGGCCGAAACACATGGCCAGCGTCTCCGCCAACTACTATTTTTTGGAAAACCGTGGAAACCTCAATCTGAACCTGAACTATAACGGCTCGCAACTGGATGTCTTCTACTCACCCACTACTTATATATCAGAGCTGGTCGATATCGATGCCTACACTGTTGTGGATTTGGCTGCCTCATGGCAACTGACCCCTTCGCTGGAGTTGACCGGTCGTATCAGTAACCTGCTGGATGAGGAGTACGAAGAGATCCTGGGCTTTGTGCGTCCTGGCCGGGCAGTGTATGGCGGTTTGCGTGGGCGCTTCGATTTCTAGCAAAAAATCACATTGCGGTGGGCAGTTCGCCCGTGGCATCGCGTGCACTCAGACTTTGCAAAATACCATTTTCGATACTGTATATCCACCCGTGGACCGTCAGTTCCTGGCCTTTTTCCCAGGCACTCTGGACCACCGATGTATTACAGACATGGGAAAATTGTTCCTGGACATTTAACTCGCAAAGTAAATCGAACTGCTTCTGGGCAGAAAGACCCTTGAGTTTGTCCTCATTGAATCTTCTTACGTCCTTTACATGGAGTAACCAACTGTCCAACAATCCATATTGCTTGTCGTCCATTGCCGCCCTGACACCACCGCAACCATAGTGACCGCAGACGACTATGTGCTCAACCTTCAAAATTTCGACGGCATACTGAATGACAGACAGGCAATTGAGATCAGAGTGCACCACAACATTGGCGATATTTCGATGAACAAACACCTCACCCGGTGGCATATTGACTATCTGGTTGGCCGGCACCCTGCTGTCTGAACAGCCAATCCACAAATATTCGGGGTTCTGCTGTTTGGATAGCGATGAGAAAAAGTCAGGGTTTTCTACCTTTATGGCATTTGCCCACTCACGGTTTCTATCGAAAAGATGTTTTATTGTTCCCAAAATACCAAACCCTCTATTTCTCTATCACCCAATCATGCTGTTCACTAGGATATTAACGAAGATGAACGCAGTTGCAACTATTTCACCACTTGTCCTTCAATAACCCAGGTCAAAATCAATGATATGAGACAAGGGTCGTTCCTGTATAAAACTTTTGTAGTTTTCAACAAAGATTCTGACGATATCCTCGGGAAAGCTCATCGCTGCGGTATGTGGCGTGATGAAGACATTGGGCAGTTGCCATAACAGGCTATCCTGATCCAGTGGCTCATTTTCAAATACATCAAGAACCGCACCACCAATAACACCTTCACGCAAGGCACAAACCAGGTCTGCCTCGTTAATGATGCTACCCCTACCCACATTCATCAGCACCGCAGAAGATTTCATCAGGCTGAGATTATCAGCGCTGATAAAATGTTTTGTCTGTGGCGTTTCCGGCAGCGTGAGGACGATGTAATCCGGTTCCTTAAAGAAACCAGCAAGGTCATCCAGGGTATGCACTTGATCAACATTCTCGCAGGGGCGACCGGATCGATTGAGCCCGATAACCCGAATTCCAAATTGCCGTGCCGTACACGCAAGATGAGCACCAATTGAGCCCAGGCCTACAATTCCGAGCGTGATTTCTTTTGATGATCGATAAGACAGGGGTTTCCAGTTCTGTTTCATCTGGTTGATTCGCATCGTAAATATTCGTCGCTCTAATGCGAAAAGGTAGGTCATCACATACTCGCTGATCAGCGGGCCGAATATGTCTTTTGCACCGGTTAAAACATAATCCCGGCGCAAACCCGGCCGGCATAAACAATCCACACCAGCCCAGCTTGACTGCACCCATTCAAGCGCATGTGCCGAGGCAAGCATCTTTTCCACCAGCGGTGGATCACCAAGAATGATATTGCATCCGACAATCAGTGCCTCCGCTAAGGGCTGATCGGTAGCTACCTGGATTTCCAACTGTGGCAGATTGGCTGCCTTTATCAGTGCGGCATATTTTGCAACGTCTGCTGCCAGGATAAGTAGCCTGTTCACAGGATTTTACACGCGGCCGTAAGAGACGGAATTGAGATGGGGTTTCTAGCCAGAATATTCAGTCTCAGCCAAAGTCACTATGATTAACAGGTATCCCGTCGTGCCAGTTCCTTCAATTTATCATCATCCAGTATGGCTACTTTTTTACGGTTAACACGGATGATCCCTGCGCTCTGAAAACGCGCCAGGACCCGGGAGATGGTTTCTGTAGCCAAACGAAGATTGCTGGCGATATCGCGGCGCGACATACTCAGGTTGAATTCTTTTGAAGAATAACCCCGGCTTGCGAAACGAACGGATAAGGAGCAAAGCAAGCGTGCAATTCTCTCCTCGGCACTGAGATCAGCAGCACTTGCCTCAAGCTCGGCAATATGCAAACTCATAACGCGAAATAATTCATCCTGCAAAGCAGGTAGTTGCCGCGCCATTTCACTAACGGATTCAAAACTGAGCCCGCAAACAGAACTGGTATCAAGCGCTACTACATTTGCCCTGTGGACCTTCTCATGAATAGCATCAAAACCGATGATTTCACCCGGAAGATAAAACCCCAATACTTGTTCTTCACCGTTCTTGTCGATTACATAGCTCTTGAAGCAACCGGCGCGAACTGCTGCAATTGACTGAAATTTATCACCGGCACGGAAAATGTGCTCGCCAGGCTGAATCGGGCGGGATTTATTGACAATATGTTCGAATTGCTCAGTACCAGCAGCATCGAGGCTACGTGGAAGGCACAAATCACCAAGCGTACACTGGCTGCAGGCAACCTGTAGGCGTTCTGGGAAATAAGGTTTTTGTTGATTATCCGAGCCCATATATCGCTAAATCCACAGCCTGCGTAATTGATGAGCAGTGGATTATAGCCTAACAAGCTCGCTAAATGACCTTTGAGTATGATTTTCCTTGCAGATCGTTGATCAAATATTCATCAAATTTCATCGCGATTACACGTAGCAACAGCAGTCCGGTCGGTGTAACTTCAATACTTTGCTCGGACAGTTCAATGAGGCCATCCTCTTCCAAGGGGGCTAGTGAAGCCAGCTCCAATGCAAAATAAGTATTGAAATCAATTCCATATTTTCGTTCAAACTCACCAAAACGGACATTGCCCTGGCACATAATTGCCGAGACTATTTCGCGTCGAAGTTTGTCTTCACCGCTCAGACTCAAACCCCGCCATACCGGTAGACTGCCTATATCAATGGCTGCCTGCCAAGCGCGTATATCCTTGATGTTCTGTACGAAACTGTTACCGACCTTACCAATTGCACTGACGCCCATGCCGACCAGGTCCGTCTCGCGACAGGTGGAATATCCCTGGAAGTTTCGTTGCAATGTGCCGTCTTCCATCGCCAGCGATAGTTCATCATCAGGCAAAGCAAAATGGTCCATACCAATGTACACATAACCCGCTTCAACCAGCTTTTTGATGGTTGAGTCCATTAATTGCAGACGCACTTCGGGCGCCGGAACCTGCTCCGACTTGATCATACGCTGGGCACGAAACAGGTGCGGCAGATGAGCATAGTTATATACCGACAAACGATCTGGACGGGATGTAAGTACTGAATCAATGGTAGTTTCAAACGACTCCGCAGTTTGTAACGGCAGTCCATAGATCAGATCCACCGACACCGAATTGAACCCGGATTCACGTGCAGCATCAATCAATCGCAGGGTTTTTTCTTCATCCTGAATGCGGTTGACGGCCTTTTGTACAGCAGGATCAAAATCCTGAATCCCCATGCTGACCCGGTTAAAACCAATATCGGCCAGGTAGGCAATTCTTTCTTCGTTAACGGTCCGTGGGTCGATTTCAATAGAGAATTCACGACTGGAAGAGCGGCTCAAAAGAAAGTTTCTGGATAAAGTTTCAACGATGTGCTTGAGCTGAATGTCATCGTAATAGGTTGGTGTTCCGCCACCAAAATGTAACTGGATGACCTGGCGATCCCGGTCAAACAGTTTACCCTGCATCTCAATTTCTTTATCGAGGTGCTTAAGGTAAGTCTCGGCAAGCTGCATATTCCGCGTTACTTTTTTGTTACAGGCACAGTAATAACAAAGCTCTTTGCAGAACGGCAAATGCACATACAACGACAATGGTCTCGGGATCAGGTCGTCATTACTGTTCTGTACATGGCGACGATATGCCTCTGCATCAAAACCCTCGTGAAACTGCAACGCAGTCGGGTACGAAGTATATCGAGGCCCGGCCAAGCCGTACTTGGTGATCAGTTCTGCCGGAAAAGTCGTTGTAATAGCCATTGCGAAGCCTCCCATGCCCTTCAGGCAGACAGGGGTTTACCTCCCACTGTCGGACAGAGGACGTCAAATGTCCTGATTGAAATTTGTTGAACTTCAACATGCCCTGTCATGAAAAATCTGCCTCTATGGTTTCATTGCTTGTGCAGGGCACGGTATCACCACCCTGTTAATTGACAAATGACTCAGGTCAAGAACACTCTAGGAACCACGATTTGCGTGCTTTCGTGAGTGTACGACGGGAACTGAGAGCAATTCACATGACTTGAATCAATTTCATGTTTTGTTCCGACCACTATATTGTGCGGCCTTTTTCCAAAGAGTTTTGTATTCCAATATCATCAATATTCGCACTATAAGTGACCCTCCCAGGAATCCTCACTCTTCAATTTCCAAGGCTTCTTTTCGTGATTCATGTCAGTTACCACAGCCAAATTTACGCGTAGATTGTATTCTGCAAACCTGTTAGCGAAAAAAAGCAGGTAGCCAGATCTCTCGAGGAGCACAAAAGCATGAAGACACCCACTTTATTGGCATTGTTCCTGTGCCTGGGACTTACAGCGTCAAACATTGCTGCAAAAACAAAAGATAACGTGATACCTGCCGCTGAAGTTACGTCAGTAAATGCGCCAGCATTGGAAGACAGGATCAGCAATGGTGAAAAGCTCTATACAACCAATTGCGCTGCCTGCCACCAGGTAACAGGCAAGGGTCTTACCGGCGCCTTCCCTCCTCTGGCAGGATCTGATTACATCGCCATTGATCCGATGAACGCAGTGCGGGCTGTTATCAATGGCCTGACCGGCCCGATTAGTGTAAATGGCAACGACTATAATTCGGTCATGCCCAATTTCTCGTACATGAGTGATTCGGATGTGGCCGATGTGATTACCTTTGTTATCAACTCATTCGGGAACAAGGGCGGAAACATCAATGCAGCGCAGGTTGCCGCGGCACGTGGTGGCGAAAAAGTCACCGGCCCTTCAGATCACCCGGTATCAGCCAGTGAAGAGATGACCTACCAGGCTGCACCTTCGGCAATCAATGCAGACGATACACGTCGTTTTATCGATTCAGAAGGTCCGAATATCACCCGGGCTGAATTCGATACTGCCACGCAAATTTTCTTCCAGCGTTGCGTGGGTTGTCATGGCGTTTTACGAAAGGGTGCAACGGGCAAAGCCTTGACCACCGATGTCACACGTGAGAAAGGTACCGATTACCTGAAGGCCCTTATCACTTATGGTTCAACCGCCGGTATGCCCAACTGGGGAACATCCGGTGACCTGAGCAAGGAACAGGTCGACATCCTGGCACGTTTCCTTCAACACGAACCACCGGTACCACCGGAATGGGGAATGGCGGAAATGGTCAACAGTTGGAACCTGCTGGTCAAACCTGAAGACCGTCCTGACAAACCCCAGCATGATTTGAATATTGACAACTTCTTTGCCGTAACCCTGCGTGATTCCGGCCAGCTGGCCATTATTGATGGCGACACAAAAGAAACTGTTGCCATAATCAAGACCGGATACGCGGTACATATCTCCCGGCCATCTGCATCAGGACATTACCTTTTCACCATCGGTCGTGACGCAAAAATCGACATGATCGATTTGTGGATGAACCCGCCTCAGCGTGTAGCTGAAATCAAGGTCGGCCTGGAAGCACGCTCGATTGAGTCTTCCAAATTTCCTGGCTATGAAGACAAGTATGTAATCGCCGGTTCCTACTGGCCACCGCAATACACAATCATGGATGGCGACACACTGAAGCCATTGAAAGTCGTATCAACACGCGGTATGACGGTAGACACGCAGGAATATCACCCTGAGCCACGGGTTGCGGCAATCGTCGCGTCACATGAACACCCGGAGTTCATCGTCAACGTCAAGGAAACCGGCAAGGTCCTGTTGGTTAGTTATGAAGACATCGATAATCTCAGTGTTACGACCATTGGTGCCGCTCGCTACCTGGATGGTGGTGGCTGGGATGCGAGTTATCGTTACTTCCTGGCCGCAGCCAGCCAATCCAACAAGATTGCTGTCATTGACTCAAAAGAACGTTCACTGGTCACACTCGTAGATGTAACCCACATCCCACATCCGGATCGTGGCGCAAACCTGGTTGATCCGGAGTTCGGTCCTGTCTGGGTCACCAGCGCACTGGGTAATAAGAATGTTACTTTCCTTGGAACCGATCCTGAAGGCCATCCACAACATGCGTGGAAAGTGGTCCGCACACTGGCGGGTATGAGTGGTGGTTCCTTATTCGTCAAATCCCACCCGAATTCAAAGAATCTCTGGGTTGATGCACCTTTGAACCCTGATACCAGGTTCTCCCAGGCGATTGCTGTTTTCGACATTGATAACCTGGAAGCGGGTTTTGAAGTTCTACCAATTGCTGAATGGGCAGAGCTGGGTGAAGGGCCAAAACGTGTTATCCAGCCTGAATACAACAAGGCAGGTGACGAGGTCTGGTTCTCCGTCTGGAATGGTCTGGAGCAAAAATCAGCCATCGTGGTTGTTGACGACAAGACCCGTAAGCTCAAGACGGTCATCAAGGGACCGGAATTCGTGACACCAACAGACAAATTCAATATCTATAACACGGCCCACGATATTTACTGATCTGAGCCGTTTAACGTTTATACGATGGGTTGTAATTCCGCACCCGATCGAATTTTTAAATCAATATATTAGAGGACACAGTTATGAAAAAGAGACTTGCTACGGTCGCTATGCCCGTAGCCCTGTTGGCTGCGCAACTTGCAATGACCAGTGCACCGGCAACTGCGGCGGATACTTTAGGCGAATCATTTACAGAGGGAAAGGCTGGTTACAGCTTACGCTGGCGTCTGGAGAATGTTGACCAGGACCCACTGCCCAATGATGCAACTGCAATACCTTTGCGGGCACGGATAAACTTTCATACAGCGGATCTGTACGGGTTTTCAGCAAAAGCAGAGTTTGACTACGTCTTCAACTTTGGTGTTGACAACTTCAATGCAGGCGGCGGTAACACACCTAACCCGCCCGGCTATCCGGTCATTGCTGATCCGGGCGGTGAAGATCTGAACCAACTGTTCCTGCAATACAAAGCCAAGTTCGGTGGCCAGTTCCGGATTGGTCGACAACGCATTATTTACGACAATGCCCGTTTCATAGGCAACGTTGGCTGGCGCCAGAATGAACAGACCTACGATTCATTTTCTTTCGGTCACAAGACTGACGGCGGATGGAACTTCCAGTACTCCTATATAGATAAAGTTAACCGCATCTTTGGTAACGATGTACCGTCAGGTGAGCACGATCAAAGCACGAATCTGTTCAATGTCACCTATGACTTCAAGAAGGTCGGCAAGCTGACAGGGTACTACTACGACATCGATAATGAAGATGCTGCCGCCTTGTCCAATACGACCTGGGGCTTGAGGTTTTCCGGAAAAGCGGGCGGTGATGGTTCGCCAATCGGTTACACACTTGAATACGCAAACCAGGCAGACAATGCCGACAACCCCGTAGATTATAAAGCCGATTACTGGCGTGTTGACCTGTCGGCAGCAATTAAACAGGCAACTGTCTACGTCGGTTATGAATCCCTTGGTGGAAGTGACTCTGAGCCCGGCCAGGCATTCCGTACACCCCTGGCAACACTGCATGCTTTTAACGGTTGGGCAGACAAGTTTTTGAATACACCAGATGCCGGTCTGAATGACTTCTTCATAGGTGTCAAAGGCAAGCTCGAGAAATGGAACTGGAACGTGCTTTATCACGATTTCTCGTCAGAGTCCGGTTCTACTGATTTCGGTGTTGAGTATGACGGAGTCATCACACGGAAATTCAAGGACCATTACTCAGTTTTGTTTAAAGCAGCCCATTTTAAAACTGACAATCGCGCATACGGGGATACAACCAAGTTCTGGGTGCAACTCACTGCTGATTTCTAGACATCTTTTAGTTAAATATTAAACCCGGCCTCTAATCTCCGAGCCGGGTTTTTTTTGCCTCGATGAAAGCTAAATATCTGCATCCCGGTCTGTAAGATGTACTATAAAGGACATAAGTAATGGAGAAACCAACATGAATATCAGAAGCGTTCTCACGATTTTTGTTTTATATATGAGCATGTCCATCAGCGTCATCGCAGAAGAAAAAATGCCACCTGACGTAACGCTAGACGGGATGCATCGGATTGATGGAACCAAAATGGCGTTGGTTTACGCCAAGCCAGATGTCGATCTGTCTCAATACAAGCGTATATACCTGGTACAACCACAAGTTTCATTCATAAAAGACTGGCTGGATTTTCAAAACAAAAAACTTAGACAAAACGTCACAGTTGACGATATGCAACGAATTAAAACCGAGTTGGCCAACCTTTTTATGGGTGTGTTCAAATATGAGCTTCAAAACAATGGAGGTTACGAACTGGTGGATTTTGCCGCGGAAGATGTACTGATTGTACACCCCTCGATTGTCGATCTGAACGTAATTTCACCGGATACGCCGCGCACACGTAATCAGCGCAGCGCTATTGCTTCTGTCGGCAGCATGTTCCTGTTCATGGAGCTGATCGACTCAGTCACCGGCGACAAACTGGTGAAGGCGATGGATAACAAGTACGACAGTACCCGTACACAACCAGTCTTGAATAAAGTGCGCAATGAAAGAGCCGCCAGAGAGATGCTCGGAGAGTGGGCAGAACTCCTACGCCTCGCCCTGGACGAAGCCCGAGCAGTCGTCAGGTAGGGTGCGTTATGTTCAGGATGAACGGTATATCGCGATAGAGCACATGGATGTGCGGCGCGATTGTTACGCACGGGTATAAAAGTCATTGTCGGGTATGTCATGTTCAGGAGAAGGTGAGATCGGGAACCGGTCGAGAAGCCAGCCTGGGCTGTGTGCGGTGCTATTGTTTCAGCTAACCCGTGGGTAACAAGTTACCCACCCTACGTCAGTACGGGTAAAAACCAACACATCGTGGGTAACAAGTTACCCACCCTACGAAAGTCCAAACATGGGTTAGTGCCACCGCAGTATGCGTTCGTGCACCCGTAATTTGCCCTCAGAACTTCGAGCCATTGACCATAAAGTGAACCACAATGCTCGCCACATAACCGATCACAATGGCCCAGGTCCATTTCAGATGTGCCAGAAACGTGTAAATTCCGCGTGCCTGCCCCATCACCGCGACGCCGGCAGCAGAGCCGATCGACAGCATTGAGCCACCCACACCAGCCGTTAAAGTAACCAGCAACCATTGCCCCTGGCTCATTTCCGGATCCATCGCGAGTACGGCAAACATCACCGGAATATTATCCACCAGGGCTGACGCAACCCCCACCAGTATATTCGAAACAGTTGGCCCCAAACCGCTGTACATCAATTCGGAACCTATTGCGAGGTAGCCAAACGCACCCAGGCCCCCGACACACAGGATCACACCGTAGAAAAACATAAGGGTGTCCCACTCGGCCTTTTGCAGATTCGCGTAAATATCATATTGCCCGACAGGTGAGTGTGAACCGGTGGTATGAATAGCCTCACTGCCGAGTGCAGAGTCTTCCCTCGCAGCGCGAGGTGGGGGATCGTCTTTCCGGCGGCTGAGGTAATAACCGAATAACTTCAGGAAACCGAGGCCGGTCATCATACCGATCACCGGTGGCATATGCAGGAAATTATGCATTGATACTGCCAACGCGATTGTCAAGATGAACAACACGACAACCATCAATGCACCATGTTCTAAATGCGCTTCCTCATGAACCGGGTCGGGCTGGCCTTTCGGTATGCCAAAAGACAACAAGCTTGCCGTCACCACCCAATTGACTACTGAAGGTAGGAACAAGGCAAAGAATCCAGTAAATGCCACATGCTCACGTTGCCAGACCATCAAAGTCGTGATGTCACCAAATGGGCTGAAAGCACCACCGGCATTCGCGGCAACCACGATATTGATACATGCCAGCGCAACGAAACGGTGATTCTTACCACCGACGGATATGGCCACAGTTGCCATCAACAGGGCTGTGGCGAGGTTGTCAGCAATAGGTGACATCAGGAAAGCGATGACACCGGTAATCCAGAATACCTGGCGTAATGAAAAGCCCTGGTTGACCAGCCATGCGCGTAGCACTTCAAAAATCCCACGTTCTTCCATGGTGTTAATAAAGGTCATGGCGGCGAGCAGGAACAGAAATAGCTCCGCGAATTCCAACAGGTTGTGCCGAACCAGTTCTTCCGCAGTATGAGTATCGCCTGCAGCCATATAGGCATAGGCAACCAGTATCCAGATAAAGCCGGCCGCCACGATAACGGGTTTTGATTTCCGCAGATGAATGTTTTCTTCAAGGATGACCAGAACGTAGGCACCTATGAAAATTGCAACGGCCAGTATTCCAGCCCAATGTGTGGTCAGGTCCATGGTATTTTCTTCACCTGTTGTGCTGCTTAGTAATTAAATACATTAAATACACTCAAAATCATCAAGACCGGTTGGCCGACAACGATCCGGCCAGCCAAATTTTCGCCAGAACTCTACATAACCCAGCGCACTGACCCAGTCTTTGAAACGTGGGTCCTGGCGAAAAGGCACTGCCCAATTATTCCAAATCTGCGCATGAATCTGTTGGTTCACGATATCACTGAGTGGGTTGATACCCAATTCGAAAGTATACGCTGTGCCGAGGATTAATAGCGATTCAAAACTGACCAGTTTGTTGAGATCCCCTTTCTCAGTCGCTGAAATGAATTTCAGGGCAACTTCCTCTTGCAGGGCAGGATTCTCCAGAGCGTCAATTATCAGATCAGCCCAATCCGCTGGCAAAACCCCTGAACGCATGCGTACATCACGCAATAACTCGCGCGCTCTCAAGAAGTTACCGGTATAAATAGCAGCCAGGCCAAGGTAGTAATCGCGATAGGAGAAATGTTCTAATTCCTCCAATATAGGTATGGCCTCAACCGGTTTACCGGAAAAAATAAGGGCGTCTGCCAGCGACCAGGCAATATGCTCATTCAGAGGGTCTCGCCGATACTCCTCGGTCAGCGGGCCTACTAATTCTTCAAAATACCCCAGGCGTGTGTGTAGAGTGGCTTCCCAGGCAATAATATTTGAATTCATATCACCAACAGCCCTTATCTGATCAAAATACCCGGCGGCCTGCAGTATGTCACCACGTTGAGAGTTAATGGATGCCAGTGCACTCAGAGCTTCGGTTGAATCAGGATCAATCTCAAGGGCAAATTTCGCGCTCGCTTCAGCCTCCTCAAAATATTTCCCCTGGTCCACAGTGTCATCATAGGAAGTCAGCAACCAGTAGACTGAAGCAACACCCGCATGCGCACGGGCAAACTTCGGATCCTGATCAATGGCTTCATTAAAACTATCCAGTGCGCTGTACAGACCTTTCGCACGTAGATGAATGCGATCATTCAGCAACTCCCGGCCTTTGAGGTAAGACTTGAAAGCCTCAATATCACCGGTCATTGATTCCCTGGAATCCGGTTGGTCACTTTCATCCAGGGTCAGCATCAGGGACTGCGCTATGTTGAAGGCAATGTCATCCTGTACAGCGAAAACCTCATCAAAAGACCGGTCGTAGTTCTGTGACCAGATGTGATATCCGGATTGTGTATCGATCAACTGGGCTGTTACACGAATCCGCTCGCCAGAATGCCTGATACTGCCCTCCAAGATTGTTCCAACCCGCAATTTGGCTGCAATTTCTGCAGCGGTTGTGGATGTGTCACGGAAGGCGAAAGAGGATGTACGCGCAGCCACAACGAGACCATCCATGCCTGCCAGCAAATTAATGACTTCCTCAGCTATTCCATCTCCAATGTACTGATGGACCTTGCCATCACTTAGATCAACAAACGGCAAGACCGCGACAAAATTCTGACCGTAAGCTCTCGTCTCCTGCCGAGTTTCTACGACAGCATCCCTCTCAGTGCCGGGCTCAGTACTGTCAGAAGAAATATTCCGGAATCCCAGGTGCAGAGCCAGAATTACGATGATTCCAAGTAGCCAGTATGAGATGGTGTGTATTGTGCCGGAGTTTCTTTGATACCAGTTTTGTGATTCGGTCTCTTCCTGGATCGACTCACCCGGACAGGAATCCATGTATTCAACCGGCACCACCAGTCGATAACCACTGCCACGGATGACCGTTATGTAAGGATCTTCATCCTGACCTTTACTCAGCGCCTTGCGAAGCAAAAGTACCCGTTTATTGACCGTACCCCGGTCTACCACAAGACCTGCCCAGACTTCCTCTTCCAAGACCTCGGCAGACACGACGTTGGGTGCATGCCTTGCCAGCGAAAGCAATAACCTGAAAGAGAGGCGTGGTACCGGTACAACAATCCCGCTACGGGTTACTTCTTGTGTCCCTGCATCCAGCAACAGGTCTCCGATGCGATAGCATTCACAGCCCACTGAATTTTATTTCCATATAATGTTAGTCAAAATCTATTCACAGCAGCAATCCTAACCCATCTTTAAACGTTCCGTAAATCTTCGGCCAATTTTCCGCTAGTTAATTTTCATTATCTATCGCACAGATATATATTACTGATATGCGCTTGGGGCTGTACTGAAATTTCCTTTAAGTTAATAACCCCGGTTCCTATTCTGCGGTTTAACCCCCCCTAAACCGATCAGTTTGAGAACCGGGTTTTCAAAACACCTGTTTTTATATCTTTGACAGACAAATAATCCTATCTATTCAGCATCGTGCTGCTTATCAGTTTATAATCCCCGCTCCTGAAACCGGCCATCTCACCTGATTGTGAAACAAAACAAAATAAGATTAACGATAATTTCAGTTATTTTGCTGTTGCTTGGTGCCTGCGCATCAGTGATGCAATCGGCGACCAATGACATGGCCGCTAACCTTAATGCGGCTATCATGAACCAGGATGACCCTGAAACAGTTCGCGATGGCGCGCCGGCCTACCTGTTGATGCTCGACAGTTTTATCGAAGGTTCCCCCGACAATGCTGCAATGCTGAGTGCCGCCGCAGAGCTATATGCTGCCTATGGCGTCATATTCGTTGAAGACAAGCAACGCGCAGACCGGCTTACAAATCGTGCTCTTGGCTACGCCCGGAAGTCGCTGTGTGTCAGCAACAAGGAAGCTTGTGGACTAAACGATCTGTCGTTTAAAGAATCCGAGAAAGTGTTGGAGAAACTGCAGAAAAAAGATGCCGCCAGTCTCTATACATTTGGCCTGGCCTCGATTGCTTACATAAAGGTCCACAGTGATGACTGGGGAGCAATGGCCAAACTTCCGCGGGTTGAATCGGCACTCAATCGTGTCCAGGCGCTGGATCCGCAATACCAGGCGGTCCAGGTTGAGCATTTTCTGGCCGTGTTAAACACTATCCGGCCACCAGCACTGGGAGGCGATTTTGATGCGGGCAAGGCGCACTACGAACGCGCGTTGGCCCTGTCCGGGGGCAAGGATCTGTCAATCAATGTAGATTATGCCCGCTACTATGCCCGTACTCTCTATGACCGGGAACTCCATGACCAATTGCTAAAAGATGTCATGTCAGCGGAACCGAATCAGGATGGCTACACTCTATTTAATACCCTGGCGCAACGCGAGGCACAGGAATTGCTCGACGCGGCAGATGAATATTTTTAGGAAAAAGGAACAAAATGTACGCCTACTTTAAGAACAACCACTTATCCCGGCGTTTTGCCGGGCTACTTACCATCACTCTACTGCTAATGGCTGTGATGTCGGTCGCCAGTGCCCAGACAATAAAGCTGGCTACCATTGCACCGGAAGGCTCCGGTTGGATGAACTCAATGCGTGCTGGCGCCAAAGAGATAGGGAAGCGCACGGAAGGACGGGTTAAGTTCAAGTTCTATGGTGGGGGCGTGCAAGGCAATGACAAGCAAGTCCTGCGTAAAATGCGCATAGGCCAGCTTCACGGCGGTGCTTTTACATCAAACGTTTTGCTTGAATTCCAGAAAGACAGTGTGCTCTATGCCATGCCGATGTTATTCAACAACACCAAGGAAGTTAAGTTTGCCAGGGATCGCATGGATGACAAATTGCGTGACCTCCTGGAACAAGCTGGTTATGTCAATTTCGGCTTTGCCGGTGGCGGATTTGCACACATCATGTCGATCCGGTCAATTGCAAACCTTGAAGACATGGATGGCTTGAAAGTCTGGATACCCGAAGGCGACTTGATTTCGTACGAGGCCGCCAAAGCACTTGGGGTTTCACCGGTGATTTTGCCCCTGACCGATGTTATGACCGGTTTGCAAACCGAACTGATTGATACCATTATGAGCCCGCCCGCCGCCGCAATTATTTTACAGTGGAACACAAAAGTGAGTTATATCACCGAGCTTCCCCTGTCATACATTTTTGCCATGCTGATCATAGAAAAGAAGTATTTTGACCGGATACAACCCGCCGATCAGGCTGTTGTACGCGAGGTCATGGAGAAGATATACCAGGGCTTTGACCAACAGGGTGACGAAGACAATGAAAATGCTTATGCAGCGTTGCTTGGTGACGGTATGAAAGCGGTGACCCCCGACCAGGGTCAGGTCCCCGAGTGGCACCAGGCCATCCAGGAAACCAACCACAGGCTTGCGAAAGAAGGTGTAATCGATGTCGGCTTATTGAATGAAGTCGAATGTTATGTTGCTGCTTATCGTGCGGGTGACCTGACGAAAGATTGTGCTGCTGCCCCGTAAGGATGGTTAGATTGGTTTCAGCGAGCCAGGAATCTGAATGAGCCGCGCCACTGCTGTACTCAACAAGCTTGAAAAAGCCGGAACATATGCGGAGGATGCCTTACTTCTTGTCATCCTGATCAGCATGATTGTTCTCGCTGGCATACAGATTTTCCTGAGGAATTTTTTTGATACCGGTTTTTTCTGGGGTGACGAACTGTTACGCATCATGGTGCTCTGGCTGACGATTGCCGGGGCCCTTGCTGCCAGCAGGATGGACAAACACATCAGTATCGCCGTGCTGGACCGCTTCATGCCACACAAGGCCCAGACGATCACCAAAATCGTAATAGACTTATTTACCGCATCCATTTGTGCTTTATTTGCCTGGCACAGTGCTCGTTTTGTCATGAGTTCTTATGAATTTGGCGATATGCTGATGAGGAACATCCCTGCGTGGGCCTTACAGAGCATAATGCCCATCGGATTTGCCCTGATGGCCTATCGACATGTTGTGCTTGCCATAAAACGCTCATTTGGCACGAGTGACAAACCAATCAGCACAGGTTCTCAATCGTGATGATCCTCGGTCCATTATTGGTCTTACTGGTCTTGCTGGGTGCGCCTTTGTTCGCCATTATTGCCGCCGGTGCATTCTGGAACTTCTACCACGCTGAGATCGATCTCCAGGCAATCGCTATTGAATTTTATGGCATTGCCGAAATGCCCATCCTATTGGCCATACCGTTATTTACTTTTGCCGGTTACCTGTTAAGTGAAAGCAATGCGCCCAAGCGACTGGTACGAATGACCAGCGCCCTGCTCGGCTGGATGCCCGCTGGCCTGGCTATTGTTTCATTGGTGGCATGTGCTTTTTTCACCGCGTTTACCGGCGCCTCCGGGGTCACCATCATTGCGCTGGGAGCGATTTTATTCCCAGCCATGCAACAAGCCGGTTACCCCGAAAAATTCAATCTCGGCCTGGTCACTTCAGCCGGAAGCCTGGGTTTGTTGTTTGCACCTTCGCTACCCCTGATTTTGTATGGCGTCGTGGCGGAAGTGCCGATAGAAAGCCTGTTTTTAGCCGGTTTGCTGCCGGGTTTCCTGATGCTCATTATCCTGTCCGGTTTCAGCATCTGGAAAAATCGTGCGATCCGCACACCATTGGGCGATTTTTCCTGGCTTGAGGTGCGCTCAGCATTGCGTGAATCAATGTGGGAGATACCCCTGCCTATTGTTGTTCTCGGCGGCATCTACAGTGGTTATTTTGCGATATCCGAGGCGGCCGCTGTCACGGCCTTGTATGTATTGATTATTGACGTGGCGATACTCAAAGAAGTATCACTGCGCAAACTGCCGTCCATCGTTCGGGAGTCCATGATCCTCGTCGGTGGCATCATGATGATACTGGGAGTGTCCAGGGCGTCCACCAACTTCATGATTGATACCGGAGTTCCACAACAGCTATTGGGATGGATCAGCGGTTTTGTGACCGGTGAAACCGCATTCATGGTGATGTTGTTGTTGTTCCTGCTGATGCTGGGCGCGATTCTGGATATATTTTCAGCGATCGTTTTAGTGGTGCCGTTGATCCTGCCTGTGGCAACACAGTTTGGCATACACCCGGTTCATCTCGGAATTGTCTTCCTTGCCACCATGCAGCTTGGCTACATTACCCCACCAATCGGCCTTAACCTGTTTATCGCGGGATACCGGTTTGACCGGCCAATCGTGGACATCTACCTGTCGACCTTACCGTTCTTTGTTTTCCTGATGATTTCGGTTGCCCTAATAGCGTTCTGGCCTACTCTGTCTTTGATTTTGTTGTAGTTGACGACGGACATACCGGTTTAACTGCTGCGGTGATGGCAGCCCAATCCTTGTAACAGGCATCCAGAATGCGGAAGTCCTCCTGATCATCAACATCAAGACTCAGCCCGCCATACGGCGAAATCACTATTTTGACTGAACCACCCAGTACTTTGCTGACACTTTTTTCAACGCGCTCCCGGGTGTTGCCTTTTTTGAGCCGCTGGTACCAACGGCCTTTACGCTTCGAAAGCATCAAGGTGAGTTGGACACGCATGGTCAGCCAGGCTGCGGCCAAACCGCCGTGGCTTTTGAAAAAATTGAAGGTCAGGGCAACGACATTTCGCCAATCCTTGGCCTTACGATAAGAGAAACCGGTTTGAAGGAACTCCTGGTGGGAAAGTTTCCGTGGCCTGCCCACATAGATATTGGCTAAACGAAGCCTGCCGCATTCCAGCTCAACAAAAGGCCGTTTGATCCCCTGCTTATCCGCAGTTGGATGAAATGGCTCCACACCAGACTCGTCAACCACCCCTGCAAGCATTGCGACTGACTCTTCAGACGCATTATCCACGCGCGCGCAACGGCTAATGAAATCATCAATAGAGCGGCCGGTTACCAATGGCAAATCACAGGAAATAATCAACAGGGGTCTTTCATGCACGGGCATCGCGGAATCGTTCCTGTGACGATCTTCTGATGCCTCTATACCGGCCCAGCTATTGGTTAACATCGATCCGCGTTGAGCGATGACCCTGACTTTTGCAGGAAAGCCGGACAATTTCTCAAGTAATTCTTCGGCAGGCCCGACTACAAAAATCTGATCTATGCATTTGGCATCCAACAGGGCCTGCACCACATAAAGAAACAATACTTGCCCACCGACTTCGAGAAAGGCCTTGTTTCGACCGGCAATCAGGCGTTTTGGATTTTGATGTGTACCGGCCAGAACGACAGCATCCAGGGAAAATGGATACGCGTCAGGACACTCGACCGCCTGACAGGAGTCACCTGTCCTGCTGCTGCCAGTTGTCTCTGTTTCAGGGTGCATACTCATCTCCTGATAGATTTTATAGACTCCCGCGTCAACTTGAAACACTAATAGTGCACAGCTTCATTGCCGGATCTAATCACACACCTGAAGTTTTCAGGAAAGGTGAACCTGAAGTTCCCCACCCGTCTATATATTTCTCTGGCATCGTTGATGCTGGTGTAGTATGCCGGTCAGGGAGTTTTATTCTTACAGGACGGCATTGCCGCCCTCACATTCATCACATACCTCTAAGAGGGAGAAGACAAACGTGGAACTTGCCTTATTAAGCGAAAATTCATTGCCCTTTCTGCTGCGCTGGGTTCATCTGTTGGCAGGCGTAGCCTGGGTAGGACTGCTGTACTACTTCAATTTCATACAGGGTGAATACTTCAAAGAAGCCGACGGTGGCGCAAAATCAGATGTTATTCAAAAGCTGGTGCCCAATGCATTATGGTGGTTCCGCTGGGCTGCAATGTTCACGTTTATAAGCGGTCTTTATCTTATTCATGTCTGGAAGCTCACTGGAATGGGCATCATGATCGGTATTGCCATGGGGACGATTATGTTCCTGAACGTATGGCTGATCATCTGGCCGAACCAGAAAATTGTCATTGCCTCGGCCAAACAGGTTGCAGACGGTGGTGAAGCATTGCCGAAAGCCGCAGTTGCACTGGGTAAAGCTGGCCTTGCCTCACGTACCAACACCTTGTTCTCTATCCCAATGTTGTTTTTTATGGCGTCGTCAAAGCACCTGCCACAGATCCAGACCTCCATACTCGATGAGAGTGTTGCTTCTCTGGCTCTTGTCTTCGGCCTGATTGTCGTACTGGCTCTCAACGGCGTCGTAGGTAAAACCGGCCCATTCACCACTGTAAAAGGTGTGGTTACCAGCGGACTCTTGCTCACTGTGATTTTATATCTCCTGGTTGAGCTTACCTAAGCCTGATCCTACGTAAAAAGCTTGACAGGACACTAGGAGCCTGTCGGATTTAACATGATCTACTGCGGAAAAGCCGAGTTTGGCCAGATTCTCCGGGTTTTTTTGTCTCGAAACATTATGGGTTATTTTTAATCAACTACATTCGCTTTATCGCAAACCAAAAAAAGACCTCATTGCCGTGTTGTTTTTCTATTCATGGACTTGTGCTTTTTTACTGATGTTTATGATTAGAAGAACGCTCTAAATACCCATCCATCGGCTTTGACAATCGAAGCTTTCGAGAGTACCTTAAATCCCCCGTTAGACAGAAGCCCACCAACCGAAAGGTTGGGATCGCAGAAAGAACGGAACGGTCAGAGGCCGGTGAAGATCGAGAGGTCGGAAGTGGCTGAAAGACTGGAGAAGACCGAGAAATCGGAAGCAGTCGCAAGACTGGAGAAGATGGAAAGGTCGGAAGCAGTCGCAAGACTGGAGAAGATCGGAAGCTAGGAAGCAGTCGCAAGACTGGAGAAGATCGAAAGTTTGGAAACGATCGCAAGACCGGAGAAAAACAGGAGATTGGAAGTGGCTGAAAGGCTGGAGAAAAGCGAAAGATTGGAAGCAGTTGAGAAACCGGAGAAGACCGTAAGGTTGGAATCGGTGGAAAGACCGGAGAAGATCGAAAGATCGGAAACGAACTGAATGCGAATCTACTGGAAGGCCGACCCGCCTGAGAGTGGAGAGGGTTAAAGAAAACGGACAGCGTCCAGATGGTACAGGACGCGTCACCCGGACCGGGTTCTGCCACAAGAAGCGGTCGTACCATAAGGGTGACTCGATAGGAACTCGCGATTCCTTGAGATAGACGCGAAAACGTCGATAAATAAAAGCGGGAGGAAGACCCGCGACCAGAAACCGAAGGGCAGAACAGATCGGAACTGGACGAAGTTGGAAAGGCCTAGGAGGATCTGCAGTCCACCAGAAGCGGAGTTCCTACACTTCTACGACGAGGGAAGCGCAAGCTTCCCTCGTTTTTTTTGACCTCGAAAAAGCCACATAAAATCCGTCCCGATCCCGATTCGTACTACAATGAACTTTAAACAAACTGAAACAAAATTGGTTATTAGACGGTCATACACCAGGCAACAACAGCAACAAGACCGACAACAGGGACGACAGCTTGAAAGATCCAATCATCCGAATCAGCAACGTTTTTTTTCAGCGTGACGATAAAGTCATACTGAATGACGTCAGCATGGATATTCGGCGCGGCAGCATCGTTGCCATCATGGGCCCCAGCGGCGTGGGCAAAACAACCATTCTGAGATTAATTTCCGGCCAGCTACAACCCTCCTCCGGCAGCATCGAAGTCAATGGAAAACAGGTTTCAACGCTCTCAAGACATGAATTGTATGAATGCAGGAAAGACATCGGCGTGCTGCTGCAAAATGGTGCCCTGTTCACAGACCTGACCGTATTTGAAAATATTGCAACACCACTGAGAGAGCACACCGATTTAAATGAAGAGGCCATTTCCGAACGCGTTTTGGCCAAACTGGAATCCGTCGGCCTGGCAGGTACCCAGGATCTGATGCCACATAGCCTGTCGGGTGGTATGGCCCGCCGTGTTGCGTTGGCAAGGGCGGTCATCCTGAACCCCAAAATTGTATTGTTCGACGAGCCCATGACCGGCCTGGACCCGATAGCCATGTCTACGGTGGGTCGTTTGATACGCGAGACCAACGATCAACTTGGGCTGACCAGTGTCATCGTTACACACAATGTCGAGCAGATGAAGAAACTGGTGGACCATTGCTACATCCTCGCTTCGGCAAAACTGATCGCCGAAGGCAGCCCCCAGGCACTCATGCATGATACGGACCCGGCCGTTGATCAGTTCATGAATGGTCGTGTGGATGGACCGATCTCTTTCCGCTACCAGAACTCCTCCGGTAATAGCCCGGTTGACTCATCATGAAGACAGCAGGGATACAAACAAGTAAGCTGTTAGCACCCATCGCAGAGGTTGGGCATTGCGGTCTGTTCCTCGTTCGAATGCTCGGCAGCATACGCTTTGAACGTGGCTTGTTATTGAGCACGCTGCAACAAACTTACCTGATAGGCGCCCGATCCCTGGTGATTATCATGATCTGTGGGTTTTTTGTTGGCATGGTGCTGTCGCTTCAATCAATCAATGCATTACAACAGTTTGGCGCATCTGACCAGGTCAGCCTGCTGGTGGGCAAGTCTCTGTTTCGGGAGTTGGGACCCGTATTAACCGCATTGTTGTTTGCCGGTCGTGCAGGCACCTCGATAGCTGCAGAAATCGGCCTGATGAAGGCCACCAGCCAAATTGATGCCATGCAACTGATGGCGATTGATCCGGTCCAACGTATTGCTTTACCACGATTCCTGGCAGGTTTGCTTTCATTGCCGCTCCTTACTGCGATGTTTAATGCCTTTGCTATATTGGGAGCCGTGATGTTTTCGATCGGCGTCATGGGGCTGGATCCAGGTATTTTCTGGAGCAAACTGCAGACGGGCATTTACTTCGGCAAGGACTTTCTGGGCGGTGTCTGGAAGAGTATTGTATTTGGCGGCCTGGTCAGCTTGATTGCCGTGTATTTCGGCTATTATGCAAAACCCACCGGCGAAGGTGTTGGTACAGCTACCACCCGGACCGTGGTAATGAGTTCGGTACTGGTATTGATTTTTGACTTCATAATGACGTCGTTTCTTATTTGAGCAAGAGCCGACCTTTATGGCCGACCGTGATCTATTAATGGAATAACCATGCGTGCAAATTACAAAGTAGAATTATCATCAGGAATTTTCTTGCTGGTGGGTATCGCAGCCTTGCTTTGGCTGGCCACCGAAGCCACCGACTATGGCATACAGGTGGGAGACGATACCTATGCCGTCACTGCACGTTTTTCAAATGTTGGTGATCTCAAGAATCGTGCGCCGGTCAAAATTGGCGGTGTTACGGTAGGTCTGGTCGAAGACATCAGCCTCGATCCAGTGGTGTTTGATGCCATCGTGGTGATGAAAATTGACCGGCGGTTTTCAGATGTGCCCAATGATTCCGGTGCTTCAATCCTGACCAGCGGGGTATTGGGTGACCGCTATATCGGTCTTGAGCCCGGCGGATCCATGGAGGCACTGGTCGACGGAGACGAAATTTTCGTCACACAGTCTGCCATCGTACTGGAGACATTGATCAGTAAATACCTGTTCAACAGTAATAAAGGTGAAGACGAATGAGGATAAGCGCACTGTTGCTGACCTTTACCTGCTTTTTCTCAAATGGAGTGTGGGCCGATCTGCAAGTGGATGATCCGGTAACACTGGTAAAAACCATCACCGGCCAGATTTTTACAGACGTGGGAGAGAACCTTGAAAAGTACAGTAACGACCATGAGGCCCTGAAAGAATTGGTGCGCAATGACCTGATGCCCCTGCTTGATGTACGTTATTCAGCACGTCTTGTGCTGGGAAGGGCAGGAAGAGGGGTTGAAGCAGAAAAAATCGACGAATTTGCAAAACTTATGAGTGACATGCTGGTCAATCGTTATTCTGCTGGTTTGTTATATTTCAGCAGTGAAGTGAAACTCCAGGTAATGCCACAACGGGGTGACTTGAACCCTAAGATCACGCGGGTACGTACACGTGTAAGTCTGCCCAGCGGTAGCCAGGCCCCGGTTGATTATGCGTTTCACAAAACAACCGAAGGCTGGAAAGCCTTCGATGTGATCGTCGAGGGTATTTCATACGTAACGACCTATCGTAACCAGATCCAGCCGGACGTACAGGCCAATGGGATTGATAGCGTAATTGAACGCCTGAGCACGGGCGAACTGGAGTTACCTGAATAGGTCACCCAGGCATGAAGAGGGGGTATTCATTAATCGGTGTCATTTTACTCAGCATTGTGCTGGCTGGCTGTGCAGGTACCCAAAGCCGCAACACTGATCCTGAAAATGATCCCTGGGAAGGTTTTAACCGCAAGGTCTTTGCCTTCAATGACGGACTCGATAAAGTCGCACGACCGATTGCGGTCGGTTATGACAAAATCATGCCCGACCCTTTTCAACGCGGCGTTGGAAATTTTTTCAGAAATCTCGATAGCCCGGTCACATATCTTAGCCAGGTCCTGCAAGGTAAGTTCGGTGAAAGCGTTACTACCATCGGCCGCTTCCTGGTCAACTCGACCGTCGGTGTGCTGGGCTTTTTTGATGTTGCCACAAAATGGGGCATGCCATATTACAACGAAGACCTTGGCCAGACATTCGCAACGTGGGGTTACCAGGACAGTAGCTATCTGGTGTTACCATTTTTTGGTCCCTCCACGTTCAGGGATGGCGTAGGCCGCTTGACCGACAGCTATATCCATCCGGTTGGCCGTGCCATCCACGGCAGAAACGAATGGGGTATGTGGATCGTGCGGGGCATAGACCTGAGGGCCCGCTATCTGGATCAGGACGCTGAGCTCACGGAAGCCTATGACCCCTACGTGTTAATGCGCGATATCTGGATGCAGAACCGTGAGTACCAGATTTATGACGGCGACCCGCCCATGCTCGACTACGATATGTACCTCGATGACTTTGACGAAGAAGAGAACCCGTAGGGTGCGCAACTTGTTACGCACGATAATGAACCAATAAATCAGGCACCTTTTCAATTAACAATTCGTGCGTAACTCATCGCGACTTTCAGAAACGTTGTACACAAATATTGAGCTCGATTAATTGAGCGATGTGAGTTGGCACATCGTTACTCGGGTGGTGTGGGGTTGCGGTATTCAGGACCGTAATTTGTCGGGAACAAATTACCGAGCGACCATGGACGGCTCGAGCGTGTCCTGAATACTGCTACCCCGCACCACCACGCACACTACTAATGTGTACAACGTTTTTGGGATTTAGCTGTGCAAAATATTTTCGTACCCCACGAAACCGGTCAAATCCGGTTGATAAACTCAAGTTCGTATTGGCGCGTCGTGCCTCACTGGGATAAGCTTCGGTTTCTGATGTTTCGATTATGAGTGAGCATCCGTTGGGGCAGAATGCTTAAAAACCTCCAAATGATAATTCTACTGGCATTACTGTTGTTGGGTGGTTGTGGGCAAGCGCCAGAGACCAATAACGACGGGCCAGTCAAGGTTTACAGACACGCGATGGATGGCGCGCCGGGTTCGCTTGACCCCGCGCAAGCGGCATCTATATATGCCAACTTTCTTGTCGTCAATCTCTACGACACGCTTTACCGATACAAATACCTGGCACGCCCCTATCGTCTGCAGCCAAACCTGGCGGCATCCATGCCGGAGGTTTCAGAAGATGGTCTGCGTATTATCATCCGGATCAAGAAAGGTGTTCATTTCATTAACGATCAGGCATTTAAAGGTGCTGTTGGCCGGGAAGTAAAGGCGCAGGATTTCATTTATTCCATCAAACGTCATTTTGATCCCAATACGCGCGCCCAGGGAGCATGGTTGTGGCAAAACAAGATTGAAGGACTGGTTGAGTGGAAGAAAGAGGGCTCTGACTATGATGCTGACGTCACCGGCCTGCGTGCTCTGGATGACTATACATTGCAAATTGCATTGACACGGCCGTTTCCGCAATTAGTGCATACACTGACTCAGGGCTATTCAGCGATCGTACCCAGGGAAGCCGTAGAAAAGTATGGGCGGATGTTTGCCAGCCATCCAGTGGGATCCGGTCCATTTAAACTGATCAGCAAGGATAGTGTTCGTGCATTGATGGAAAAGAACCCGAATTTCCGCCAGGAACCTATAGACCTTGCGGACGAAGGCTTTGACCCTGCGACTACCATGAATTCCGACCTGCAAACCCTGCAAGGCCAAATACCCCCGCTTGTTGATCAACTGGTAATTGAATTCATCAAGGAAGGCGCGGCCCGCTGGAATACTTTCTCTGCGGGTGAGGTGGATTTCATCAAGGTTCCGGTTAGCCAGTTCGACAGTATTCTAAGCCAGCGCGATCCGCCGGCACTCCATCCGCAATACGAAGATCTGTATCATTTCGAAGCATCACCGGAAACCGGTTTTGTGTACACCAATTTCAATATGGCCGACGAGCGCATTGGTTATCACCCGGATGCTGAGCAGAACCGCCGGAATCATGCGCTACGCTGTGCCATGGTCAAGGCCTACGACTGGAAAAAAAGCAACGAAACATTCTTTTACAATATCGGCAGGGTATTTCCAGGAGCTATTCCGCCTTCTGTACCGGAATTCGATGCCGACGGAGATCAAAGTTATATCCAGCGTGACCTGCAGGGTGCGAAGGCACTGCTGCAGGCAAATGATTGGGATAATGACTCATTACCAACACTCGAATACGGCTTTCCCTACAGCGTAACTGAATGGCAGTCCTTCGAACAGTTCCGTAATTTTATGGTGGACGCCGGTTATCCTGCAAACAAGATTCGGCCAATGAAATTCGCTACTTATGGTGATTACCAACGAGCATACTCACAGGGAAAGATAGCCCTGATCAATAGCAGTTGGACAATGGATTATCCCGATGCGGAAAACCTCATGCAGTTGTACTATGGACCCAATGCTGCTCCCGGTACCAATTCTGCCAATTATAATAATCCGCAATACAACCGGTTGTACGAGGCCAGCGTTATCATGAGTGAATCACCCGAGCGCACCGCGATTTACCGGCAAATGAACCAGTTGCTAATGGATGACTGTGCGAGTATCACCGGTATCTCAAGAACCCTGCTGTTTTTGTGGGATAAAAATATCATCATGAAACCGGACCGCTCATTTCTCGGTGGTCATTTCATGCGTTTCGTTGACCTGGTGGATACAGCAAGCAATACACAATGAATGTCCGCTACATAAGCCGCAGACTGTTGAATGGCGTTTTGCTGATACTGGGTGTGACATTTATCAGTTTTTTGCTGATGGTCTATTTTGGACCTGACAAAACATATGAGCTTCTGGGCAAACATCCCACATCAGAGCAGATCACTGAAGTCCGGCATGCTTTGGGTTACGACCAGCCTTTCCTGCTCCGCTACGGTTCATATCTGAAAGAACTGGTCACGCTGGACCTGGGACTGTCAGACTCCAATGGTGAGCCTGTTTCAACAATCCTGATTCGCACCCTGCCCATTTCACTGGCACTGGTCCTACCCGGTTTTGTGCTCGGTAACCTACTGGGCCTCGCAGTCGGTTTACTGGCTGCATGGTATCGCGGGAAATGGCTGGACAAGTTGATAATGAGTGCCTCGGTCGTCGGTATGAGTATCAGTTTCCTCGTCATCATCATAGGTTTGCAAATTCTTCTGTGCACCCCTTACGGCCTCAATCTGTTTCCTGTACGTGGTTGGCAGGTTAGCGGTCTGGGTTCCTATCTCTATTATGTCACCGTACCGACGATGGCCCTGGTACTGGTAACACTGGGTTACAACACAAGGTTCTACCGCGCAATCATGGTGGATGAGATAGAGCGGGAGCATATACGCACCCTGCAGGCATATGGTGCGACGCCTGCCGAAATATTGTTCAAACATGTTCTTAAAAACAGTCTGATCCCGGTGCTGACACGTATCATGTTTTCGATACCATTTGTGGTGATTTCAGGCAGCCTGCTGCTGGAAAGTTATTTTGGAATTCCCGGTATAGGACTGGTGACGTTTAACGCGATCACCAGTGGTGATCAGCCGATATTGAAAGCTGTAGTGGGGTTAACGGGCATACTATTTGTGCTGGCATTGATGATCAATGACATGCTTTACAGCATTGTAGACCCGCGGGTCTCAAAACCATGATGTGGGACACCTGGCAACGTCTTAAGACTGACCGCTATGGCATGAGTGGGCTTGTGGTGGTTATTTTTTTCTTGATTATCGCACTATTGGTCTGGAGCGGCCTGCTTGGCCAGGGCTGGTCGGTAGTCAGTGGTAACGGCTGGGAAAGTGCCAGTATCACACACTGGTTTGGCACTAACCGGCTTGGTCAGGACATATTACAACGTACACTATTTGGCACAGCGACGGCCTTTGAAATAGGTCTGACTGTAACCATCTGTTCCGCCGTACTAGGCACAATCATGGGTGCTCTGGCAGGTTGGTACCGGGATAGTTGGCTGGATGAGGTGATTTTGTGGCTCAAAGGCGTGCTGGATTCAATTCCTTTTTACCTGTTTGCGGCAGCCGTTGCATTTGCCCTGCAGGGTAGTACCTGGGCCATGCATTTGGCCATGATAATTACTTTCTGGACCACCACTGCCCGCATCATCCGTGGTGAGGTGATACGGATAAAGCAGCGGGAATTCATCGATGCCGCACGCGCCATCGGATTACCTGGCCTGACAACCGTGTTTCGACATGTTTTGCCGAACACCTTTCATGTTTTGTTGGTACAGTCGACCATCGTATTTGTGGCTGCTATCAATACCGAAGTCATTTTGAGTTTCCTGGGCCTGGGTATTCAGGATGGTGTTAGCTGGGGACTGATGCTGGCAGAAAGCTCCCAGGAAGTGCTCGCCGGTCATTTTGGTAATTTCATTGCCGCAGGCACTTCACTTTTTATCTTGTTGATGGGTTTTAACCTGCTCGCAGACGCCCTCCAGGATGCACTCGACACACGCAGGGTCATCACATGATTAAAGTTGCCCTCAGAGTAAAAAACCTCAGTGTCTGGTTTGGAAAAGGGCCTGACCGGCAACAGGTGGTGGACCGTATAAACTTCAGCATCAATGCGGGAGAGGCTACCGGTCTGGTGGGAGAATCCGGCTGTGGCAAAACCATGACAGGTATGGCCATACTGGGTTTGTTATCCACGACAGGTGCCAACATCAGCTCTGACGGTATTCAATTAAACGGCAGAGATATCTCCGCATTGAATGCGGTTCAAAGACGCGAGGTTGCTGGCCGGGATATCGCAATGATATTTCAACAACCCGGTACTGCTTTTGATCCGGTGTTCACACTGGGTCAGCAAATCAGTGCTGTTTACCGGCGCCACACTGGTGGCAATAAAGGACAGATCCGGGAAGCCATGCTGGAATCACTGGAGTCTGTCGGTTTTAGCCAGGCGGAGGAAATCGCCACCGCCTACCCACATCAGATTTCCGGTGGTATGCGTCAACTGGCCATGATCGCCATGGCAACGGTCTGTAAACCTGCGGTCATCATCGCAGATGAACCAACCACGGCGCTGGATGGCAGTACCCGGGCATTGATCCTGCAGCAACTTGAACGACTGCGGAAGCAAAACAAAACAGCCATATTACTCATCAGCCATGATCTTGCAGTGGTAAAACAAAGTTGCCGCAATGTGATGGTCATGTATTGTGGTCGGTTGTTGGAAAAAACAGATTGCAAGAGCCTGTTTTCCCACGCACGGCACCCCTATAGTGCAGGACTGTTGTCATGCATTCCTCAAATCAGCCCGACCCGACCACCCACTATCAACTCAATACCCGGACAGGTACCCACAGCGACTGATCTGCCACCAGGATGTCACTTTGCTCCGAGATGTAACCGGACTGAATCACAGTGCCGGCATTCGATTCCGGAATTTGACTCTGATCATCAAGTGGGTGTGGCCTGCTTCAGGCCGTTGTAGTGAAAGGGTTCAGACAACATGCGGAGCCACCGCTGCTCGAGGTCCGAAACCTCTCCCTGAGCTTTCACAATCAGAAACAGGTGGCGGTAGACCGGGTTAGTTTCAGCATCAGGTCAGGCAACACACTTGGCCTGACAGGTGCGTCAGGTGCGGGAAAAAGCAGCATGGCACGCGTCATCATGAACCTGCTGGAAGCCGATTCAGGTGAGGTACTTTTCAAAGGCAAAAATATCTCACAAATGGACTCGCAACAACTGATGGCGACCCGCCAGAGTATGCAGCTTATCTTTCAGGAACCATCTGCTTCACTGAGCCCAAGACGTACCATAGAACAGACATTAATGGAGCCACTGAAACATTTTGCCATTGGCGACACAAATTTCAAATATGAAAAAATCCGGAAAACGCTACAAATTGTCGGGCTGGGTCAGAACGTATTGGGACGCTATCCGCATCAATTCTCCAGCGGGCAGCAGCAACGCATTGCTATCGCAAGAGCATTGGTCACAGATCCTGAACTGGTTATTGCGGATGAAGCTGTTTCCTCACTGGATGTCTCCATACAGGCACAAATCCTGCAATTGATTCAGAACCTGCAATCCGAACACGGTATAACTTTCCTGTTTATTTCGCATGATCTGGCTGTAATCCGGCAAATAGCAGATGAGGTCGCGGTCATGTACCGGGGGCAATTGCTGGAGCAATCAACGGCAAATACATTTTTCAGCAATCCAGCTCACCCTTTCAGCAAATTTTTGCTGTCTTTCACAAACAACGAGATCCCGTTACGTTCGGCAAGTGAACATTGGAGCCTGGAGCGCGGACGACTAATGAGTGACTACAATCATTCATGCGTATTTGCCAGCCTGTGCCCGGATAAAATGCCGGTTTGCGAACGACTCGATCCCGTCAGTCATACTGTTCAGCACAAAAACCAACACGCTTTGGAGCAACATTGCGTAAAATGTCACCTTTATGATGAAGCAGAAACCAATGAAACCTGACAAAAGCAACTACAGAAAACACTTGGGATTAGGACTGATATTTCTGGCGGTAGTGCTTTCTGCTGCCTGCGGATCAAAACTCATACGCGGCGCCGCACCGATGGTCCGCATGACTGAATTGAGTCATCAGGACGACAAAATCACCTTGCAGATAAGCATGCGCAACCCCAACGGTGTAGCACTGGATATCCAGACGATTAATTTCAGTCTGTCTGCGAGCGACGACGAGTTGTTTGCCTACAAGGGTCCGATTGACACCAATATAGTCACCAATGGCACCGAAACCTGGTCGCTGGAGGTTGAAGAAAGCGAAAACAGTAGAACACTGCTGGATAAATTGCAGAATGGTGACGTCAAGAGCCTGCCTTATTCGTTGAAGGGTTCAGTCTCTACCCGGGAAGAGGGTATCCTGTACTTTGAGCATGAAGGTCATATCTACCCCCTTCCGGGACGTCCGGGACATTTTCGCTGATCCATTTATACGTTACACCACACTTACATCTAAACCAAATCACTGACTCAATGAGTTTGACCCTCGCCAGTGTGGCAGTTAGTCTGTAAGCAGAATCACACCCGGCAGGAGTTGGCCATGTCTTTACATATCAGTTTTAAGCTAAGCCAGTCCGATCTGGAATACTTTGGTGAAGTTATACAGCGTGCACGTGATAAAACCGTGGATACTACCCAGGAGCAAATCATCGAAAGCGCTGAGCAGTTGCTGGCAGAGGTTAACCGCTCTGACGCGACAGATTTTATCCGTGACCACATGAACCAGATGGAGACGTTGATCGGCATGCTTGTTGACAAGGGCTGGGGCCTCATTGAAGACGACCGTGAACGCGTGCTTGGCGCCTTGTCCTATTTTGCGGACCCGGAAGACCTGATACCCGATGATATTCCGGGTCTTGGTTTTCTTGACGACGCCATCATGATCGATATCGTTTGTAAAGAACTTGAACACGAAATCCAGGCTTACAATGAATTTGTGGTATTCCGCGCTACCGAATCAGATCGCCGTGGAGATGATGCGCCTGATTTGAAGAGGTCTGACTGGCTGGAGGAGCGTCGCCAGCAACTCCATTCACGTATGCGCCGCAGACGTAAAGGCTATAGTAGCGGCAAACAAAGCAAATCACCTTTTTCTTTGTTCTGATCTGTTTTATTGATTTAGCTTCATCGGCACATGCGGGATTCCGTCTTCCAGAAATTCGTCCCCGCTAAGCCGGAAACCCAAAGACTTGTAGAAGCCCTGCAGATAGGTCTGTGCAGTCAAACAGATACCAGATGACGGGTAATTACAGCGTGCCTCTTCAATCGCCTTTTGCATCATCAACCTGGCCATACCACGTTTGCGCCAACCTGACGACACTGCAACACGACCAATCCTGACAGGAGCCTCCCTTTCCACGGGTGGCAGCAAGCGCAAACACGCGACAACTTCCTCGTTTTGTATCGCCAACAAATGCTCTGCAATTTTGTCCAGGCCGTCCAGCTCCTGATATATACAGCTCTGTTCAACTACGAATATGGCCTCCCTCAGGGCGAGCATGTCGTATAACAAAACCGGCTCCATCTGTTCCAGCTCTAACCAACACCACCGCAGGTTCGGAAACACCGGTTCTTGTTGTTTTGCGCTTTTCATATCTGGATTATCACTTACAATGAGCTTTCATACAGGAATGATTAAAGGATACCAAACAAAATGGCGTCAATCCGGCACCACCATATTCTGGTTGGCATAGAAACCGATCCAACCCGCTATCACGGCGAAAGCGCCAGTCGGCCGGCCTTGCTGGATCGGGCCGCCGCAGAACAGGTTTTGGCCCATGTAGCAGCCGATCTGAGTAGCATGTTTCCAACTATCAGCCACTGCACACTAACCATGGCGGGCGCTCTTTTTGATCAAACCCAGGTGTTACGCCCTCATCTACCGGTCTACAAAGCACTGGAAACGTTGCAACAATCCGGTAACCCCGGCAGCGATTTCCAGCCAAGACTGTTGAGTATTGGCGCCAGCGCGGGGCACATGCCACTCGAGGATTTGCAGCCGTTCGATAACATCCCGCTTGGCTTGTTACAAATTCTACCGCTAGTACTCACCGGGCCTGCAGAGTACGTGGGTGACATCGCTACAGAAATGGAACACCGTTTTCTCGAACAAGGTCAACTTTCAGCTCATTCAGCAAAAAGCCTGGAGTCGCAATTTCAAGTATCTGTCAACCACGCCAGATTTATGACCATCACTGATCTGAATGCCCTGCTGCGCTTGCAGTTGGAACATTATGGATTTCTGCCTCTCTGGGAGTTACTGGATGTGGCCATGACCCCGCCTTCAGGTACGCTGGAGGTCCGTACGCCCGAAGGACCCGGTTTCAAATGGCAGGATGGTGCCGTGCACAGTTTTATTGAGTCGTTTGACTGGTGGGCCCAATATGGTGGAGGCGCTGATAAACCGGCCCTCGACCAGCATTTACAATCTGCCTACACCGATTGGACACGTACGTACCGCCGCTATCTGACCATGCTCTCGGCTCACGGTGTAAAAGTCTGCCAACACCTGCCTGGACTGGAAGATACCGAGCTCAAAGACTCGTTTTTTATGGAAGAATCCACCGTCACACCAAAGCCAAACTCGGCACCGGTTACCGAACACAGCGCTGATGACCTCGGCATTGTAGCGGTGACAGTAGTCAGCGGAATCCGTCAGATAAACTTCTATCCCTTGCTGGCCAGTGGCCTCAATGACCTGCACCAATTCATCCATGAACAGGGTTACGGTGGAGATGTGGCATACCCTGGCCGCATTTGTTACGACGAAAATAGCCGCCAGCTCGTAGCAGACACACTGCCCCGTTAATGTCCGATTACCATAGCAATGACCTGTGTTTTGTCGCAGATTCCACCGTTCACGGTCGTGGTTTGTTCGCACGTAATAAAATTTCTGCGAACACCTGGATCGGCCACTACGATGGACCACAGACGTCAGAAAATGGCATGCACGTGTTATGGGTAGACGAAGGGGAAGACGGTGATAATGCTGAAGAAAGATGGGTCGGATATGACGGCGACAATGAACTTCGTTTTATGAATCACGCGAAAAATCCCAATGCTGAAATGGACGGTCTGGATTTATATGCCTGCCGTGACATCAACGCAGGGGAAGAAATCACCATTGATTATGGTGAAGAATTCGAAAGCGCTGACTAACCCACAAATTGCACCAGTCGGCATCATCCGGGAGAAGGTGAGACCGGGAGAAGGTGAGACCGGGAACCGGTCGAGAGGCTGGCCTGGGCTATACTGGCGCAATTTGTGGGCTAATGAAGCTTGATACTCAGTTTCCGGCACCCCATGTTAAGCCTCAACTGAAATTTTTATTATTTGAAAATACTGGAACCCTGAGCCATGACCCTTAAAGACAGCACCCGAGAAAAAATTGAAGACCTGATTCAGCAGAACCGCGTTGTTTTGTTCATGAAGGGTACACCCAAAGCACCCCAGTGCGGTTTTTCATCCAAGACCGTGGGTTTGCTGGATTCTGTCCTCGATAACTATAAGAGTGTCGATGTGCTGGAAGATCAGGAGGTCCGTGAAGGCATCAAGGTCTATGGCGACTGGCCAACTATTCCACAACTGTACATAGACGGCGAACTGGTGGGTGGTTGTGACATCGTCACCGCCATGTTTAACAACTGTGAATTACATGAAATGCTGGGTGTCGAGGCCCCGGATCGCACACCACCCGAAGTAACAATCACCGATGCTGCTGCAGAGAAAATTCTCGAGGCCATGGAAGGTCATGAAGGCATTGGTCTTCACTTCGCAGTGGATGCCGGTTGGCAGTCACAATTCAACCTGGCACCGGCCGAGGGACACGAACTCAAGATCGAAACCAAAGGGATTACCATGTTATTCGACCTGGCTTCCGCTCAACGGGCGCAGGGCGCAGTCATCGACTGGGTTGAATCGATGCAGGGTGCCGGCCTGACTATCAACTTGCCACAGGCGCCTGAGCCGGTGAAGCAAATGAGTGTCAGCGAGCTTAAAAACGGCCTCGACGATAACTCCGTGATACTGATTGACGTGCGTGGCAGCGAGGAACAGGCCTTGGCTTCACTTGATGCTGCCAAACCGATGAATAGTGAAACCATGCAGCTAATGGAAGCCTTACCGAAAGATACAGCGCTGGCTTTCATTTGCCATATTGGCAACCGCAGCCAGGTAGCAGCCGAGCATTTCCGTAAACAGGGATTCACCAATGTCAACAATGTGGTCGGCGGAATCGACGCCTGGTCAAAAGAGGTAGACTCATCAGTGCCTGAATACGGCGGTTTCAAATAAACAATCCATTCGCGCATTCTTAAAATAACGAACCGCACTCGTAGGGTGGGTAACTTGTTACCCACGTTTTGAAAACGTAATGGATCGAGCTCGTGCGTAACAAGTTACGCACCCTACGGGTTATTTTTGAATAATCGGATTGTTGTTGCCAGCCAGCTTACGCATAATACCAGTTGAAACCGCATTCGTTTTTGGTGCTGTTGACCATTTGGGATTAAAATGACAAACACACACACACTGTTATCATCAGGGGACCATTCAGCTTGAAACCGGGGCTAACAGGTATTACCAGAATCTTGGCAGCGTCAAAAAATTCGTTAAATGGCATTCAAGATGCCTGGAAGTATGAATCGGCTTTCAGACAGGATTCCATTCTGTCTATCGTGTTATTGATATTATCATTTGGATTGGCACAAACACTGCTTGAGTGGTTAATGCTAATCATCCCGCTGTTCCTGTTGATCATTGTTGAATTACTCAACAGTGCAATCGAAAATACAGTTGACCGCTTCGGCGGAGAACGGCATATTCTATCCGGCAGGGCCAAGGATATAGCCTCATCAGCGGTCATGTTCTGCCTGATTTTAATCGCCGTCGTGTGGCTGAGCATGACCTGGAGTAGATACTTTGCATAATCACCTTCTTAAAACCTTAGCGCTGGCAACCACGGTATTGATCCTTTTAAGCAGTTGTACGCCTACATCGGATGAAGTTGTCATAATCGAACCGGAGAAAGCCATCGAATCCGATCAATGTATCGTCGTGCCACCCAAAGAGCCGATTGCCTGCACCATGCAGTATGATCCGGTTTGTGGCTGCGATGGTAAAACATACCCGAATGCGTGCGGTGCACGTGGTGCCGGCGTACCTCGCAGTACACCGGGTGCGTGTGAGAAAAATCCGCTTCAATAAGGAACAAAAATCATGAAGATAATTCTGCGCTCAGTACTTTTTCTTGGCCTGGCAGTCCTTCTTTCAGGCTGTCCACAAACCAAGGAAGAAAAAGGCCTTACTGAAACTTTGCAGCAATATGAAACCATCATTCGCTGGGCGCAATGGGATGCCGCAACTGACTTTGTTTCTCCCGAATACCTCAAAGACAATCCCATCACCAGGCTTGATCTGGACAGGTTAAGACTGTTCAAGGTCACTCAGTACACTATCCGCTCATCCGCTCCTGTTGATGGAGGAAATGGACTCCTCCAGGTGGCTGAAATACGTATGTTCAACAAGAATCAGGCACGCGAGCGCACTATCATCGATGAGCAATACTGGAAATACAACGAACTGACCGAACGCTGGCAACTGCACTCCGGCTTACCGGACCCAACCCAAAGGCGCTGATCCGCAACGGCACTAAATGCCACACAGGCAATGGGCCGCAACAGTAAACTTACCCTGCCGGGAAACAATAAACTGCAAATCATTCAACATGACCTGCAGCCAGGGAACAGGAAGGCTGACGGGTGTTGAGACAGACAAATTCAATCTTGAAACGGCACCAGCCATGAAGTCTGTGAGAAACTCGTCCAGTGTCGACTTTTCGGGCTCTATCCATTCAATTTGATAGCTGTCGCCCAGACCGGCAATACGCGCACTGGCTTCGATGGCATCCTGAAAAGTCCCGTTCCTGTCAACCAGGCCACGTTCAGCAGCCTGTTCACCACTCCAGACCCGGCCTTGTGCAATTTCATCAACTTCTTCGTAAGACTTACCACGTGACACGCTGACAAGGTTGATAAACTGCCGGTATATCCTTTCGGTACTCGATTGAAATACACGTTTGACACCCGAATCCAGCGGCATGTCGATTCTGAGCTTGCCTGCCATTTCCGTGGTTCCAAAACCATCAGTATGAACACCGACTTTATCGAGTGTGGCGGCGAACGTAGGCAACATGCCAAACACGCCAATTGAGCCGGTAATCGTCGACGGACTTGCCCAGACCTCATCCGCAGCCATGGCCATCCAGTAACCGCCTGATGCAGCAACATTGCCCATTGATATCACCACCGTCTTACCAGCATCCCTTAGCTGCTGAAGTTCCAGGCGCAATACCTCCGAAGCATATGCATCACCGCCCGGGCTATTAATACGCACAACAACTGCAGCAATTTTTTCATCACGGGCTACACGACGCAATTGCTCTGCAGTAGATATGGAGCCAATCCGTCCAGCGGGATGGCGCCCGCTGACGATCTCACCTTCAGCAACCACGATGGCGATACGTTTCGAACCGCTTTGCTTGAGTAATGGCTGGGTGATGTGCAGGTAATCTTGCATACCAACCGCACGGTAGCCGTCACCTGCCTGGTTGGGCGCACCCCGCCTTGCCAGTTCCTGGCGTGCCTCGGGTGCAGTCATCAAACGATCCACCAAACCAAGATTCATCGCATATTTTGTGAAATCTCCATCAACACTTTCGATCAGGTTGGGCATGTCGTCGATTGATTCCTGAAAGGTTTCCGGTATCAAACCCCGGTGTTTGGAGATCGCCTCGACATATTGCTGCCACAGATTGTTCAACCAGAATTTACCGGCCTGCTTCGCCTCATCGGACATATCATCGCGAATAAAGGGTTCCATCGCCGATTTGAATTTGCCGACCCTGAACAGGTTGATCTCCACCGCCAATTTATCCAGACCTTCACGATAAAACTGCCGATAGCTCGAATAACCGTCAATCCAGATTGTGCCGTTAGGGTCAAGCCAGATTTCATCAGCAAGCGCAGCCAGGTAGTACTGGTTCTGACCCAAGAAACCCGCCAGTGCCACCACCGGTTTGCCGGTGGACCGGAATGCTTCCAGCGCATGTCCAAGATCATTCAATGAAGCAAGACCGATGCTCCGTAAATAATTCGGGTCAATAACAAGCTGGGTAATATCACTATCACCGGCGGCACGATGAATGGCCTCCAACATGTCACGTAAACGGGTT
>RCND010000146.1_pt1 | contig 38629 bp, 27 predicted proteins | sample 2041351 | NCBI WGS metagenome assembly RCND01 (sample SAMN09708230, study PRJNA481090) | Marine sediment metagenome, whole genome shotgun sequencing project. | biome: marine sediment; feature: ocean; material: sediment; isolation source: Sewage treatment plant 12B marine sediment (STP12B) ... | reverse complement strand
TCTATTCGGTCTAATATCGCATTGACAATACGTACTGGATGATTCTTGGGAACCAGATCATCATAACTGGGAGGAAGTAGACTCAATTGGTCCTGATCATTGGTCTTCCATACTACTTTACGGCTCATAACTTAAAGTTACGATCCCTTGATTTTAAATCAAAAAAAGAAGCTGCCTTTTTAGACAGCCTCTTTTCTTGTCGGTTCATAAACGGAAAGTCGATTTTCGATGCTTTACAGAAGTGCCGCCCTATAATACGTAACGCTGAACATCTTCTCCTGGGAGCTCTTGCCCAAACACCGTTCGCGTATCGGGCAAGCTGTGCAAACCTGTTTTCTGGCGCAGTATTTTTTTGTTTTCAATTTCGATTATGTGAAAGCTGAAAATAGGTAATCCGATTAGGGCAGATAAAAATGGGTATGTATTATCCGCTATATTTGGAGTATAAAGAACATATATTCTTTATATCTAAAGTTCTGTATGATTAGTGTCAACAAAAAATGGATTAACAAATGTTTATAGAAAAGGAGGATATGATAGATGTAATAAAATATCTTCTACATCCTGATAGCCCACGTTGGAGTACAGCGACTGATATTATTGCCAAGTTGAACTTAAAGGATATAAATGCCGCTAGGCTCGATAGCGCATTGGCATGTCATTACGATGAGACCGGAGGCCAATCAATCAGATTTTCTGTTCTTCCAAGTAAAAAAAACCTTGAGGTTCTTTGGGGGCATGTCGATAAAGTTGGTAGGAAGGCCGTTTTTAGTATTTTCCGAGAAGACCCCCAAACACATTTCCTTGAATCTGAAATAGGAGATAGAAAATTGAACATTAAGAACTTGTTTCTCTCTCACAGCTTCATGGATACCAGTCTTGTAATTGAGTTGGCAAAAAGTCTTAAAGAATATGGAATCTACTCCTGGTTAGCTGAGATAGATATCCTATATCGTGCGCACATTCATCAATCGGTAATTGAAGCAATTGAATCAACACCCTATTTTGGTGTTTTTATTTCCGCTAATTCCTTAAAGTCAACTTGGACTGCAAAGGAAATCGGATTTGCAATTAGAAATGAAAAGAAAATTATTGGGTTTATTAATACCGAAGACCCAAATTGGAAGGATATCTTTTCATATCATCAAAACCATATAAGGCCTAAATCCAAAATTTCACAAGATATTTTCCGTAAATTTTTTGATAATCGAAATGAAGTTATATTTATTACTTTTCCAAAAAAAAATGCTCATACATCTTTGATTGAAGAGTTTAAAAATAGCATTGATGATTGGAACTGGCTGAAAACAATACACAACAAACAATAAAAATGAATAGTTGCCCTTTGAGACAGTAACCGTTTTTACTGCAGTCGTTGGCGGTAATTTAGAAATGAAAAGGAGAACATATTAAATTTTTTATTTTAACTTGAAAAACCCTTTAAACTTTCACTTAATTATAGAACATCATGAAAAAAATACTCATTACAGGTTGTAGTTCAGGTTTCGGATATAGTGCCGCTAAATATTTGGCTGAAAAAGGGCATCAAGTTTATGCCACCATGAGAAATATTAATGGAAAAAATGCCAATCCGGCATCTGAATTGAGGGATTATTCGAATTCAAATGACTTAAAATTAGAAGTGCTGGAAATGGATGTAATTTCAGATGAAAGTGTTAATTCTGCGGTAGCTCAGATTCCTGAAGTAGATGTTCTAATTAATAATGCCGGCTTTGGATACGGTGGCCCAGTAGAGGCATTCTCATCAACGCAATGTTTAGAACAATTAGATTTAAATATCGTAGGCCCCCTTCGTGTTTCGAAAGCTGTACTTCCTGGTATGCGCTCACGTAATTCTGGGTTGATTATTCAAGTTAGTTCAATTGCCGGGCGAAGTGCATTTCCGGGGTTTGGTGTTTACCATGCCAGTAAATGGGGATTGGAAGGATTAAGTGAAGCGATGCGATATGAATTGGCCCCTCTAGGTATCGATGTTGTAATAGTCGAACCAGGTCCGTTCTCAACAAATTTTTTCGGAAATATTGTTCCAGCCACCAATGATGATATTGCTTCGGCATACAAACATGTAGGAGAATTTGCTGATGGTTTTGGTCAACAAGTCAAAAGTATGTTCGAAGACGAAAATGCACCGACAGACCCTATGATTGTTGTGAAAATTTTTGAAAGTTTGATTAACAGTCCAGCAGGTAGTCGACCTTTGAGAACAATTGCCGGATTGGACTTTGGGCTTCAATCACTAAATGACGCTGTGGAACCGATTAGAAAGGCCAGTCTTGAATCAATGGGATTGGAGGATTGCGATGGTCCACCAGCAAGTGAGTAAATGAAAATAAGCTGATCAGAAAACCTACTGCCAACAATGGTAAGCGTCGCACAAGGGTTTGACCGGTCACAGAACGGATGAATGTAAGCCTTTTTAAGAGGCTTTTTTCTTGTCGGTTCAGAAACGGAAAGTCGATTTTTGATGCTTTTCAGAAGCGCCGAACAGGAATTGAACGGTACTTTTCAACAACGCTGCCAAAGCAAGCTGACCCGCACTGCTTTTTACCCGTTTCCGAGTAAATTTCAGGTACTCCTTCAGGTTATACGCAATGGTGGAAGGACGCATCACCTTGTTGGCCTGTCTAAGTCCGATAGTGTTTATCTTCCTTAGCCCCATGAAATGGGTGAGTGTTCCGAATACGGGTTCTACCGTACTTTGCCGTTTTCTTTTCATATAATTGCCCTGTGGACTGTTCACCCTAGCGATGTTCCTTTCATATTGCGCCTTCTTATATATAACGCTGAACTTCTTCTCCTGGGAGCTCTTGCCCAAACACCGTTCGCATATCGGGCAAGCAATACAAACCTGTTTTCTGGCGCGGTACTTTTTTGTCTTCAATTTCGATTATGTGAAAGCTCTAAATGGGCAATCCGTTTTGGGCAGATAAAAATAGGTATGTATTATCCGCTATATTTGGAATATAAAGAACATATGTTCTTTATACCTACGTTATAAGCGTATTTTGAAGAAAATAAAACATAGATTCATATAGTAAGAGCATGAACCTAATAGACATAAAATTAGCACATCGATAGTATTTCTTTTTGTTATAACCCTGAGATTTTCCTTGAAAAATAAAAACAATTATCTAATTCAGATATATCAGAAAAAACATAATGAACGAATCGATTAAAGGTAAAAATATAATATGGCCAATGAAACGAAAATCTTTATTACTAGTTGCCTTGTCATTTTTATTTGTACTTGTAACCTTTGGGCAGGAAAGCAAACCCGATAGTAAAAATCGAATACATTTGTATAGTAATGAGTCCAACGATCTTTATCAATTATTAAAGTCAAATGGTCAAAATTGTATTCGATATGATGACATTAACATTGCACTTAAAAGCTGTAAAAAGAATGATGTACTACTGATTTTAGCCAAAAATTACCCAGAAGCAACAACTGTGATTCCAAGTGATTTTTACAAGCTTGTAAATGAAAAGGATTTGAAAACTTATATTGAATTCCCCAATCATTTGGAACCTGACATTACTGGAGAAATTAAATCAACTAAAAAAGAACGCTTTGTAGTTACATCAAATTTCTTTGGAGAGGAACTTTCTCCAATGCGTATTTTAGATGCCGGATTATACTTCTATATCGATATACCAGAAAGAGATAGCCATTTGAAAGGAGCTAGTGTTGCAGGTTTCGACAAAGCAGTTTACGGACTGGAAAAAACAAAGAGTTCACCCATCCTTTTTGAGGATAGAAATGTTTTGATTTCAACAACCAAATTGAGCGATTTTAATAAAAGTCGTTATTCACCACTAAATGCCTGGAAAAGTACTATTCGTGGTATTCTATCTTACTTGTCAATTGAGATGGCAACTGAAACAGTAAAATGGAATCCGATTGTAAAACCAAGCTACAATGCGATAGTTCCTCTTCCTGAAAACGCATATGAATTGGCAGTAGAACGTGGTGCGGAGTGGTATAAGAAAGCTCGTTTTTTAATTCATCCTGATTGGAAAAATCATTGGCAGCGTATTGATACTCTAAAACTACCCGTTGGCCCACCAATGAATCTTAATCTACCGTCTGGCGACGGTTCCCTTGGAGTTATGGAAGGACACTATTCGTATATTAATTATGATGGAAGCCAGCCCTACCGATACTGGTTGCGTGGTGATTGCGTGGCAGAGACAGCCATGACCTTTGCTATGGCAAATGTCATAAAGGAAAACAAGGAGAATGAAGAAATTGCAAAAAACTTAATGGACTTTTTGTTTAATTCTGACATTTTTAAAACGATTAGTAGTAAAGACTCAAAGATGTCATCGTACGGTTTGATTGGTTGGGCAGCAACACGGCCTTCCAGATACTATGGCGACGACAATGCTAGAATACTGCTCGGTTCCATTCTTTCTTCACAAATGATGGAAAACAATAAATGGAACGTTCAAATTCTCGAATTGATTCTTGCAAACTTCCGGACTTCTGGAAAAAACGGTTTTCGTGGAGGAGCACTAAATGGCAAAGACATTGATCAAAAAACTTGGCAAACATTGATGGAAGGAGAATTCGAAAATATAGCCCCCCACTATGAATCTTGGCTATGGGCGACCTACCTTTGGCTTTATGACAAAACCGGTTACCAGCCATTGTTGGTTAAAGCTAAAAATGCTATTGAAATTACCATGACTAATTACCCAAAGAATTGGAGATGGACAAACGGAATACAGCAAGAACGCGCCCGAATGATCTTACCATTGGCATGGTTAGTAAGGCTTGAGGATACCAAACAGCACAGGGCTTGGCTAAATATAATATGCGCTGATCTACTAAAGAACCAAGTTGAGGAGGGTGCTCTCAGAGAAGAGTTAGGTGAAGGTGATAATGGCAGGTATGGAGCGCCAAAGTCTAATAACAGCTATGGTAATGCAGAGGCTCCGGTAATTCATTACAATGGAGAGCCAATTGCTGATATGTTGTACACCAGTAATTTTGCTTTTTTTGCTTTAAATGAAGCTGCGCAGGCTACCCAAAATCCTATATATATTGACGCAGTCGATAAGCTTGCTGAATTTATGGTACGTATTCAGAGCACTTCTAATGGGCGGGCTGATTTAGATGGTTGTTGGTTCAGGGCTTTCGACTACGAAAACTGGGAATACTACGGCTCAAATGCAGATCATGGCTGGGGAGCCTGGGGTACTCTCACAGGTTGGACACAAAGCTTTATTACCACCACGCTCGCTTTGAAACTCAAAAAAACAAGCTATTGGGATATTACCAAAGATTCGGACATTGGTAACAATATTGATGTCGTTTGGTCAAAGATGCTTCCGGGGATTGAGCATTAGTATCAAGTAGTGGTTAAGGCTTGGACTTGAAATTTCAAAATTTTAAAACAACTAAAAACTTAATTATTAATCCTTGAATATAATTGGAAAATTACCCAAACAAAGTTAAAAATAGAAAAAACGCGCTATAATACTCGCTAAAAAATCATTGCCGCCCTTCGGATCAGCTACCCTTTTTAGCGGAACGTTAGCAAACATTAAAAACAGAATACAATAATGACAGAAATTATAGCTTTTGGAATTTTAAGTTTCACTTCATTTTTCACATTGATTAATCCTTTTGGAACTATGCCCATTTTTATGACAATGACGGCTGAATTGGATAGTCAACACAGAACAAGGACAGCTAAAAAAGCTTCAATAGTTTCGTTTATTACGATTATTATTTTCGCTTATTCAGGCCAGTTATTATTTAATTTTTTCGGTATTTCTGTAAATAGTTTTAGAATAGTTGGTGGTGTTATTTTTTTCCTAATGGGAATGGATATGTTACAAGCCCGGTTAGGAAAGGTTAAGGTGAAAGATTCGGAAGTTAAATCGTATGTTGACGACATTTCAATAACACCATTAGCAATACCTATGATTTGCGGACCTGGTGCATTAACTAATGCCATAGTAATGATGGAAGATGCAAATTCAATCGAGAAACAAGTGACATTAATTGTTTCTATTCTTCTTGTCATGCTTTTGACGTATTTGATTCTTTATAGTTCTTCAAGGATAATTAAAATATTAGGACAAACGGGCATCAATGTAATGATGAGACTAATGGGATTGATAGTTATGGTTATAGCTGTGGAATTCTTTTTTGCAGGATTGAAGCCCATACTGCTCGATATAATGAAATAACGATTTGCTAATACCGGATATAAAAAGTTGCTCGATATATGTTAAACAAAACAAAACAAAACAAAACAAAACAGAACCTAAAGCATAATATATGAAGGCCGCGGTAACAATTCGCAAAGGAAACCCTGATGTTATCCAAATACAAGAAATACCCACTCCTCAAATAAAATCAGGTTGGGTACTCATTAGGGTGAAGGCCTTTGGCCTTAACAGATCAGAATTATTTACCCGACGCGGAGATTCTCCAGGCGTAAAATTTCCGAGAATACAGGGAATAGAATGTGTAGGAATAATTGAAAATGACCCTTCAAATACCTATAATAAAGGGGGTAAAGTAGCTGCTATCATGGGTGGAATGGGTCGTTTTTTTGATGGGAGCTATTCGGAATTTTCTTTAGTCCCATTGGAAATTGTTTTTCCATTTAAAAGTAGTTTACCATGGGAAACTCTTGGCGCAATACCTGAAATGTTTCAAACTGTTTCGGGCTCACTCAATCAAGCGTTGGAAATTCAAAAAGGGGAATCCCTTCTAATTCGAGGTGGTACATCTTCAATTGGCATGTTGGCGTTGCAGTTAGCAAAAGCAAAAGGACTAATTGTGATTTCTACAACCAGAAATTCGTCAAAAAAACAAAACCTAATTGAAAATGGTGTAGATCATGTTGTCATTGATGATGGGGAAATAGCCGATAAAGTCAAATTGATTATTCCAGAAGGGGTAAACAAAGTTTTAGAATTAATAGGCACGTCAACTTTAAAAGACTCTTTAAAATCCATTACACTAAAAGGCATGGTTTGTATGACAGGAATTTTAGGAAATGAATGGTCAATGAAAGACTTTACACCCATGGGAGACATTCCTTCTTTAGGTAGGCTTACCGTTTATATGGGAGAATCAAAGAACCTTTCTAAGGAGCTTCTCCAAGAATTTATTGATGAAGTAGAAAAAGGAAATATCAAATTGAACGTTGACAAAGTTTTTCAACTATATGAAGTTGCAGAAGCCCATCGTTACATGGAAGATAATAGGGCGAAAGGAAAATTAGTCGTCAAGATTTAATAAAAATCGGCACAACAATGGTTCTTATAAAAAGCCCTAGTCCAGTTCTCTAAGGTTACGATTTCGATTTTTTTAGGATACTATCCCAAATGTGTGGGTTAAAATAATGAGGGTTGACTTTGTTTAAAGTCTGACCCCGCCAGCTCCCATCAATTTACAACTGGTGACTATAAGAGTAAGCAGTGTAAACCAGGAAAGAGAGATTGCGCAAGATTATTACCACTAGACACCATCTAATGGTAGTAGTTCAAGGTTATTTCTAAGATGGTATCTCAGGCGTATTCAACCGGGCTATCGAAGCGTCGATTTCTTCTTGTGACAATTCGTGCTTTACGATCTTCCCCTCAAAATAATCATCGTAGGCCTTCATATCGAAATTACCGTGGCCACAAAGATTGAAGAGAATGGTTTTAGACACGCCCTCTTCCTTGCACTTTTTGGCTTCCGCAATTACGGTGGCTATTCCATGGGTGGCTTCCGGAGCAGGAATAATACCTTCGGTCTTGGCAAAAAGCACCCCTGCTTCAAAGACCTCTATATTATCATGGGCAACGGCTTCTATCAGTTTGTCCTTTAGTAGTTGGCTGACGATGACTCCTGCGCCGTGGTACCGCAATCCGCCAGCGTGAATAGGGGCGGGCACAAAGTCATGACCTAAGGTGTACATGGGTAACAATGGGGTCATTCCTACGGAATCTCCAAAATCGTAGCGAAACACACCACGGGTCAATTTCGGACACGAAGTCGGTTCGCTGGCGATGCAGCGAATGTTTTTTCCTTCTTCAAGATTCAACCGTAAAAAGGGAAATGCGAGTCCGGCGAAGTTCGAACCACCACCGAAGGGTGCGATTACAATATCGGGCATATCACCGGCTTTTTCCATTTGTTTTATGGCTTCTTGACCGATAATGGTTTGGTGTAGCTTTACATGATTCAAAACACTACCTAAAGCATATTTGGTGTCCTCTCGCTGTGCGGCCATTTCTACGGCTTCAGAAATAGCGATACCCAATGAACCTGGGCTATCGGGGTTTTCGGCCAAAATCTTTCGGCCAGCTTCAGTCAAATTGGTTGGTGAGGCAAATACGTTAGCTCCCCATGCGTTCATCATCGATTTGCGATAGGGTTTGTGGTGGTACGATAACTTGACCATATACACGTCGCATTCGATACCGAAATGCTGGCAAGCAAAGGCAAGGGCACTTCCCCATTGGCCCGCACCGGTTTCGGTAGTAATGCGCTTAACGCCTTCCTGTTTGCTATAATAGGCCTGTGGAACAGCCGTATTCGGTTTATGGGACCCCGAAGGACTCACTCCTTCATATTTGTAGTAAATCTTTGCGGGCGTATCCAACGCTTTTTCCAAACCATAAGCACGGTAGAGTGGTGTCGGTCTCCATAATGAATAGAGGTTACGGACCTCATCGGGAATAGTAATCCATTTTTCGGTACTTACCTCTTGTTCTATTAGTGCCATGGGAAACAAGGGTGCCAAGGCCTCTGGACCAATAGGCTCCAAAGTACCTGGGTTTAAAGGCGGCAGAGGTTTGTTGGGCATATCGGCCACAATATTGTACCAGTTTTCAGGAATTTCATTTTCTTCAAGGGTAAATTTTCTTTGCTTCATATAGCGTATAATTGGTTAACCCTTAAATATATAAAAAGAAGTCGGTATTCTTCTGTTTTAGAAAAGCTGAAAGACTGTAGTTTGTATGATTTTTATTGTCTTCGTGCACTTCATCGAAAATTTTGATCTTTTTCGATATACTGCATACTACGTAAGTATGATATCGCCTACATCGACCGTTCTTTCTCTATGACTACATATATCTACCTGCTTATCGCCTATGTTGCGCTTCTTTTGATTTCAAAAGTAAGTTTTCGTTATTATTTTAAACGGAGACAACTAAAGACGCAATGATTTTAGTAATAAGATAGACAATCGCTAATTGCTCTTGTTGCTATCTGAAAAGGGCAGTTTTTTTTCCATGCTCTTAACGTAGCAGTGGCGAAGTGAGTTTTAGAAGCCAAAAATTCATAAAAAAACCGGGTTTTTCTAAAAGATTTCCCAAAAAGCTTTGTTTTTCATTGTCTTTCTGTAATCTTTACAGACCTTTTGCTACGTATATATATCATAACTTATTCTTTGGGGCAATGGACAAATATGTAATCATTCTTATTTTCTATATAGCAGCGTATCTCTTTTCCGCTGTAATTAGGCCTTATTTTGAAAAATAATGCTGAATTCAATTTTCTAAGGAGCACCTAACTAAACAAACTTGTTAGGCATCTCTGAAGTATACCATAGATTCATTTCCCCTTTTTAAATCTTCCTAATTTCTGACGAAACGATTATTAATTACCCTCTGGGGTTCTTCAGTTAAACTGGTTATAAAAAATAAACCCCGACTTATTAGTCAGGGCTATTATTTTTCATTCAAAAGGTTCTCCTATTTGTTGAGAATGACCATAAACGAATTAAGATCCACACATTAAGCAGTCATCGTCTGCTTGGCCCTCTTTGGCCCGTGCGACCATTTCTTTCATTTCGGCAGCGCTCATGGGCTGTATATCTAATCCTTCTTGTGGTGCCACTGGAGTAGCCTGTACTTCCATCGCTACAGCTGCTTCGACCGGTGGTGTTGTTGCCTCGGCTTCCGCTTCGGCAGCCACACTGACGGGTGCCGCTTTCTTCTTACTATTGTCTAACGTAAATTTGATGGCATCTACGGCCGCTTTGGTTCGTAGATAGTACATGCCTGTTTTCAAACCACTCTTCCAAGCATAAAAGTGCATGGAGGTCAATTTGGAATAGTTTGCATTTTCCATAAACAAATTCAACGACTGACTTTGGTCAATGAAATAGCCACGATGACGGCTCATATCGATGATATCTTTCATGCTGAGTTCCCAGACCGTTTTATAGAGGTCTCGAATATCTTGCGGAATAGTTTCAATGTGTTGTATCGAACCATTTGCACGCATCAGCTCCTGCTTCATATTCTCGTTCCAAAGGCCAAGATCCACCAAGTCTTCCAAGAGGTGTTTATTCACCACGATAAACTCTCCAGAAAGTACACGTCTTGTATAGATATTCGAAGTGTAGGGTTCGAAACATTCGTTGTTGCCCAATATTTGAGATGTGGAAGCCGTTGGCATCGGTGCGACCAACAAAGAGTTTCGAACTCCGTTTTTCTTGACTTGCTTACGCAGTTTGCCCCAATCCCATCGACCTGAAAGCTCTTCGTCTTTGATACCCCAAAGGTTATGTTGAAACTCCCCTTGAGAAATAGGCGAACCTTCGTAAGATGAATATGCTCCTTCTTCTTTTGCAGCTTCCATTGAAGCGGTTACAGCAGCAAAGTATAAAGTTTCGAATATCTCTTTGTTCAGTTTTTTCGCTTCGTCGCTAGTAAACGGTAAACGCAACATGATAAAAGCATCGGCCAAACCTTGTACACCCAAACCGATGGGTCTATGACGCATGTTCGAGTTCTTGGCTTCTATTACCGGGTAGTAGTTTCTATCGATTACGCAGTTCAGGTTCTTGGTAACACGTTTTGTTACTTTGAACAGTTCTTTATGGTCAAACGCTCCGTTTTTTATAAACATTGGCAACGCAATGGATGCCAAATTACATACTGCAATCTCATCAGGAGAAGTATACTCCATAATCTCGGTACAAAGATTCGAGGAGCGAATGGTTCCTAAATTTTTCTGATTGCTCTTACGGTTGGCAGCATCTTTATACAACATGTAAGGCGTACCGGTCTCGATTTGAGATTCTAAAATTTTCTCCCAAAGCTCACGTGCTTTTACGGTTTTCCGTCCTTTACCGGCTGCCTCGTATCCTAAGTACAATTTCTCGAATTCTTCACTGTGGCAGGTAAACAAGCCAGGGCATTCGTTCGGGCACATTAATGTCCACTCTTCATTCCCTTCGACCCTTTTCATGAACAAATCGGAAATCCACATAGCATAAAATAAGTCCCTTGCCCGCATTTCTTCTTTTCCGTGGTTCTTTTTCAAATCCAGGAGCTGATAAATATCTGCATGCCATGGTTCCATATAGATAGCAAAACTGCCTTTGCGTTTTCCGCCACCTTGATCTACGTAACGCGCCGTGTCATTGAAGACGCGCAGCATGGGTACGATTCCGTTCGAGGTACCGTTCGTTCCGGCGATATATGATCCCGTGGCACGTACGTTATGTATTGATAGTCCAATACCGCCCGCAGATTGCGAAATCTTGGCGGTTTGTTTTAAGGTATCGTAAATACCATCAATACTATCATCTTTCATGGCCAAAAGGAAGCAAGACGACATCTGTGGTTTTGGTGTGCCGGAATTAAAAAGGGTAGGCGTAGCATGAGTGAAGAATTTCTTCGACATCAACTCATATGTTTCTATAGCAGAATCCAAATCGTTTAAATGAATACCTACGGAAACACGCATGAGCATATGCTGTGGACGCTCAGCAATCTTACCGTTCAATTTTAATAGATACGAACGCTCTAAGGTTTTAAAACCGAAATAGTCATACCCGAAATCACGGTTATAAATGATGGTAGAGTCCAATTTCTCTGAATTTGCCATGATCACGTCGTACACTTCATCAGAGAGCAAAGGGGCCTTTTTACCGGTTCTCGGATTTACGTATAGATACAGATCCTCCATTGTTTCGGAGAACGATTTCTTTGTATTCTTATGCAGGTTCGAAACAGAAATTCGCGCAGCAAGTTTTGCATAATCGGGGTGGGTAGTCGTCATTGTTGCGGCAATTTCGGCAGCAAGGTTGTCCAGTTCTGATGTGGTCACACCATCGTACAAGCCCTCTATAACACGCATGGCGACTTTTAGTGGATCAACAAGGCCATTAAGGCCATAACATAATTTTCTAATGCGAGCGGTAATCTTGTCGAACATGATTACTTCTTTTCTTCCGTCTCTTTTTACTACAAACATATGGCTAGTGCTGTTTTTTTTGTTAATGGGTATTTTAGTCTGTATTATTTGGTATCCATCCGGCTTTGGCAATACTTTTGCCGCTGCTCGGTAAGGTCAGGGGTTTTAAAAACTCCTGACTAGTGGTCATTCGGATATTCTAATTCTTTATGGATTCAGGGAATTACCCCTTAAAGCTCTTTCGCTATAGAAAATGATGTGCTCAGTACTTAAAAATCTGCGTCGAAACTTATTTTCTGGGCATCTTCATCTTTGTTCATTACACCTGCTTTCTGGTATTCAGCTACTCTTTTTTCAAAGAAGTTTGTTTTTCCTTGCAGGGAAATCATATCCATAAAATCGAACGGATTCGTTGCATTATATACTTTATCACATTCTAATTCTACCAATAAACGGTCGGTTACAAACTCCAAATACTGAGTCATCAGTTTTGAGTTCATCCCAATCAAACTTGCGGGAAGTGATTCAGTAATAAATTCTCTTTCAATATTTAAAGCATCAGTCAAAATCGCAGTAATACGCTCTTTCGGTACCTTGTTCATCAGGTGTTTATTGTGCAGGTGAACAGCATAGTCACAATGCATACCTTCATCTCTTGAAATCAATTCATTTGAAAAGGTTAGTCCTGGCATCAGGCCTCTTTTCTTTAACCAGAAAATCGAGCAGAACGCACCTGAGAAGAAAATACCCTCAACAGCCGCAAAGGCAATCAAGCGTTCGGCGAAACTTGGAGAATCTATCCAAGCCAAAGCCCAATCAGCCTTTTTCTTAATCGCAGGGAAGTTTTCTATCGCTTTAAAAAGCATGTTCTTTTCCTTTTCGTCTTTCACATAGGTATCGATGAGCAACGAATAGGTTTCAGAGTGGATGTTCTCCATCATGATTTGAAATCCGTAGAAAAATTTTGCCTCGGCATACTGCACTTCACTCACAAAATTTTCGGCTAGATTTTCATTCACTATACCATCGGAAGCAGCGAAAAAGGCAAGAATATGTTTGATGAAATAACGTTCATCATCATTCAACTTATTGTTCCAATCATTAACGTCTTCACTAAGGTCAATTTCTTCAGCTGTCCAGAAACATGCCTCACATTTTTTATACCAATCCCAAAGGTCATCATGTTTAATGGGAAAAATAACAAAGCGGTCTTCGTTTTCTTCCAAAATAGGCTCTAGAGCGGTTGTGGACATATTCTTACTTTTTTTAAATGTTAGTGTAATGCGCTGAAATTACCCTCGTGCTGGGCTTACAAAGATGGAGAAATAAGAGGGATATAAAATGTGTGTTACAAAGATTCCATCACAAAGTTTTTAACATCGTATGTTGAAATCTAGGCTCGCTACTGATGTACATTGACCTTTTCAGGGGAAGTTATTTTACATAAAATTTACATTGAAGTTGAACAGAAAAAATTAAACCAAGAAGTATGTTTTTAATATACTTTTTGGTTTAAAATTGTAGTAAAAATTTTAAGTTCCATAATCTCAAAAATTCAATTATCGTGTAACGGGGAAATACTAGTGCCTATTTACGGTCTATAGACAATGAATGAAAACCCAGTATCTACCCTATTACCAAAAGTGTCTGCCGTTCGTACTATAAGTGTGTTACGTATTGAAGATGAACTGGGGTTGATTGCTGCGCTTATAAAGCCATGGCCGGAAGTCTGCGTCAAACGAGTAACGTTCACGGTGTGCAGGGCTTTTTCGAAACGACCTACATTCAGGCTTATGGAATAATTACCGTCGAAAACATCATTCTTATCAACACTAAAATTGAAAGTGCCGTTTAATATTCTTCCATCAGCGGCAATAGTGCCATAGGCGATAGGGACTAAATTTGCGTTTCCCGTAGCTGTACCATGTACTTCACCAGAGGTATTGATATCGCCTGCAACATCTAATTTTGATACTGGGGAGGTGGTTCCAACACCAACGTTACCCGATCCAGCAATGGTCATATAGTCCCTTCCGATGGTTCCATCATGATGGTAAAAATTAAGTCTGCTCACGTCAACGGCATCGCCGCCTCTCCCCGCAATATGCCAATAGCCCGTATCTTGGTTTTTAAATTCAAGTCTTGCATAGTCAACGGCCGATTCTTCAAGTCTCAACTGTGGTGAGGTAAGACCGGAATCGTGGAGCACATGCATTTTCGCTGTTGGATCTTGGGTGCCGATACCCACATCACCAATAGCTACAACGGTTAACTTCGGACTTGCCGCAGTGGTCAGGTGTACTTTCCCAGTGCTATTTGTGTTACCGGTACCAAAATCCATGTCGTTAGCACCAGAAAAGGCTCCTGAATAACCTACATAACCTCCCGAATTGCTGAATGTGACATAATTTTCTTGTGTCGATGAGGTTAAAGTCATAGCGAGACCCTGATTGGTATCAACGCTCAAAGGAGCACTGGATGCTGCTATCCCGATACCTACATTTCCCGTTCCATAGTTTATTCCAAGTAGATCTGGTGTCCACAAAGAACCACCTCCACCGCCCGCACCAATAATCAGATTGCCATCGGCGTCAGCGATTACATTTCCACCTCCACTTAAATCTCTAGACCTAATATTGCCGTCAACATCTAAAGCTGCCACTGGACTATCTGGAAACCTTAGTCCAATGCCCACATTGCTTCCCATATATATACTACCTCCATTTCTATTCAAGGACAAACTAGAGTTAGCCCCATCGAACCTACCTTGTATGCCGAAACCATCTATGGCAAGGTTATAACCAACTATTTCTGTGTCTTTCACATTCAGAATACCTTCGCTATTTGCCCCACCAGCAACCTCTAATACTGCATTTGACGATGCGGATCCAGTACCGATTCCTACTCTTCCGCCAGTATAATTGATATCGCTACCATTTTGAGTCCAAAGCGAACTTCCACCACCGCCTGCCCCAAGTACCAGATTGCCATTGGCATCGGCTACTATGTTACCGCCTCCCTCAAGATCGGCAGAACGTATATTGCCATCAACAGAGAGAGTTGCGGCAGGCAGGTCAAAACGTGACAGGCCAATTGTTAAGTTATCTCCCATAAATACATCACCTTCGTTATATCTAATATCAGTTCCTGTTTGAGTCCAAATTGAACTTCCACCTCCGCCATCATCCGTTCCTGCCTCCCAAGAGTTGGTTGTATTGTTCCATTTTGCTACCTGACCATCAGCCGTACCTACTAAACCTGAAACCGTGGTGCCATTTCCTAGTAAAATTCCATTTTCTGCGGTCACATCAATTTCATTAGTTGGATCGGAATCGGCATCCGTTCCGCCACTTGGTATCGTTACCGTACCGCCATCCGACAGACTTAATTCATTAGTTCCTGCATCAAATCTTATGGTCTGTATCTCATTTGTGGGGTCTGGATCCGCATCAGTGCCTCCACTCGGAATAGTTACCGAATTACCATCTGATAAAGTCAGTGCATTCGTGCCGGGGTCAAAAGCAAGGGTCTGTAGTTCATTTTCAGGATCTGCGTCGGCATCGGTGCCGCCGCTGGGTAGGGTTACCGTTCCGCCATCTGTCAAACTCAGTTCGTTAGTGGTTCCATCGAAACTGATCGTCTGAATCTCATTGTTAGGGTCCGCATCTGCATCTAAAATACCTCCCGTAGCCAATTCATCAATAGCATCTTGGGTCGTAATTGCGGTAAGGCCCGATGTTGCATTTGCATAAGGTACTTCATCGGCCGATTGATTGTCGCCATCGCCTGATGTTATGGCATAGGGTACCGCCATCATTTCGGTGATGCCTATTTCATTACCATTGATCGATACGGCGACGAAGGTAGCCTTGCTGCCCCAAGGCAAGGAATTGTAATCACCAATAACGGGACTCCCATCACCAATCAATAAACTAAAAACACCATTGGTATCAGTAGTTACGGTATGGTTTTCAGCATATACGGCAGTTGCGTTCGCCCTTCCGAATTTCAGGGCGATGCCGATTTCAAGAGTCTCTTGTTCCATCAGGGTATTTTCCGAATTGCGGGCAACCCCTTGATAGTTGATAAAGTTCTTTTGGGTTTCTTGGGCCATAGTGATTACTGAGAAGAGAATGGCAACTAATAAGATGATATAATATTTTTTCATGATTTCTAGTTTTTATGTGAGTATCGAATAGCTTCAAGAACGCCCCTATGGCCCCCTCAAGGGGACAATTGAATGTCAGTTCTTGATTATTTTGAATTCTTGTAATTCTTTATTTCCTTCTAAGAAAAGCTGAAGAATGTAGACCCCTCGGGTCAGATAACTCATATCGATTTTATGTTCCAATTGCGGGGCATCTACTTTTTGAACGAGCACTCTTTTTGCATTTACGGCAAAGAGCTGCATGCCCAGTACTTTGTTTTCACCGGCGTAAATAGTCAGTTCTTCCACTACTGGATTCGGATAGACTACTATGTCAATAGTTTGTTCGCTAACCGTGAGAGGGATGACCAGAATTCCGCTACTGGCCCAAAAGCCTTGGTCTATTGTTTCGTAATTGGTAACTAGACCGACGATAGGTTCGCCTATTGTAAAGTTGACCTTGACCTCTGTATTTTCGATTGGTTCGCCAGCACTACCTAAGACTACTTTGTCAAGGGACTGTGCACCTAAAAAGGATACCGTGAAAACCAGAATATAGGTGAGTAAAAGTTTCATCATCGTGTATTTCATTTCCTCTTTATGTTATGCAGTAGAGAAGGTTAACACACGGAAGCGAAAAAACGGGAAATGAAAAGCCCAAAAAGTATTTACTACCTTTTGGGCTAAAACGTATTGATTTGGGAGCGACCTTATTTACTGAATCTTGCTTCCAGTCTTTGTAGCCGTTCTTCTAAGGCGGATATTTTTCTAGACTGGCCGTTAATGATTTTTTGTTGTTCTTGAATCGCCTTTATGGCGACCACGCTAAAACTGCCGTAATCTAGGGCGAGCATTTCGTCATTTCCTGAAATAGCAACCAATTCAGGAAACAAGGGTTGTACTTCTTGAGCAATCAAACCAATTGTAGCTTTTTTATCTACGTCAGCTATATATCGATATGTAGCTGGCCGTAATTGGCTCACCCGATCTAATACGGGAGCTAAATCAGCGATATTTGTTTTAAGCCTTCTATCGGAGACTTGAGTATAGGCTCCTGTATTGGGGTTAATCGCAGCTTTTAAAACTCCACCGTAACGAAATTGGAGTGCAAAACTATGTAAGATATCCCAATCTAGATTGACCGTGCCATCAGAAAAGCGCAATCCGTCATTGGCACCCTGACCGCGTTGGTAGATATGCAAGCGTGCCTGAGGAACCCCATTTATGCCTAGCTTACCATCTCCGGTGAGCATCATTCTATTGTTTGAAGAATTGTTATTGCTAAAGAAAAAATTAAGCCTGCTATTTGCAGCACTGTTTCTAGCTAGACCGGCCACATGCCAAAATGAATTTGATGTTGAATTAGTTAATTCAAGCCGTGCATAGTCATTGCCTACTTCCTCTAGTTTAAGATGGGGCTTAGAAACAGTAGAATTTTTGCGGACGTGTGCCCACGCCGAAGTGTTGCTCATATCGCCTATCTGGAACTCCCCTCCCCGTCGCATTCGAAAGCGTGTTGTAAAGGTTCCGCTTCCGTTTGGCTTGGAACCAAACTGTAAATGGGATCCACTATTTATTGTGCTCAACCTCCATTGATTGCCGTTATCGGGCAACCCAATACGAAAAGAGCCTAGATTCGACTGTACTAACATGTTTCCCGCTACATGAAGCTTTTCTTCTGGCTCCCCCGTGCCGATACCTACATTGCCCCTTCCAGTGGTAAGTGCGGCCACACCTGAACTGGTGGTATAGAAATGGCCTCCTACCCCACCTCCGAAACCAAAGCCCTGTACCCCTACGCCAGTTGAGGAATTAGAAACACCCTGTACTCCGGCATAAAAATTGGTTAGAGAATAACCATATACTCCGTGCGCTTCATTGCCAGTTCCAAGTACCCCTGCACGGTTTGGGGGAAGCGTTTCTGCTCCAACCCCAGTAGAACCTGCCAGACCATAACGGCTCCCAGATTCGTCGTTCTGCACATGAAAGGCGGCACCAGACTCCGAGACCTCGTCATAATACGGCAGGGCAATTCCACTACCGCTTCCTTCGGGAATAGTTATGGTACCCCCATCGGTAAGACTTATTTCATTGGTGACCGCATCAAAACTGATGGTCTGTATCTCATTGACAGGGTCGGCATCAGCATCATCCCGATAGGTACTAAGGTCGACGGAACCGATACCATCTTCGATGGATAGCACATCTCCCGTAAGCACTAAGCCTTGGTCATCGGTATCGACCAATCCGCTTGTGGCCATTTCGTCTATTGCAGCTTGTGCATCTGTAGCGACTAGGCCCGAAGCGGTGTTATCAAAGGGTACTTCTGCAGCGTTCTGGTCGTCGGTTCCTCCGGGAGGTATAATGCCTGCCAAGTCTACCCCGGTACCATTTGTAATCTGTAAAGTGGTTCCCGATAGGGAGAGGTCTTGGTCATCGGCATCGACCAATCCGCTTGTAGCCAGTTCGTCTATGGCTGCCTGTGCATCTGTAGCTACCAATCCCGATATACTATTATCAAAGGGTACTTCTGCAGCGTTCTGGTCGTCGGTGCCTCCGAAAGTTATAATGCCTGCCAAGTCTACACCGGTTCCATCGGAAATCTGCAAATTCGTGCCCGATAACGATAAGTTCTGAAATTCGTTTGTGGTATCTGTATCTCCATCGGTTCCAACACCTACAGCTACCAGCTCGTCTATCGCTGCTTGCGCATCGGTCGCAGCGAGACCCGAAGTCGTATTGTTATAGGGTACTTCGGCTGCATTTTGTTCTATCCCACCACCTGCAAAAAAGCGAGTGTCGACATAGGTCTTTACGGCTCTCTGGGTCGGAAGAATACCGTTGCTGTTTTCTGCCAATTCACCATCGTCAGAAATCTCATTGACCTGATTTCCGTTACTTAGGTTGAAGCCTCCATTGACCATAAGGTTATTTTTAATATTGACCTCTCCTTCATTTTTATTTTCAATGTCTAAGCCATTTTCCGTCCACTGCTTATCGCCCGAAGCAATCGCATAAGGTACGGCCGTCAATTCAGTAGTACCTATTTCAGTGCCGTTCAACGCTACCATCATAAAAGCGGCACCGCCCCAAGGAAGACTCCCATAACTTCCGCTTATGGCATTTCCATCACCGATTTTCAGGCTGAATACCCCATTGGCATCGGTAGAAACCGAATGAGTTTCTTCGTAGACTGCAGTGGCGTTGGTACTTCCGAACTTTAAGGCAATACCGACGGTAATAGCTTCTTCCTCCATAAGGTTATTTTCCGAATCACGTGCGACCCCTTGGTAGTTGATAAAGTTCTTTTGGGCCGTCTGCGCATCTAGGTTTATACAAAACAGGAGAACAAGTATCGTAAGTAGGTGATAGTAACTTTTTTTCATGATCTTAGTTCTTGATTATTTTATATTCTTGTAGTTCGTTTTCTCCTTTTAAAAAGAGTTGCAGAATGTAGACTCCCTGGGTCATATAGCTCATATCGATTTTATGTTCGAGAAGTGAAGCATCGACTTTTTGGTTCAATACCCTTTGCGCATTTACGGCAAAAATCTGAATGCCTATCACCTTATTGTCACCTGTAAATACGGTCAGTTCTTCTATCACCGGATTTGGATAAACTATGATTTCTATGGGATTTTCGCCTATAGTAAGCGGTATGACCAAAATTCCGCTGCCTGCCCAAAATCCCTGATCGATAGATTCGGAACTTGATACCAAACCTACAATGGGCTCACCAACGGTAAAGTTTATGATTCCCGAAGTGCCATCTAAGGTTTCCCCGCCATTGGAAATAATGTCTTTAGTTATAGACTGGGCATTCATGCCTATTACGACGCAAAAAAGTGTGCACAGGAACAATAATTTCATCTGTTTTTGTTTATGGTTTTGAATTTCCGTTTTAGCCCTCTGCAAACGGATTTCACTTGCTCTTTCGAATACATGTCAGAAACCTTGTTCTGAAAAAGCTTCAAATTTTCGGGGGAGTTTTTAAGGTCTTTTTACCTATACCAAAGTAGTACGACATCTAATATATGAATGCCAGAGATGTAACAAAGAATGCTATAGATGTAACATGATTAGCTAAATTGGCATTTTAACACTAGTGAAACTCTCGTTTGACATGAAGAAATAGATTCACATTGTCGGGTCCGCTATCGATTTCATCCATTAGCGCACCAAGTTCAAAGAAATTTGCTCTCGACAGCTTTCCTTCTTTGGCAATTTTTTTATGTTACTAAACAGCGCTTCTTTTTTGTTCTCTGAAATGGTAATCGTGGTCATATACTTTCTTATTACGACCTGTTTCGGGTTTATTTTCGCCGTCGTCCGGAGAAGGGGGCCTCATCTTCTTTTTTTGTAGACGAATATTTCGAGAGTACCCAAATTTATCTCCATGGCCTTGGAGAAATCATTAAGAAACTTATTTCCTAAATATCCGAGTATCAGAAAACATTCTATACCAATAAATAGCCAGGGATTTATTCCTTTGATTAGTACGAGCATAGGTTCCGCCAATAATAATGAGGTATTCAATAAAAGGGCTACGATAAGAATCAATGAAGTTTTCATAAGATGGTTTTTAGAATTTTTATATATCAATTTTGATTTTGAGCAACTACGGCCGCTTGGTTTCGAGAGGTGATGTCTTCACCCATTAAACTCTTGGTCAACTGTTCTATTTGCAACCTAAAAATGGCCAACTCTTTTTGCATTGCGTATTGGTTGTTCTTTAGATTTTGTATGGTCTCTTGTTGTTCTTGTATGCCCTTTATTAAAATTGGTATCAACTCGGTATAGGAGATTGCCAGTGCATCTTCTCCATCCAAATTTTGAACCAACGAGGGGTAAACTTTTTTTACATCTTGAGCCATAAGGCCGATACTTCGGCCTCTATTTCTTTGATTTTTCATTAGATAGCTGACCGGTTCCAGCTGTAGTATTTTTTGTAAAGTGCGTTCTTTTAGTGCTCTAGCATCTTTTTTGTTCCGTCGGTCCGATTCTTGCAGATAAGCACCACTTACTCGGTTAAAAGATGCACGAAACTTTCCATAGCTATAGATATTTATTGGTTTGGTGCCCAGAGATTGTTCAGCGTTTTTGCGCTCGAAAACTATCTGGTCTGTAATCGACCATTTGGGCAAAGTCGTTTTAAAAATATATGGAGTTGAAGGCGTGTCACTAGAAAAGTCGACCCTGTTCAGCGCCAGCTTATCTTCAACGGATTGTGCACTTAAGCAGGCCACTAGAAAAATCAATATGCAAGTAATGAACAGTTTCATCGATTTGTGTTTTTATATATTGATGTTCGAAAACCTTAAAAGGTTAACGTGTGTACCATTTTTTAAATTTATTTAGGGGGAGATATAGGCCGTTTTAACAGTCAGTAGAGTTCATTCGACAACTTTATCTGAGTACAATATAGAACAAGGCCCTTGGGCAAAAATTCAAAATTGTATAGTCTGTGGGAATCTGTGTAAGATTGGTAATTATCCCTTTGGAATAGACAATGAATAGTTTTACAACCAGGTCGTTTGTTTTGACCATGTCCAAAAACCAAACTACCAGGTAGCAAACCTTATGATTCGAAAAATCCCGGGTTTTTCTTTTTTCAATTGTTTCTTGCTAGAGGTAAAAAACAATTGAAAAGATGAATACTATTGTTATGACCAATTTTCTGTATCAGTGTTAATATGTTTCTAGTTTTTCTGGGTTTTAAACCGAGAAAAACTAGAAACATCTTACTTAAAGGGGTATCTATTCGAATAAATATTCTTTTCGTCTTCTGTATTGCTGCGTGCCCCTTCGGTCAAATCGAAACGGAAACTGTTTTCGCTAAGATTTATGCGGATTTAGTCCAGAAAACTTTTTTAGAAAAAGTTCCGCATTCAAATACCTGATTTTCTTACTATCGCATTGCTGATAATCGTCTTTGACTTTACTGCTGTGCAACAAACGTTAATTTGTTCTACTATGGGTGACTCTGTGCTGAAGTCAGGAAAAACAATTTTTTATTTTAAAATATCTAGAACAATTCTATTTGCTGGCAATAAGTGTAAAATCCAGACCAATATGATCGGACAAGTGGCCGAATCTATCCATTTTATGTTGTCGGCATTTCTTTTTTAACCAGATGTTAAAGAAATTTTCAAAATCGAACTCTTCTTGGAGAATAGTTACCAATGCACTGATTTTTGTAAAACCGAGCCCTATTCCAGGTGGAAAAAATCTTGTTGGAAGGAATTTTTTGTAATGTTTGCGTATTTCTTTTTGTAGCTCTATCGTGAATCCGCATTCGGCCAAGATATTATTGATTTCATCTAAAACCAGTGTAGGTAACGGAAAAGGTCTTCTTCTTACTACCGTAGTATCCAAAGTAAAACTGTGTTCTTTCGTAGGCTGCTCTATAAAAACATAATCGATACGACCATTTTCTGCTTTTCCGGAATCATCACAGAATATGGTGCCATCACTATATCTTTTTTTACATTTCGCATAGGAATTATTGGTTGCGCCCAATGTACCTCCCTTAGATGACCATAAATCATCAAAGGTTATTTTGATCCCGTTGTTCAATGGAATATCGGATAGTAGATTCATCATTTTTTGATACGGTCTGAACCCATTCAAATTTTGATTCGCCCCAATATTAAAATCACCCGCAATGATCGCCACATTCCCCGGTTTATGAGTTTTTGAAATAAATTCCCTTAATTCCCGAACCTGCTCCAACCTTAACTTAGACCTTTCTATTTCTCTGTCCACTACAATTGGTGTTGAGATTTCGACCGCTACTTTTTCTATATCTGTCCCAACTACTTCTTCGATGGTCTTGGAACCGTAAACAAGATGGGTTGTGTAAAGGTCTATTTTGCCAACACCCATATCCATCTTTGTCCATAAAATCCCTTTTTCCGCCCAGGAATCTATTATTCCCCAACCGCCGTCCTCGTCAAACTCATGTTTTCCCGAATCTGTAATGGTAAGATTACCTAATGTGTAGAGTCCTCCTCCACCCTCGGTAAAAGACCCATCATGGCCTGATTTGGCCCATTTTATCCCAGACTTTTTCTTAAGTAACGTTGCATCATCTTTATCGAACACTTCGGTCAATGCCGCAATATCATAACTTGACTTTTTTAATTCCAGCCCCATAAGATAAGCCCTGTACGGAATGACCGGTTTGGAATTCCCAAAAGGAGCGTGGAGTAGCCAGGTATTATAACATAGAAACCTGACATCTTTCGTACTGGGTCCATTGTGGCGATCAAATAAATCACGATATGAGATTTCCTCGTTTTTATCCAATCGCCTGTGTTCATTCCCTAACGTACGCAATGTGTTCACTGGACTTACAGGATGCATAAAATTCGCTATTTCTCGAAATGATTTCCTCATTATGATTCCGGTAGTATTTATAGCCGTCTTTTAAGAGCTGTGATTTCTCTTTCGAGGGTTTTTATCTTATTGACAAGGCTTGTAATCCCTTTCAGGGAAATATCTCCTGAAGCGCCATTGAGAACAATGATAGGTCTACCGTTATTGCCTCTTATACTCATTTTACCGGCCTTCATACCTTCATTGACTTTGGTAGTAATATCCAGTTTACTCACCTGAATCGTATCCGCATGAATGCTTTCGCTGCTTATTCTCTTCGTGCTTATACTTCTTCCCGAAATGTTCGTTTTACCGTGCTTATCTTCGATTTTCAAGAAAGCAGCATGAGTTTTGGAATCTCCGAGACTCATTCTTTTTATAGGGCCTGTAGATAGTGAAAAATCATTTTCCTTGTTTTTCGGGTGCCTCATAGATAAGTGGCTACCCACTAATTCTACATGGTAAACTAATGCCGATTCGTTGTCCTTTAAAATAATGTCAGAATTCATAATATTGATTTTTAAATGTTACTTAATGATTAATTTCTATTTCGATACAGAAAGATGCTTGAAGAATACTTCGTCCGTACCCAGTTCATTTTCAAGCAATACTGCATGTAAGCTTGTATTCTTTCCTTTTTCTTTTTTATCCCAATACGTGATGCCTTCTACTTCCTGAAAGAATGTAATCCCACTTTCCCTTTGTATGCCTGTTTTTCCAAAATAATGTCCATTGACGATACTGTACATAGTAATGCATGGTTCTATAGGCCAATCGTTTTTTAAGATCTGGGTCAAATGACGGGGTAGCTTTTTGCCCTGTAATCGTAGTTTAATCATTTTCGTTAAAATATCACCTTTCAACTTGGCGTCCGAGCTTAGGAATAAATGTCCGCTCGGTGAAAAACAACCTCCCTGTACTCGAAACGAAGGTACCTTCAGTTGTATGTCATAATCGCTTTCCCTTGTGAAAGTTTCCCTATCATAGGCAAAGAGCACTACTTTGTAATTTTTCTTTTTTAGGTCTTCGCCCGTAAAATCACTTGTGTATATTTTACCGTTCCACGGGTTGACGGCACACCAAGGATGGGAATCTTTTATCCTGGGCGTGGGATGCCACCGGACCGATGAAATAGCCAAAGAAGTATCCATTTTTAAAAAGCCATGGGGATTTTGTATAGGTACATATATTTTACCCTCGAAACATTCCGGATCGCCTACATGATCTAGATATGGCAGACCCTTCTTGGCAGGCATAAGGGGAACAGCAAGTAGTTTTCTATTTCCCGTAAACTTTAGTTCCTTGATTCTTTTCATGTTTTGATCATACTTGAATATTCCCTGGCGACCGTCATCGCCATTCGCCGTAAAAAACCAATGCCTATCATCATGGGCCACGCCCTGGCACGATTCCAAAAAATTTGGGTTTTTATATTCGGATGACTTCGACCATTTTTCGGGTTTCGTTGAAACCATTCCTAGCATTGTTTGTTTTAAACTCTCATTCACACATTCAAAATCCCGATAGGAAACCGCGTTACTGGAGCCTTCACCAATCATATCAAGATGTTTACGATAACTGTAATTCATAATTTTTGTTTTTTGATACGGTATTCAAATATTCTAATACTGTTTTTTTATCGGAAAAATTAGTTTTGACCCCGTTTATTTCTTGATGGTTCTCATGTCCTTTTCCCGCAATCAGCAACGTATCTTTGGGGCACAGGTCTCGAATGGCGTTTTCGATGGCCTTTTTGCGATTGCCGATTTCGATGGCTTGGGGGCAATGTTCTATAATCTCCATTCGTAATCTTTTGGGATCTTCTTCCCTTGCATTATCATCCGTTACATAAACGACATCCGCATTTTCATGGGCGATACGTCCCATTTTGGTTCTTTTTGACTTGTGCTTACCGCCCCCGCAACCAAACACCAATCGTACTTTTCCGGTAGTGTTTCTTTGTACTATATCGAGTACGGCTTTTAGAGCATCCGCATTGTTCGCGTAATCTACATAGATAGTGGCCTTGTGCGTTGTTCTACCGACCAGTTCCAATCTTCCCGGAGGTAGTAGCAAATTTTGGGAAAACCGTAATAGTGACTCTAGTTCGATATTGCATTGTAACCCTATGGCCAAGGCAGCTAGCCAATTGCTCAAAAAAATGGATTCATCAAAGGGGACTTTGCACTTATATTGTTGATTTTTGAAAAGAATGCCTACATGGGTTTCTAGGCCTCGCATATATTTATGGGTTAACTTTAAATCAGCTTTGCAATTGATGCCAAAAGTGAAAGTATCCATATTTCTACGTCGGCAAATAGCCTCTATATTGACGGCCGAAATATCATCGGCGTTATATAAAGCAGTACCCTCAGACTTGAGAATTTCACTGAACAAGCGCAGTTTTGCCTTTTCATATTCCTCTTGGGTGCCGTGACACTCCAAATGGTCTTCGCCTATGTTGGTCAGAACGGCCACATCGAGCGGCAGCTCATCATATAGTCTTGCAGCGATCGATGCACTAAAGGCTTCATAAAGAAAAATATCAATGTTTTGGTAACACCGTAATTCTGTGACCAGTTCAGGAATGGCATCCTTCCCGATCAGTAAGGGTTCGGAATTTTTTGAAAAATCGGTTTTCAAGCCTAGAGTACCCAAGCTCGCAGGTCGATGACCTGCAGCCACCATCAGCTGTCTTGCCAATTCTACGGTCGAAGTCTTGCCATTGGTACCCGTTACCGCTATTGTGCGTATTTTGTTTTTTTCTTCCATGTCTTTAATCCTATATTGGAGCTCCCGGTTTTGTGAAAACATAGGAGAACATTTCCTGTTCGTACAATTCCTGCGATATCTCTATTTTCATTGTTTTCCCCCAGGAGTATAAACTCATCTTTACTTTTCCGTTATTTCCTAATCTCATGGTATTGTCATATTCATAGAGCGATAAAAAGTGATTGGAAAAATTACCCCAACTGTCCGATGTCTGAAAATCTGATGGGTTATCTGAAACTCCTTTTTTATCATCAACTGCAAAATTTGTTAGGTTGCTATTTATTTGAAGCATTACAGCACCATCTTTATCCATGACCTTTTTTGCCTCCTTGAGACCGTCAATGGCATCCCCTGTAACTACTTTGAAGACAAACTCAGTAATATTGAACAATCCTAAACCAGCGATTCCCAGTTTTGTTCCAGCGCTCGCAAACTGGGTTGTCCTGTAAATATCAGGGTTTCGCCAGCCCAACAACTGTGGACACCAAGCGGCTACCTCACCGGGCAATGCCCCAGCCTGTATGCTACTCTGGGAATCATCCGGTTCGTCCAGTTCGAATACGATGTTGGCACTATCCCTCATGGAGGTCAAGGCAATCCAATCTGCTGGAGGTGTTGATTTCTTGTTTCCGTTGTCGTAGGTCTTGACTGGTATCTTTTTATCCAATAACTTTTTCGGAACCTTTAGGACACCGCCTGCACTCCTCCAACTTCCCTTTTCATATAGGGCAATAACCATAGCTACGTACCTTTTGGGCATATGTCTTGCCAGTTCGAACAATACTGCTGCTGGGCCGCATAAACTGCTGGGGCCTTGATCAATCAGGAACGGGTCATTGATTCTCTTTGTTAGTTGGTCGACCAAATCTTGACGCTTAATCTTTGACCAGACCGGTGTTGATTTCCTTTTTTTGAATGCATCTACCAAATCTTGTGCCGTAGGTATACAACCATAAACCGACCTTACCTCATAGTGCAAATCATATTTTGCATCGTCTTTATCAAACCGTATCCGTTCCGTAGACCATACAGATTCCTTCTTGGAATTTATGAAAATGATATTTCCTAATAAATCGTCTGCATCCAAATCGTCCCTGTCGTATAAATGGAGTGCGATTTTATGCTTTGCCTTAAGAAGTCCCTTACGGCCAATGGTCGCTGATTCCCCTTCCTTGAGCCTGAATTTGAGGTTTTTTTCGAATTCCCCATCCAAGAAAATGTCCAATGCCAACTCATCATGGCCGAAGGCATCCTCGGTTTCAATACATGCCAATTTTAAAAGCTTGATTTCTAGGACGACATATTCTGAGAATAGTTGTCTGATACCCATTTTTTTATCGGAGGCCAACTCATGTTTTTCGGCCAATGAGCGAATTCCTTTTTCCAAAGTATCACATGCCCCTATAATTTTTTTTACAGAACGATTCATATTATAAATGTTTAAATACGGAATACCCTATTTTTGATTCTTACTAATTTTTTAACGGACGGATGCGATTTCTTTTTGCATAACGCTAATTGAAGGCATATCTCTCCAAATAAACAATCTTTCCCCTTCAGTATTATTCGGCGCCCCTGTAGTCAAATGGAAGCTAAAACTGTTTTTTCTCAGCTTGACAACTGTAAATTATCTGTGTCACAAACCCCTTCAAAACAGATTTTATTATTTCCATCGAAAAACCAAGCGCAAGTATGGAGTTTTTCTTCTGCATCAGTTATTGTTGTTGCACTCGTGCCGTTTGCATTAAAGGCAAACTCGAGGTTTTTATTTGGTGTTGAAATTGCAAAGAATACAGAGGTGTTTCATTCAATACTGTATAAGGAGTATCAAAGTCTGTATAAAATACGGCATATGAGTTATACCTTACCAATAGCAACCTAAAACTTATTGTAATCCAATACGATGTATTTTGAAGAAAATACTTACATAAAATTGTTTTGAAACGAAGTAGGCTTTACTAATAATTGGGTGAGTTCTACTATTTCATTTTATGATTTAGATAGCAACGCAGTTGTCACCATACATAATGCGACGACCAATATAGCAAAGAATACCCAAGTAGTACCGTCAATTTTTTTCAGTAGTTTCATGTTGTTCAGTTTTAGTGTTTTCTATTTCCTTTTCAAAATAAAAATAAGGAGAGTTCATTCTGTTCTTTAAGTTTTCAATATCAATTCACCTTTTTTGTTCGAAACCACCTTTGTTTTGGTTTTGCCTATGTCGAACGAATCCCCGGGAGACAAATCGCCTGAGGAGAAAAAATGAGCCTCGGGGAAAATCTGTTTTTCAGTGAACATAATTACCGTGGTATTTTCTTTAGGAATTATATCGGCACCTTTTATTTCATAATTGCCTTTAAGCAGACCTATATAGAATTTACGATTGGCGTACTTTTTCTTTAACCGCCCCTTATCCATTTTTTGTATCGTAGTGAACAATGCCATGTCGGTCACATTATTGGATTTGGAATCTACGATAAGCACAACCTTAGTCTCTTTGGTGCTCAACGTTTGTGCTTGACATATACCAATCATCAAGAATAAAGTAAGAGTTATGGGCATTCCGATTTTCACTTGTCCTTTCTTTATATACTGTTAATACCTTTTCCAAAACTAAGTAAACATCTAGTCTGCCAATAGCACATATGTAACAAGGCATGAAACATATGTAACATAATGACGAAGGTTGGAAGAAAGTCTGAGGTAGGAGGTTGGGTGCTCGGCGATTAAAATAAATACGCATCTATCCCCGTAAACAAATACACTTATGCCCTAAAATTTCAGGGATGTGTGATTTTTCACTTGAACTTTTAGCGCGTAACCACGAATTGCTATTCGATGGTCTGAAGAAATTCAGAAGGTGTCTTTTTGTACGTTTCCTTGAAACATTTAATAAAGTAAGAAGGCGTATTAAATCCAACGGTATAGGCCACTTCGCTGATCGACGCATCGGAAGTCTTTAAAATGTGCAAAGCTTGCTTCAAACGCTGCGAGCGTATGAACGCGGTAGTTGATAGGCCGGTAAAGGCAAGTAACTTTCGGTGTAGTTGCATACGGCTCATGCCAATTTCGCCACAAAACAATTCAGTGTTGAAGTCAGGGTTCGCCAAATGATTGTCTAAAACCTGCTGCAAATGGTTCAGGAAAACTGCATCTGTAGGCGAAACGGCGATATCCTTGGCCTGTAATATCAATTCTTGGCTATAACGATCGCGCAATGTCTTTCTTGTCTCGATTAGGTTTTCGATACGGGTCTGTAAAATTCTAAGTTTAAAGGGCTTTGTGACAAAATCGTCAGCTCCCGATTGCAGCCCCTGTAATTCTTGTTCTTCGTCTACACCTGCCGTTAACAAAATAATGGGTATATGACTGGTACGCTCGTCGGCTTTCAACTTATTGCATAGTTCTATACCATCAACAATAGGCATGCGAACATCGGTAATAATGATATCCGGCACAAGCTCCAAGGCTTTTTTAATGCCCTCTTTTCCATCGTTTGCCTCATAAATCCGGTATGTTTTTTTCCATACGGATTTTAAGAATTCACGAACTTCTTTTTGGTCTTCGACAATCAAAAGTATAGGTAGTTTATCAAGATCACCGTTTCCTAGGGAAGGCTCGGAAGTCACAATTTTTGAATCGATAACAGCAATCTTTATAAGGGTTTCTGTACTATCGGATGCTGCGGCATCTTTCAATTTTTCCACGTTTGGATCGGCAATAGGTAGGTCTACTTGAAAATTAATGATGTCGCTCTCTTCCATCTTCACCACTATGTCACCCTTATAAAGCTGAACAAGCTCCTTTACCAACGAGAGTCCCACACCCGCACCTTCTGCAAATTCATCTTTTTGATAAAATCTGTTGAACAGTTTTTCTACATCGATATCTGATTGTTCAACCACTGTATTTTTAACGCTAATCCGCAAGTGGTCTTCTATGCCGAGTGCCTCAAATCGACAAAAACCACCTTCGCGGCCGTATTTAAAAGCATTGGATAACAAGTTTGTAACGATTTTCTCCACTGCATCTTCATCGTAAAAAGCCCTTTCCAAACCTTTAATGTTGACCGCATACTCTATTTTTTTCAGCGTTGCGCGGTATTCAAAAGAAGTTGCCAACATCCCTAGAAATAGTCCAAGATTACCTTCTGCAATTTTGAGTTTCAATTTTCCCTTTTCTAGTTTTGCCAAATGCAAAAGTTGATCGACCAGAACGACCAAACGGTTGGTATTACGTTTGATCATGGAAAAATTTGAGAAATCGGTATCCGATAGCCCACCCTGGCTTAATTTGGCGTCAACAGGGCCAGAAATTAAGGTAAGTGGTGTTCTGAATTCGTGTGATATGTCGGTATACAATTTCGATTTTAGGTCATTGAGTTTTTTTAACCGTTGGGCCTCTTCTTCTCTTAACCGTAGGTCGAGACGCATTCTCAAACGCCATTTCAGATAGCTATATACACCACTTATTGCACCTAAAAATAGCAGCACGTAGAGCATTTTGGCGAAAGTTGTTAAATACCATGGAGGTGCAATTGAAAAGGTTTGGGTAATCGGAGTTTCGTTCCATGCCCCGTCGTAATTACTCGATTTTACTTGAAAGTGATAATTGCCGGGCGGGAGTTGGGTATACCTTGAAAAATTGTTGTTACCCGATTGAACCCAGTCATCATCGTAATTGAGTAGTCTATATTGAAATTGGTTCTTTTCGGGAAGCGAAAACTGAAGACTAGAAAAGATAAAAGAAACGGTGTTTTGGTCATGTTGTAACTCCAGACCATTTTTAAAGGGAAGTGGTTTGTCAAAAACGGTAAAACCTGTAATCGCGGTTTTGGGCAGAAAGATATTTTCTTTTATGGCATCTGGTTTGAACCAATAAAAGCCATCCAAGCCGCCAAAATAGAGATTCCCTTCCAGATCTTTATACGAAGCCCCTGTATTGAACTCCGTAGCCAGACCTGCATAGTTCGTATAGTTGTTGATTTCGGGGGCAGATTCAAATGTGTCGCTTGGCGTAAACTTGGTTACGCCCTTGTTCGAACTTAGCCAAAGATTTTTATCTTCATCGGGCAATATGGCGTAGATTACATTATTGGCCAAGCCCTGTTCAGTCGTATATGACTGAAATTTTTCGTTCTTGGTATCGAAGACATTCAGACCTCCTCCATTAGTGCCGATCCACAGCAGACCGTTTGGATCGAGAAAAAGGGATTTAATGTTATTATTTGAAATGGAGTTTTCGCCTTCATTTTGCCGATAGGTCGTAAACGTATGATTCTTGGTGTTGAAAAAGGAAATGCCATCTGATTCGGTGCCGATCCACAAATTACCCTTATCATCCGAAATTATTGTCCTGATATTATTACTGGGAAGGCTATTTTCATTCTGAGGGTCGTGCTGGTACTTTCTGATTTCACCTTTCATTTTATCGAACTCGATAAGGCCCTCTTCACGTGTGCATAGCCAGACACGGCCAATATCATCTCGATAAATCGACCAAATTGTATTGGCCGATAACCGCTTTTCTTTATCCGGTGAAAAATGCGCGAATTGGCCATCGGCCTTCTTGATATTCAAGCCACCCCCCTGTGTTCCAATCCACAGATCGTTATCTCCGTCGACCCAAAGGCTCATGATACGGTTTGAAGAAACAGTATTTTGAGTTTTTTCTTCGGCCTTAAGGGTCAACCAACTGTTGTTGGCTGGCTCATATCGGGTGAGGCCTTTACCTGAAGTACCGATCCAGACCGAGTTATTTTTGTCGACTGTAATCGCACGTACCACATCGATATTAATGTTTTCGGGAGTTTCGTAATTGGTCAGGGAATTGAATTTTTCTAGATATTCATCATAATAACTAACGCCAGCACCATCGGTACCGAACCATAGCGTACCTGAATAATCTTCATATATACAAAGAATATCATTATAGTGTAATGCCTTCGGATTATGCTTTTCGGCGCCGAAATGAATAATTTTATTATTGTTGAGGTCAACAAGGTAAAGACCTCTACCATAGGTTGCGATCCAAAGCCTATTTTTCGAATCGGTATATAAATCCGTAATATTTAGGTCTACAGGAAGCGGATCCGAAAAGGGTAATTCAGAGATACGACGGAAAATAGTGCTTTCTTTTTCCCTATAGTAAAGTCCGTTGCCAAAGGTGCCGATCCATTGCCTGCCTCTTTTATCTAAAACAATATCACTAAAATTTTCAAGAGCCGATCCAGTATTTTTGGTATTTGACGCTACCTGACTTACTTTTTTGGATTTTGGGTCGAATTCAAGAATTTTTCCATCTGTTGCCAGAACCAAATTGTTATTGTTATTCGCAATCAAATTGTAGATAGTACCGTTCACTTCGTTGGCAGAAACTACTTGTTCAGGGATGTTCTTCTCGGGGCGCAGCACATAAAGCCCCTCTGAATATGTGCCGATCCATACATTTAAAGCTTTGTCTTGATAGATTACGCTGGCATCCGCGATTTGCGGTACAGGCTCAAAAACCTGGCTTTCAAAATTGAACTTATGAGGCACCTTATTCATGGGGATGATCCATAGGTTGCCTTGCCTATCATTATATACCTTACCTAAATTGCTGTAATCTGGTTTTGTGATGTCTACAAAGGTGTACGGAAATACCGTAAACTGTCTGCCGTCATAACGGTTTAGCCCATCTTGAGTAGCGATCCAAAGGTAGCCTATGCTGTCTTGGGTTATAGATATGACGCTGTTCTGTGAGAGACCTTCCTTCACCGATAATTGTCTGAAAGTAATCTGTGATTGAGAGAAAAGAACACATATTGGAGCTAGCCAAACCAATAAAATCAGAAGCCTTATGCAGTATGCCCTGAAATTATGGATTTCCATATCGGAAACGGTTAAAGGTTAAAACTGGGGCCCATGAATCTTCAAACATAGTTCTATTCGAAACAAAAAAACCAAAAAAAAACCGGAAATCTATCTTCCCGGCATAATCGAACATTTTAATTTGTTTATGATACCGCCAAACCGTACGACCCTTCTGATGCATCAAAATTGATTAAGGCTACAATGAGCGCTGATTCAGGTAGTTCCCCCGAAACCTATAATCGAGCAAATCACCTTATGCCAACGAGTTGGTTAGGTGCCTCATAGTAGTGCCATCAGGCGGATTGTTAACATGCTATATTTCATTACATGTTGCCTAGAGCCGTACCTTTTGGATTGGCAGTTTCATAAAATTGTAAGTTTGTTCCCCACAGATAATTTTTTGTATTCGTTTTGGTATAATTTTCAAATTTTTTCAGTCTTCAAGTCGACTGACTATCAAAATGTAACTAAATGGGGCCTGTAAAAATAAGCAATTTCTTCACAACGGCCACTATTCAGCACCATAATTATAAGCTCTAACTACATCAAACGTAGAAAGTTACGGTGCGTTATCTGATTATTTTTTTTCATTTATCATAAAATGTTAATATTCACTTACTTTTAGTAGCGATAAAACTTCCTGTTATATCGATAGTCTTTCCTTCAAAACTCCGTAGGGTTATATTCAAATCACCATGTAACAGCTTGTCGTTTAACGAGGAGATCTGCACTGATCCATAATCTGCAAAAAATGGCTGCTCGCCCAAGGCGTTTATATCCGCAAAACCAAAAACACCTTCGACATTGGCCGAAAAGCCGCCCGCCTTGGCGCTAACTTCATAATTGCCTTTCAAATCGTCTGAACCATCAGCATTTTTTGTAAGTAAAAAACCCATGCTATGGGCCGTAGTTGCTTCGATATGGTCAAGTTGTAATTCGATTCTAACAAGCTGCTTCCCTCCGCTTATAGAATCGACTTCCTTATCAAAAACAATATGCCCGATCAGTACCTTATCGAAAGCACCGGTAGCCACCAATCGATAATCGCCATTTTCAATAGGGTCTGCAGGTAGCTCATATGCCACACCTGTATTTGAAATGAGAAATAATGGCAATAAAACCCAGAAGCCTATTTTTCCTGTCTTTATAATAAAGTGTAACATGATGGCATACATTTGGCATTAGTCTTTGGTTTTTCCGTTTCGGTCTTGTCTGGTTTGCTCGAAGGCAATATCTTCACTAAGTTCTTCGCCTATAGCAATATCATCAATAATCACAGGCTTTTGCTTTCTTTCCGTCAGTACAGCTATTACCAATGTTATCAACAACAAAGTGAACATAATCAAACACTTTTTCATTACTACTGTTATTAGTAATATCGTTTGGAGGTCAGTTACAAAAATCCTGAGTATACCAAACAATACCGATTAATATCAAGTCTAAAGTAGCCTGCCTCTGCCTATTGCCATTGCTCTTATGTATGAATGGTGCCATTTTCTGTATAAATGGTCAATGCTAGGTCTTGTGGTGTGATACACCTGCCCAAAAGACTTTTGCTATTAAGAAATATAGTTGGAACCATGAAAATAATGGTGTTCAATTCCATTTTTTGGGCTTTTCATACCAACTATACTTTAAATGCCTCCATCGGTACATCTTTTTTTTACATGTCAACCTAATACCGCTAAATTTGATTACTTTACCTTATAAAATTATACACACATGTTAGAAGCTGTAATCGTAGACGATGAGATAAAAGCATTGCAAAGTCTTTCTTGGGAATTGACCAACTTCAGTGATGAGATAAAGGTCGACGCTTCATTTACCGATCCATTCGAGGCCTTGACCTATTTGGAGAAGAATACCCCAGACTGTCTTTTTTTGGATATTGAGATGCCGACTATGGACGGCTTTCAATTCATTCAGAAATTGACGAACAAGAATTTTCCGGTAGTTATTACTACGGCATATAACCAGTATGCCATTAAGGCGCTGAAGAACGAGGCCATCGATTACCTTCTTAAACCTGTTGATACTGATGATCTTAAAGATACCATAGTCAAAATCAGAAAGTACAATGCAAAAAACTACACGGCAGAGCGATTGGAGAAAATACTTCTGAATTTCAATTCGAATGCCAAGCACAAAAAGATTACTTTCAACACAGATGGAAAACTGGTGTTTTTAGATAGCGAAGAAATTCTATATGCCGAATCGGACGGAAATTACAGCACTATATTTTTGGCCGATGGGCATAAAATTGTACTGACCAAAAAACTCAAGGAAGTCAACGAGCTGTTACCCAATGACTCGTTTTTTAGAATACACAATTCTTATATTATCAATCTAAACAAAATCAAGGAATTTTTGAAGACCGATGGATACGTTATTTTAGAATCTAACCACAAGATTCCCGTTTCCAGACAAAAGAAATCGGATTTTTTGGATATGCTATAACACTTCATGCAGTCCCAAATTACATATAACACAGTATCTCCCTTTATGGGTTCATTCCATTTGGCGCGATATTTCACGCCTTTTTTCATTTTCATTTTCCTTCAGTTCGCTTCATCGCAGTCTGTTCCAACAAATTTTAAGAAAACAATCGATAGCCTAGTAGAGGCGGCACCTCAGACCTTTGCCGAAATACATTCGGTATTAAGGCCCAATAGGGCCGACACCCTTCTGATGCGTTATTTTGCCAATACTTCTGTGAATAGTCGATATACTTCAGGGCAGACCTACGCACTCAACGAACTGGGCAGAACTTACCGTAACAAATCGTTGTACGATAAGGCCATAAAATTGCATGAGCAAGCATTGGGTATCGCAGAGAAAACGAAAAATCTAGAATTCAAGGTTGCCAGCCTAAACCATTTGGGCGTAGTGTACCGCAGAACATCTTCGATTCGAAGGGCCATGGACTACAATCAGCAGGCACTTGAGTTGGCCGAAACCGTGAATAATCCTTCCGAAAGTCTAAAAAAGAGTATAAATATATCTAACAATTGTATCGGCAACCTATATCAATTGCTAAAGCAATATGATGAGGCCATCTCCTATTTTAGAGAATCATTGAATCTTGAAGCCGAATTGGGCAATACCCTGGGAATGGCCATCAACTACCAAAATATAGGGGAATGTCTAGAAGAACAGGGCACATTGACGGAGGCACTTGAGAACTATCGCACTTCTTTGATGTACAATGAAGAGATTGACAACAATATGGGGCGCGTAATATGCAAGACCAGTATAGCACAGATCTATATAAAGCAAAGCCGGATTGAGGATGCGGCTAACCTTCTTGAATCTACTTTACCAATGGCGCAGAAATTGGGAGATGGGTTTCTTATTGCACCCGTTTTCATTAACCTTGGTTGGTCGCAAATGTCGGCCGACCAATCTGATAATGCAGAGGCAAATATTTTGAAAGGTCTTAAAATCGCCGAAATATCGAATTTACCTGGGCAGGCATCAAGAGCTAGTCATCTATTGTCAGAACTCTATCAAAAAAAAGAAAATCACAAAGAGGCACTAAACTACACCATTAAGGCCCAAAAGCTTGACGAAGAAATTTTGAACGAAAATACCATTCGTTATGTAAACGAGATCATTTATCGTTACGATTCAGAGAAATATAACGAGCAGATAGATGAATACGAAACGCAGCTTCGATCAACGAAAACCACGCTACTTATCGGTGGTGTCGCACTAGCGCTTTTAGCCGGTATTTTCTATATTTTGTATCGTCAGTACCAGCTTAAAAACGATAAAAAACTGTTGACCTTGGAGCAAAGCATGCTCCGTAGCCAAATGAACCCGCACTTTTTGTTCAATTCCCTGAATTCGATAAAGCTCTACATCATCAATAACGAAAAGAAAAATGCAGTGCATTACCTGAATAAATTTTCGAAATTGGTCCGTAAAATTTTAGAGTCTTCTTCGATGCGGGAGATTCCGTTGGCAGAAGAATTGGAGACCGTTGAACTTTACATGAACATCGAAAACATACGATTTTCAAACGAAATAGATTTTAAAATTCGGGTCGATGAGAGCATTGATCCTCATACCATCAGAATTCCCTCGTTGATTTTACAACCTTTTTTAGAGAACGGCCTTTGGCATGGCCTCTCTTCAAAAACTGGCAAAAAAAAGATTGATCTTCATATCTCAAAAGACGATAACGATTTTATACATATCGCCATTACCGATAATGGAATCGGAAGGAAAGCTGCCGAAATAATCAAACAGAACAAGGTATTAAAACGGAAATCGGTAGGTATCGAAATTACAAAAGAACGCTTGGCCAACTTTTCAAAAGACTTTCAGAACTCGTTTGATGTGGAAATTGTCGACCTCTATGATGCCAATGAAAAAGCTATCGGCACAAAGGTCATATTGCACATTCCTATCGCTTAGAGACTGTTTTGAATCATGTTGATTATTTGTATATACCCCTTTTCGCGCCCTCCTTCGTTAAAATGTTTGACCTTAGCTAAGGCTATGCTAGAATTTTTTGCCTTAAATGGCATCAAAAAAGACCTCGAACCCCAAAGGTTCGGGGCTAATCACACATTTCAAAAGAGTCTCTTAGAATGTTCTGCCGCCACCTGCTCCAATTCGCTGTACCAGTCGGCACCGAATTTTCGGATTAAGGCTTCTTTCACAAATTTATAGATGGGCACTTTCAGTTCTTCACCCAAGCTGCAAGCTGGGTCGCATATTTCCCATTTATGATAATTTACTGCGGTAAGCTCAGTATACTCCCTAACCCGAACGGGGTATAAGTGACAAGAGACTGGTTTTTTCCATTTTATAGCACCTTGGTTGTGGGCTTCCTCGATTCCACATTTTGCCGTTCCCTTTTCTGAGAAGAAGACATAGGCACACTCGCTTTCATTTACCAATGGGGTTTCCCATTCACCATCTTCTCCTTTGACAAAAGCACCTTGGTCATCAATGGCTTCAATGCCTTCTTTTCTGAGAAAGGGTTTAATCTTGCTATAAACATCGACAAGAATTTCAGTTTCCTTCTCCTCAAGTGGGGCCCCGGCGTTCCCATCGATACAGCAAGCACCCTTGCATGCCGAGAGGTTACATACGAAATCGTTCTCAATGATTTCTTCCGATATAATCATTTTTCCTATCTGGAACATCTCAGAATTTTAGATTGTCAAAGATACTTTTTAATGAGAATTTTTAACAGGAATTTAATTGGATATACATATCAAAGATCACTTTTAATAGGCGTAATTTTGCCGAAAATTTTAACCTATGGAGTTCCATTTCAAT
>RCND010000385.1_pt1 | contig 38702 bp, 37 predicted proteins | sample 2041351 | NCBI WGS metagenome assembly RCND01 (sample SAMN09708230, study PRJNA481090) | Marine sediment metagenome, whole genome shotgun sequencing project. | biome: marine sediment; feature: ocean; material: sediment; isolation source: Sewage treatment plant 12B marine sediment (STP12B) ... | reverse complement strand
ATTTAATGACCCGGTTAAAGGAGAGGTCTATCAACCATTTGAGATTGTACCGGATGCAGTTAGCCATATAGCTTCTAAGGTTGTCATCTTTAATGATGATCAACCGAAAGAAATTCCTGTTAAAATAAAGAGTTTTAAGAATAGTATTTCAGGGCTTGTTCAATTAAGTGTTCCGGAAGGCTGGAAGGTTTCGCCAAAACAATTAGAATTTGAATTGAATAATAGGGGAGAAGAATTGGATGTATTTTTTACAGTAGTCCCAACTAAAGGCCAAAGCGAGGGATATATGAGGCCCTTACTTTCAATAGATGGTAAAGATCTTGGGAAATCAATGGTGGAGATAAATTACGATCATATTCCTAAACAATCTGTTTTATTACCCTCAGAATCTAAGGTGGTTCGATTGAATCTTGATAAAAAAGGAGAGTCGATTGCCTACATAAAAGGAGCAGGGGATGAGGTACCTAAGTATTTAAAGCAAATTGGATACAAAGTGACTGAAATAGCTCCAGAAAATATATCCGTAAGTAATCTACTTCAATATGACGCCGTAATTTTAGGAATCAGGGCCTATAATACTGTACCTGAGTTGAAATTAAAACAAACCGCAATTTTGAGCTATGTTGAAAAAGGAGGTAATGTTATAGTTCAGTACAATACCAGTCACAGTCTTTTAGTAGAAGACAATCTTGCTCCTTATGAATTAAAATTATCTAGGGATAGAATTACTGATGAAAATGCAAAAGTTACTTTTGTAAATGAAGATCATGAAGTATTGAACTATCCAAATAAAATTTCTTCAGATGACTTTGAAGGCTGGGTTCAAGAAAGGGGATTGTATTTCCCAAATAAATGGGGGAAGGAATTTTCACCGATTCTTTCTTTTCAGGAAAATGGAGATGAACCGATGGAGGGAAGTTTACTTGTTGCTAAATTTGGAAAAGGGCATTATATTTATACTGGACTTTCGTTTTTTAGAGAATTACCTGCTGGTGTCCCAGGTGCATATAAGCTCTTGACAAATATGATCTCTATAGGAAAGAATGATTTTGAAAGTGACTTAAAAGAATAGATAATGAAAGAAACTAAGGAAGTATTTGGTAAATGGACAAAAATGTACACCTATATGCTGATAGCCAATGCATTATATATTATTATTTTTTATTTAATTACACAATATTATTCTTAATTCATGGCAATTTTAGATTGGTCAGTTTTATTGGTAACCTTATCATTTATAGTGATTTATGGAGCTTGGAAGACCAAAGGTAGTAAAAATGTAAAAGATTTTATCAAGGGAGGAAATGAGGCGAAATGGTGGACCATTGGTCTTTCAGTTATGGCAACACAGGCCAGCGCCATCACTTTCTTATCTACACCAGGACAGGCATTTCATAGTGGAATGGGCTTTGTTCAATTTTATTTTGGACTTCCTTTGGCTATGATTATCATCTGTGTCGTATTTATTCCAATATATCACCGACTAAAAGTTTACACAGCTTATGAATATCTTGAAAGTAGATTTGACCTAAAAACAAGGTCGTTAGCCGCAATTTTGTTTCTTATTCAGCGAGGTCTGGCTGCGGGGATAACGATTTTCGCTCCTGCAATCATATTGTCAGCTGTATTAGGTTGGGATTTGCTTACATTAAACATTATTATCGGTGTTCTCGTAATAATTTATACAGTTAGCGGCGGTACTAAAGCCGTAAGCGTGACGCAGAAACAGCAGATGGCCATTATTTTTATTGGAATGTTTGCCGCCTTCTTCATCATATTAAGTTATTTGCCAAAAGACATCTCGTTTTCTAAGGCGATTCAGATTGCCGGGGCAAGTGGGAAGATGGAAGTTCTGGATTTTTCTTTTGATTTGAATAACCGTTATACAATTTGGACCGGATTTCTTGGTGGGACGTTTTTAATGCTGTCTTATTTCGGAACTGATCAATCTCAGGTTCAGCGCTATTTATCCGGAAAATCGATTAGAGAAAGTCAGTTAGGTTTATTGTTTAATGGATTTTTAAAGGTCCCCATGCAGTTTTTTATATTGTTGGTAGGGGTTATGGTATTTGTTTTTTATCAATTTAATGCTTCTCCTCTAAACTTCAATCCCGCAGCAACTGAGGCAGTAAAAAGCTCGGCATTGGCGGAAGAGTATTTGACGTTGGAAGAAAAACACCATGATATTTCGGAACAAAAAAAAGAACTCCAATTTAGTTTTGCAGAGAATCCAGCTGATGAAAAAATTAAAGAACGAATAAAAGCGCTTAACGAGCAAGAAATTGAGAATAGAGAAGAAGCTAAACAGATTATACTTAAGGCAGATCCTGCTCAAGAGGTTAATGATAAAGATTATGTCTTTATCCATTTCATTCTAAATAATCTGCCGCGAGGGCTTATAGGTTTGCTACTGGCTGTTATTCTTTCGGCCGCCATGTCATCTACGGCTTCAGAGTTAAATGCTTTGGCAGCCACAACTACCATGGACTTGTATAAAAGGAATGAAAAGAGTGAAAAGAGTGATATGCATTATGTGAAAGCTACAAAATGGTTCACTTTAGCCTGGGGTGTCTTGGCTATATTGGTGGCCAGCGTTGCGAATTTATTTGATAATCTTATTCAACTTGTGAATATTATTGGGTCGATTTTTTATGGAAATATTCTCGGAATATTTTTGATAGCCTTTTTTATCAAAATGGTACGTGGAAACGCAGTATTTATTGCAGGGATCCTTACACAGGTTTTGATTATTTGGGTGTTTCGGATGGATGTGCTTCCTTATTTATGGTTAAATCTATTAGGCTGCCTTCTCGTGGTTACCTTGTCAATAATTATTCAACTTTTTTCAAGACGAAAAATGGTATAATGGTTAAAAAAAAAGGCCTCAATTTAATTGAGGCCTTTTCATTATTAGAGTGTTTTATTATTCAATATCAATATGTAAACGCGCTTTGTCCCAGGCAAATACCATACCTGATTTATCTACCGCATACATAAGTTGTTCTTGAACGCTGCTATCGAATTCTGGTTTTACCATAACTCTTGCAACATCATCAGCTTCGGAGTATGAATATGAACCCCAGGCATCATTCTTTTTGTTAAAAATGGCAACCCAATCACCTGATTCATTAGGGATAATAAAAAATCCATATTTACCGGCAGCAAGCGTTTTGCCTCCTACTTTAACATCTTTGTCAAATGTGACAGTCGTGTTTTCATTGGCACCTGCGCGCCAAACCTGACCATACTTTTCAAGATCTCCCCAAACGGTTCTTCCTTTAACACTTGGAGCACCATAATCAATCATAACTTGGGTTCCATTAATATTACCTTTTGTTTGAAGTCTTGGACTTTTTTGAGCGCAACTAATAGAAACGACAAAAAAGAAAGCCAAAAGAAAATTTATTTTTTTCATAATCAAGTACTATTTACTCCATTCAGCAATGGATTCTTTATTCATTTTTACGTAATCAGCATTTCCTGCTTTTTCAGAAGCGGCAAGCGAGACCTGAGCAGTTTCTAATGCTCCTTTCTTATCACCAAGATCTGCTTGAATCAATGATTTCTGACGAGACATCCAAAAAGCTTCTGGATTCATCTCTACAGCTTTTGTAGCCCATTCTAATGCCTTGTTAAGGTCTTTATCAGAACTTCTATAATATGATGCTGCGCTGAAATATTCGTTTGCTGATGGCCCTGCCATTGCTTTTTCAATACTCTCAACTGCCATCTCATCAGTTGGCGTTTCTATTTTTGTCCAAACAATGGTTTTATCCCACATGATGTACATATTTCCTGACGTCCCATCAGAAAGATCTCCAAAAGAAATTGTGAAGTTTTCAGCTGGATGCTCCATCGCATTAACTTTTGCGCTTACTTTTAAAGCAACTTTGCTGTCATCTAATTCATCAGGCGCTCCCCCAGCTTCGTATTCTGTATAGAAAATAATATCCCAACTGTCTTTATTTGGGACTGTTAAAATAGCATAAGTACCTTTCTTTAATTCTTTACCTTCAATTTTTAAATCTGAATCGGTAGTGAATTTGGTTCTCATGTTGGCACCCGTTCTCCATATTTTACCATAAGGGACCAGGTCTCCAAATATGGCTCTTCCACGAACTGCAGGTCTTGAATAATCGACAGATACCTCTGAAAGTCCTATGGTTTGATGGATTTTAGCCGATGGGCTAGGTTGGGGTGTTTTGATCTGCGCTTGTAGTGTAAAAGCGCCAAAAATTAATAATAGAGTAATTAATTTAGATTGCATAGATTTTAGTTTTTGTTAATAAAATTTAAAATTACGTGAATTATGGGGCATCCCTATGAATTCACAAATGTTTTAACAAAATTTTATGAAGCAATAAACGATTCAAAAAGGCTTTGAAGGCTAGTTATAACGTTTTTTTCTGAGCAGATTAAACAGCCATCCAAATCCAAACAATAGGAGAAGTGGCAATACGAGGTTAATCAACTGCCAGTAGGATCTTTCCTCAAAGGCTTTTTCTTTATCTAAAAACTGAATTTGAAGTGATTTGGATCTAAGGTTAAGAAGGCCCGTATCGTCAATTAAATAGTGAATGCTATTCAATAGAAAGTCAATATTGCCATAATTCTGATTGGTCCACTTGTCTTTATCCAAGGGAAGAGGTTCTCCTCTTAAAGTTTCATTGATGGCAATGTCACCGTCTCCTATAATAATCATTTTATTTTTTTCTCCTTGTTGTTTATAAGTATCAAGATTGAATGGTAGAATCCGATTTTTATAGGCTGAATTAAATGATCCTTCCAATAATACACCAAAATAAGTGTTGGAATCTTGATATTCATTTTTATCGGGTTCTACAGCAATTTCGTTCAATCCAATATTAGTTGGGGTGCCAACAATTTTTGAAAGTGGAGAAGATTCAAGGAGTACCTTCTTTTTTATTTGATTATCCAAAGTATCAAGACTACTTGGAAATTTTAAAAGTACAGGATCAATATTTTTTGTAATAGCATGCGAATTATCAGCAAAAACCAGTGGAAAATAAGGCCATAAAAAATCTTTGTATTGCACTTGATTTCCTGTGTTACCAGAAGCCAAACGGATTGTACTGCTATATAAGTCTTTGGTAACATTATAATTAATTCTAACCCCATAGCTAAAAAGCATATCGGTAAGGTTTAAATCTCTGTTAAAAGCTAAAGTTTTACCACTTTGCATCAAGCTATCCATTTCTGCATAAACATTATCCAACAACCATAGGGTTTTACCCCCTTGCATAATGTATTGATCCAATACAAGTTTTTCTTTTTCACTAAAGCTTTGAGAAGGTTTGACTATAATTGAAAGGTCAAATTGGTTAAGCGAAAGCAAGGTCTTTTTATCATTCGCTTCAACCGAATCCAAAGTGAATTCCGCCAGCTTGTAATATTCTCCAAGACTTTTAAGAAAGCTGTACAAATAAACATCATCGGGCTGACCATTGCCCTTTAGAATTGCAATTGAATTACTTTTTTCAGCACTAATTTTATGAATGGCCCTAGTAAATTCGTATTCCAGGTTTTCTATAGAAGATTGAAGTTGTTGCTCTTGGCCTTGGCTTGGCCCAATGGCATCAACTAAAAGCGACACATTTTCCTCTTTGTTATCGTAATCGATAATGGCCCAAGGGAATATAATAGCCTCTGACATTTTACTATCCTCTTGTACCGTTAGACGACTTGGTTGTAAGCCTTTTTTGATTAAGTCTTTTGAAGCACTAGAGGGGTTTATAAATCTAAAATTTACAAGATCATTGATCTCATTGAGTTCTCTTAGAAATTGATTGGTTTCAATTTGAAGCCTTTTGAACTCAGCGGGAAACTCTCCTTGCAGATACACTTTTATCTGAAGGGGTTTTTCAATGCCCTCAATAAGATCAATAGTAGTATCCGAAAGAGTGTATCTATTGTCATTGGTTAAGTCATATCGTTTGTACACATAAATACTTACAAAATTGATGATTATCAATAAAATAAGTACAATGAATATGTTTATATATGATTTATTTCTTCTCATAGTTTATATAGGTCCCGTTATTGTTTTAAATCAAAATTGGATTTGGTTAAAAAAAGAAAGAAAAAAGTAACGCTTAAAAAATAGACAAGATCCTTGCTGTCAATAACACCTCTCCCTATGTTTACAAATCGGGCATGCAGGCCAAGATTTTTTATCTCGAAATTCCCTATACTTCCAAGATCACCAATTGCCTCAAAACCATAGAACATGAAAAATGACAATACAATTCCAAAAATGAAGGCTACGATTTGATTATCCGATAAGGTGGAGCTGAACATTCCAATGGCGGTAATTGAACTTGCTAGAAAAAGCAAACCAAAATAGGATCCAAGAATACTCCCAAAATCGACACTCTCTGGAGTGGCAGCTAATTCGATTAAAGTATAGACATAAGTTAAAGTGGGTAGTAGTGCAATTAGTATTAAGATTAGGGAGCCGAAATATTTACCAAGAATGATATCCCAACTACTGATAGGTTTTGTCTTAATTATTTCAATAGTACCGAGTCTTATTTCATCAGAAAAAGTCCTCATCGTTATAGCCGGTATGATGAAAATAAAAAACCAAGGTGTTATAAAAAAGAAACTGTTAAGGTCAGCAAATCCTGCATTTAGTATATTGAATTCACCTTTAAATACCCATAAAAATAATCCATTTATCAATAGGAAGATGGCAATAACCAAATACCCGATAGGCGTTGCGAAAAATAAATTAAGTTCTTTTTTTAAAATTGCTAACATCAACTATTATTTATGATTCCAAGATTTATTAAGGATGATTCAAACTTACAATTTTATCTACACTCCAAGCCTCGGCTTTTTCGGTGAACATTTTTTTTGTATTTGTCCAGACTTCCTTAAAAAAAGCAGATTTTCTGTAGCGGTTTAGGTCATCTTCTGAGGCCCAGTAACTGTAGGTGAAAAACACAGTGGGATTCTCTTTATCTTGATAAAGTTCGAGTAATTCGCATCCCTCAAAATTTATAATATTTTCCTTTATAGCATGAAAACGATCTTGAAAAGTATCTATTTTTTCATAAGCAAAGGTCATTTTTACAATTCTTACCAGCATATGATGATTTATATAAAACGTATAGTAATGTTGTCACGATAGTCAAGCCCGAGCAAATTAGAAGCTCCGCCGACAGTCTTAAGATTACTTCTGTAGATTGAAATTTCCAAATAGTTGGCGCAGTTAAAAATAGCGAGCTTTTTCCCATCATCCTGCCTCTTTTCAACCGGAATAGTAAAATCAACGATATCATTATATTTCTCGTAAATATTGACGAATTTATAACTTCGGGCAATTATTTCGAAAGGCCTACCTTTCCCAACATTTTGAAAGATACTTTTAGAAATATTGCTAATTACATTCCCAAAATTGTCGATATAAATAATGCTTCCAACTATTTGATTTTTCTCGACATTTACCTGAGGTTGAATTTCATAAATCTTTTTAATGTCATCAATTCTTTTACCAATTACTTCTAAGGTCCCGCCCCGGGCAATATGACAGGCAACTTTGATGAATATACCCAGAATAGATAATTTGTCATCTTCAGGCTTCTGAATAGTGATCTCGACTATTTTATCTGGATTAATTTCATTCGTGATCATGGATAAAATACCGTTGTCGCAGCAAATGAAAAACTGATCATCCATTTCAATGGCGATCGGTTTGTTTTCAACACTAATTTCAGAATCAACACCTACAATATGTATAGTCCCTGCAGGGAAATTTTTATAAGCATTTTTTAGAATATAAGCCGTTTCAGTTATGCTGAATGGAGTGATGTCATGTGAGATGTCAACAATACGCACTTCTTTTAACTCGCTGTAAATCGACCCCTTGACAGCACCTACAAAGTGATCCTTATTACCAAAATCGGTTGTTAAAGTTATGATCGGCATATTTTTTTAATGATTCCGGACGGGGTGATATAATATTTTTAACAATTGGTAAATTGCTGTTAAAATGTGCTATTTTTGCTGTACAAATCTAATCAAATTAAAATAGTAAAAAAGCACTTAAGGCTTAATTTTTAATCTAAATATTTTAGGATTGAACGAAAGAATAATTGAATTGGAGAATATTGCTCCAAGCGAATTTTTTGGCCCTCATAATCGAAACATTGAGTTGGTAAAAAAATCATTTCCCAAATTGAAGATTGTTGCGCGTGGAAATAAAATTAAAGTATTTGGAGAAGCCATTATGCTTGATGAATTTGAGAAGAAGTTTAATTCATTGCTTAGCTATTTTCACAGGTATAATAAGCTTGATGATAATAGTATTGAGCGAATTTTAACAACGGTTGTTCAGGACAAAAACTCAAAATTATCTGATGGGGTTTTGGTTCATGGTGTTTCAGGCAAGCTGATTAAGGCCCAGTCTGTAAACCAAAGAAAGATGGTTGATCTGATGAAGGATAATGATATGTTATTCGCAATTGGGCCAGCAGGGACAGGAAAAACATATACAGCTGTTGCTCTAGCGGTGAGGGCTCTGAAAGAACGTGAGGTAAGAAAAATTATTTTGACCAGACCAGCTGTAGAATCTGGGGAGAATCTTGGCTTTTTACCAGGTGATCTTAAAGAAAAGCTCGATCCTTATATGCAGCCTTTATATGACGCTTTAAGAGACATGATTCCGTTTGAAAAACTTGAATCTTTTCTTGAGAATGGAACTATTCAAATAGCTCCTTTGGCTTTTATGAGAGGGAGAACATTAGATAGTGCATTTGTCATATTGGATGAGGCACAGAACACTACACATAATCAAATGAAGATGTTTTTAACCCGTATGGGAAAACATGCAAAATTTATCATCACCGGAGATCCCGGGCAAATAGATCTGCCACGTAAGCAGATTTCAGGATTAAAAGAATCTGTTTTAGCCCTAAAAGGGCTTAAAGGAATTGGATTTGTGCATTTGGACGAAAAAGATGTGATAAGGCATAAATTGGTTAAAGATATCATTAATGCCTATAAGAATATTGAATCAGAATAAATAAACTAATCAAATGAATACCATTAATAATACAGATTTTAATTTTCCTGGTCAAAAGGAAGTCTATAAAGGTAAGGTCAGAGAAGTCTATAATATAAATAATAAATATCTTGTGATGGTGGCAAGCGACCGATTATCGGCGTTCGATGTAATTATGCCAAAACAGATTCCTTTTAAAGGTCAGATTTTGAATCAGATTGCCGAAAGCATGTTAAATGCAACAAAAGACATTGTTCCCAATTGGTTATTGGCTTGCCCTGATGCAAACGTTGCTGTCGGACATTTAGCAAAGCCCTTTAAAGTCGAGATGGTTATCAGAGGTTATTTATCCGGTCATGCATGGAGAGAATATCGAGATGGGAAAAGAATTATATGTGGGGTTGACATGCCAGATGGGATGAAAGAGAATGATAAATTTCCGGAGCCTATTATAACGCCATCTACAAAAGCTGATGATGGACTACATGATGAAGACATTTCAAGAGGAGACATTATTGCGCAGCATATAGTAACTGAGGCAGATTATAAAGTGTTGGAAGATTATACTAGAAAATTATTCGAAAGAGGCACGGCTTTGGCTAAACAAAGAGATTTAATTTTGGTGGATACGAAGTATGAATTTGGAAAAAGCAATTCAGGCGAAATCATTTTGATCGACGAGATTCATACCCCAGATTCCTCGAGGTATTTTTATGCGGATGGATATCAGGAAAGACAAAACTGCGGGGAAATACAAAAACAGCTTTCAAAAGAATTCGTTAGACAATGGCTCATTCAGAATGGATTCCAAGGATTGGAAGGGCAAGTCATACCTGAAATGACAGATGAAAAGATCAATGAGATATCTGAGCGTTATATTGAATTATATGAGAATATTACCGGTCGTACTTTTGAAAAAGAGAATACCCTTAACATTCTTCAAAGAATAGAGAATAATGTAAATAGTATTTTGACAACCCTTGATTAATAACTCAAGGGTTTTTATTCAATCGAAAAATATGGCTCATACTTTTGTATGGGCCATAATATTTAAGTGCTCTAAGCAGTATTTCATATCCTCATAAGTCCTTTCAATATGATTATCTAATCCTATAGAAAATCTGATAAGCCCATTGGTCAATCCCATTTTTTTTTGCTCCTCGGGTGCGATCTCCGAGGAAGTTCCTGTTCCTGGTGCGTTGAATAGTGTTTTGTAAAAACCGAGACTCACAGCTAAATACCCAAGATTTCTTTTTTGCATTAATTCCATTAATTCATCAGCTTTTTCCAAAGAGCCAGCTTCTAGTGTGAGCATTCCTCCATAGCCATATTCCTCATTGTACAGTGACTTGTACAATTCATGTTGGGGATGACTTTGAAGTCCTGGGTATATTATTTTATAACCATCATTTTCAAATTTTTCCGCTAAATACATGGCATTTTCACTATGCTTTTTCATTCTAATATGTAGTGTTCTTAAATTTTTCAGAACACTAGCAGCTCTTAAGCTATCCATTACCGGCCCCAGAAGCATACTGGCACCATCGTTAACATTTCTTAAACTTTCAATAAATTCATTTGTGCCGCAAATGACTCCGCCTACAGTGTCACTTGTGCCATTAATAAATTTAGTTAAACTGTGTATAACAACATCAGCCCCTAGAATTACAGGCGAAATTTGCAAAGGTGAAAAGGTATTGTCAACTACCAATTTAAGGTTGTTCTCCTTAGCGATTTTGGATAACTCTCTGATATCAGCAATTTCTAATAATGGATTACTCACACTTTCGATATATAATATTTTTGTGTTGCTTTTAATGGCGTCTCTAACCTTATCAAGATTGGTTATGTCAACAAAAGAAGTGCTAATTCCAAACTTGGGAGTGAAGTTTTTAAGAAAGGCATAAGTTCCTCCATATATGGTTCTAGACGAAACAATGTGGTCTCCTTGAGAGCAGATTTGTAACAAAACAGAAGATATAGAACCCATTCCAGATGAAGAAACATTAGCAGCTTCAGTTCCTTCCATAGCAGCTAGTGCCTGACCCAGATATAAGTTAGAGGGGCTACTGTGCCTTGAATACAAATAGCAGCCTTCCAGATTTCCTTCAAAGGTGTCAATCATTGACTTGGCAGCTATAAATGTATAAGTTGAAGAATCGGAAATTGAAGGATTAACTCCTCCAAATTCACCAAAATATTGAAGATCCTGAATATTGTCTGCTGGATTAAATTTCATAACTACTGATTTTAGTGTTCTTTAAAAGCGTAAAATTACATATATATAGTTATAAAATCAATGAATTAAATAGAATATAGATAATATATCTATATTTTAACTAAAAAATAGATATATTTGAAACAATTATTAAGTAAACACTCATTAACTAGATAAAATATCACCTGTGTTAGATCATATTGATAAAAGGATTTTAACCTATTTACAAAAGGACAGTAAAATTACGACTAAAGAACTTTCAGTGCATTTGAATCTTTCAAGCACTGCCATTTATGAGCGGGTTAGAAAAATGGAAAGAAAAGGTATTATTGAAGCATATTCAATTCGGCTTAATAAAGAGTTGGTTGATTTGGGTTTCGTCGTATTTTGTCAAATAAAATTGAAGGAACACAGACATGAATATTTGATTAAATTTGAGAAGGAGGTAATCAGGTTTGCCGAGGTTCTAGAATGTTATAATGTTAGTGGAGATTATGATTATCTTTTGAAAATTACTGTAAAAGACATGGAGCATTATCATCAATTTTTAAATGATAAATTGACTTATCTTGATCATATAGGTAGTGCGCATAGTACTTTTATAATAAATGAAGTGAAAAATACGCATGCAATTGATTTTCAATAAAAAAAGGCCCTAACAAGAGCCTTTTTTATAATGATTATCTAAGTTATTGATTGGCAACGACCTCAAATGATAATTCAATATCATCATAAATGAATTTATCGCCAAGATCGCCAAAGAATGATTTTGACTTGAATTTGACATCCCACTTTGATCTGTCAATTTTAAAATTTTCACTTTTCACATGAAGATTTTGACCTTCTTGGTGCACATTAGCCAAAAACGATACCGAATGTGATTTTCCTTTTATGCTAAGGTCACCAGTGATTAAAGTTTTATCTCCTTTTATCTCTGATTTAGTCATTTTAAAAGTTGCGATGGGAAATTTTTCAACAGAAAAGAAATCTTCACTTTTTAAATGATTAACAAGTTTAGTATTGTTTTTACTATCTGCTTTCAAGTCAAGATCAAGAATTGAAGTCATGTCAATTTCAAATTCACCACTAACAACTTGTTTCTCCTTTGCAGTAAAAAAACCATTTTTCACTTTCACGGTGCCATAGTGATCGCCTGTTGGTTTAAACCCTTTCCAATTCACTACTGACTTTTCAACATCTGCCTTGAAATCAACTTGAGCAATAGTTAAAAACGTGCTAAAAAGAAATGCAACAGTAAATATTTTTGTTAAAATTGTTTTCATAGTTCTATAATTTGATTATCAAATTAATCGGTCATTTTCCCCTTTTTGAATGAATCAAATTTAGATTCACTCTCTTTTCTTGGCCAACTATTGTTTTTAAGATTGACATCGGATGTAAGTTGGTTAGGGTCTATTTTGATTCCAGTGATTTCTTTTTGGGTTCCAAGAATCTTTTTTATTTCCTTATCGTTGAATCTCCAAATTTCAGCGGGATAATACTTGTTTTCTTTGCTGCCATCCGCATAGGTGATTTCAGCCAAAATTGGCATTACCAAACCTCCTGGTTTTTCGAATATAACCTCATAAAAGTATCTGTTGTCTGTTAAAGCAGCTCTTTCTTCTTTTGAGAAATTATCCGAAAGATACTCATTCAAGGAAGCGATACCCTGAACAGAAGATGAGTTTTCTGCTCCCTCAATGACAGTCGCATCCATTTCAACCAGATATAAGTTTTTCCCAAATTGATCTGCGGTCATTCCATATTTTTGCGCCAACTTTTTGGCTTTCTCAGTTGGTTCTTCTGAAACTTTGTATTTTTTGATGTCTTTTACACCAATGTCATTATAATCAGTTGTATAAAACCATCCTCTCCAGAACCAATCAAGGTCTGTCCCTGATGCGTCTTCCATCGTTCTGAAAAAATCAGCGGGTGTAGGATGTTTAAATCTCCAACGTTCTGCATATGTTTTAAAGGCTTTGTCGAATAAGTCGTGACCTAAAACAACTTCTCTCAAAATATATAAGCCGGCAGCCGGTTTTGAATAGGCATTTGCTCCACTGTTAAAAACATTATCGTGTTGTGTCATTATTGGAGCAATCCTTGCCTGATCTCCATCCATATAATCTACAACATTCTTAGGATAACCTCTAGAAGGAAAACCTGGTTCAAAATCCTGTTCAGCGTATAATTGTGCAAACGTATTCAAGCCTTCATCCATCCATCCCCATTGGCGCTCGTCAGAATTAATAATCATTGGAAACCAATTGTGGCCCACCTCGTGAACGATGACTCCGATCATTCCGTTTCTGGTTCTTTCTGAATAGGTTCCATCTGGTTTTGGCCTTCCGTAATTAAAACAGATCATCGGGTATTCCATACCCTGATGTTTTGCATGTACCGAAATAGCTTTGTGATAAGGATAATCAAACATCTGTGCAGAGTAAGATTTTAAGGTACTTGCCACAACTATTGTAGAATATTCTTCCCACAGAGGGTTTCCTTCTTTAGAATACAAGGAAATAGCCATAACAGTTCGATCACCGATTTTTACAGCCTGTGCGTCTAAAATATATTTTCTTGAAGAGGCAAAAGCAAAGTCACGAACATTCTCGGCTTTCAGCTTCCAGGTCTTCGTTTTTTTAGCAACTTTTTTTTCATTTTCTTCCGCTAGTAACAATCACAACAGGTTGATCATAAGAAGTCAAGGCCTGCTCATATCTTTTCCACTGTTTGGAGTTAAGCATTTCCTTACGGTTAGTTATCACCCCTGTACCATCGAGGATATGGTCTTCAGGAGTTGTAATGTTTACCTCATAATCTCCGAAAACTAAAGCAAATTCACCTCTTCCCAAAAACTGGAGATTTTGCCATCCCTCTACATCATTATATACAGCCATTCTTGGAAAGAATTGAGCAATCACATAGTTGTTGTTACCATCTTCAAAAGGTTCAAAGCCTGATCTCTCTCTATTTATAAGGTGGTTAGGGATATTGTACCACCATTTTATTTTGAAGCTTATTTTATCTCCGGATTTCAAAATATCTGTCAGATCAATTCGCATCATGGTGCCATTGATCGTGTAATTCATATCACTATCTTCAATAGTTTTTACGTAGTCAATGTTAAAACCCCCTTGGAAGGGTTTTCCAAGAAACTCTTGTGTAAATTTCTCAGGTTTATAGTAGGATAAAGCATCACTTTCTTTAACATCATTAGTAATTGCATCAGGAGCTCTGATATTCTGATCGAGTTGTACCCATAAATAATCAAGTTCATCAGGTGAATTGTTAAAATAGGTGATCACTTCCTCTCCATATATTCTCTGATTTTCATCATCAAGAATGATATCCATTTTATAATCAGCTTTTTGCTGATAATACTCGTGCCCAGGAGCGCCTGAGGCAGTTCGATAAGAATTTGGTGTTGGTAATTCTTGTTTTAACTGTCTGAATTTACTGATATTATAATGACCTTGAGGCCTTTCCTTAGTAGTTTCTACTTCTTGCGCGAAAGACATGGTACTTATAAAAAGAGCAGCAATAAATAGCGTAATTTTCTTCATGAGTGTTATGTGGTTTTTTTCGGATATCGACCGAAATTTACAATTTTCTTATGAATGTAAAGATGGTCTATAATTTTAATATTTCTTTATCATTTGCCTTGACGAGGATGAATGTTTTTTGAACGGTTTCCAGCTTTAATTTAATATAATTCTGTTGCTCCTCAAATTCCTCGAACAACATGCTATTCTGTATTGCAATGGAATTGATCTGTTCGATGTTTTCAAGTTCTAAATAAAAGAATACCTCGTTGTTGTCATATTCCTTTCCCAGATACGAGTACGTATGTTCCATTTCGTTGATCCAAATCTTAAATTTCTGCCTTACATAGGTTTCCAGATATTTATCAGCGAGTTTATTTTCGTATTTGGTTGCGAGTTCCATAGGCTGTTCATACCTGTTTTCAAGTGCCACTTCTATGTCGTCAAGAAAAAATTTCATGGTAATCTGAACTACTTTTTTCTCTTTTACATAATCTACCTTGGTCAGGCTTATATAATGTTTGTGGATTCCAAAGGCAAGAAGTGGAACAATTAGTAACCAAATAATTTTGGAAAAATGCTTCATTGCGAGAAAAGTATTAATTTTAGTGCTGTAAATTTAACCAGACTCCTTAGATTATTCTTTAAAAAAAAAGTTAAACTTGACTTCAAATCATAAAATACTTCAACATCTAAAAAAAGATGATATCCTTTATCAGGCTATTTTGAGCTTGGATACTGAAATTCGACCGGAATTAAACATTGACATCTATCACTCGCTTCTGGGTTCTATCGTGTCTCAACAATTGTCAACAAAGGTCGTGAAAGTGATATGGAATCGCTTTACGGATCTATTTGTTGATGGATACCCCGATGCTGAAAGCCTTTTATCTAAAGAACATGAGATTCTAAGAGGCATTGGTTTGTCTAACAGTAAGGCAAATTACCTTAAGAATGTAGCCGAATTTGAATTGGCGAATGATATGAGTTTCGATTTTTTACAGGTTAAGTCAGACGAGGAGATCATCGAATATCTTACTCAGATAAAGGGGGTTGGGAAATGGACAGTGCAAATGATCCTGATGTTTCCTATGGACCGGCCCAACGTTTTTCCGGTAGGAGACCTCGGTATACAGAATGCCATGAAAAGACTGTACAACATCGAACTTGAAAAAAAGGAGCTTCTTAAAAAGATGACGGAAATAGCTTCTCAATGGGACCCGCATAAAACAGTAGCTTCTAAGTATTTATGGAGATTTCTTGATACTTGAATTGTGAATATAATATTCATCCTTGTTGTACTCCCTTGATATAGATTGACCAAAAGAGTTAATTTAGATGAAAGCAAATTTGAGATTAATTAAGAAACACCTAGTTGTTCAAAAGATTTTTAGAGGTCCCATTTCAATAGAGATTATTATAATTGATAGTATATCATCCATGAAGGTAAAAGGACAGATAAAAATATTTCGCGCTCCTCTAATCCCAAAAAAATAATATGTAATAATTATCTAAAAACGGTCAACACCAATTTGGGAAGTTCATGTTTCAAAGAACTATGAATACTTTTCAATCAGCGACTTCCAAAGATGCCAAATAAGATTCCTTTGATCTCAAAAAAACATCGATGACCTCAATCAGGCGACCTTTATCGTATAGAGAACCAATGCCTTGTGACAGGCAGAAATAAATATAGCTATCGATATTATTTTCATCTATTTTCACTTCTTTGATAAAAAAGTCATCCTGAAATTGAGTTCTCATTTTTTGTACATACCCCTTATTTTGGTCATTGAGACGATCTTCTTGAATCAGCTGATTTAATTTTCTATCTAGCTTTCTGTTTCCTGATACAATGTTGTAGATGTCATCTATACCACCACTTTTAAAAAGCAGGGCCTCAAGAATCACAACCGGAGTACTTTTCTGGCTGTAGTGATTGAGATTTCTTTCCAGTTTATTCAATGGTTTTTTACCGGCATTTGGCAAGCCCAATTCCTCAGACATATCATCAAATTGTTGCACAATCACTTCATCCAGTTCATTGGTGAGTTCCAAAAGATTGATCTCTATAAATTTGTTAAGTAAATGATTATGATTTACAACGATGATCTTATTTTGATACTGAATATCAGAGATCATTAAGGTGTCTTTATCTGTAGCTGAAATTTTGAACTGCCCCAATCTGTTGGATATCGATCCTTTCTGTGAATTTTTATTGATGATATGGACATTTTCAATCCGGATTGAATCATTTCTTATTTCCCCGGATATCAGTATCCTGTTTTCCTGTCCATGAGCAAGGAAACCAAGACAAAGAAAGCACAGAAGGTAAAGTTGATTCATTATTCAAAGTAACGATTCTGAAATTAAAAAAAATATTAAAGGAGTGATAATGTTTTGTTAAAGCGATTGTTTGGTAGTTTTGTTAAAAAATTCATCATGAAGAACCTGATCATAGCAAGTACCTCGACATTATATGGAGGCGAATTTCTCGAATATCTACTTCCGGAATTAATGGGGCATTTTAAATCAATAAGCTCTTTATTGTTTATTCCCTATGCCAGGCCGGGAGGTATTTCAGATGAAACTTATACTCAAGTAGTAGCAAAGGCAATGAAAACTTTACCTTTTGCCATACAAGGTATCCATGAGTTTGATGACCCTGAAGAAGCCATTGAAAAGGCTGAGGCAATTTTCATAGGTGGCGGTAATACTTTCGTATTGTTAGATCAGTTGCATCAAAGAAAGCTAATGGGCCTTTTGAAAAAAGTATTGGAAAACGGAACACCCTATCTGGGAACAAGTGCAGGGAGTAATATTGTTGGTCCTAACGTTAAAACCACGAATGACATGCCTATTGTTCATCCAACATCCTTGCAAGCTTTAGGACTGATTCCTTTTAATTTAAATCCACATTATTTAGATCCTGATCCTGATTCTACCCATAAAGGTGAAACAAGAGCAACCCGGATAAAGGAGTTTCACTCCTATAATTCTGAAACTGTCATAGGACTGAGAGAGGGTAGCTGGATTTCGGTAAAAGGAGATGAAATGTTGTTGAAAGGATCTTTTAGTGCAAGGGTTTTTAAAAGAAACGTAAATCCGTTTGAATTAGAAACAGAAAGTGATTTACGAATATTATTATCTTGACGATCAGGCAAGAAGGGCTCCGAAAGCTCCAAACAGGATCAAAAATATGTAAAGGATAATGAAAACAATAAATAAAATACCTATAAACTTATAGTGTGATCGCAATTTCTTTAGACCAAAAGTGAGTAGATTATGATCATCTTGCATCAGAGCCTGTTTCGTTTTTTGACCGAATTGAAATAGGAAAAAGACAGGAATAAAATAAATACCTGCAGCAATCAGATAGAAAAATGAGAAAAATCTAGGTGATAATCCACCAAGTGAACCTTCTGGCAAATTGGCCAGGATAGTTCCTATGGAAAAAGACATAATGATTAGTAATCCAATGGCTATGAATCCTACGATTGCAATAAAATTAGCCCATTTTGAGGCTTCTAGAAGGTATTTTTTGGCTTGGTCGCTTAACTGCATGACAGGTGTTTAATTTGCTTCAAAATTAACCAATTTTGCGAATTTTTGACCACAATTATTAAATTTAGTAAGGAATTCTAATATTGATATAGTATGGCATTGATATTCATGCCGGCACCTACAGAAGCAAGGATGATGGCGTCGCCTTCAGAAATATGGTGATCACCAAGATTTCCACTAAGTATCAAATCAAGTAGAGTAGGAACGGTTGCTACAGAGCTATTTCCTAATGTATTGATGGTCATAGGCATAATTCCATCAGGTACTGACGTTTTGTACAAACGATAAAATCTTTTAATAATGGCTTCATCCATTTTTTCATTTGCCTGATGGATAAGAATTTTTTTAACTTTGTCAATAGAAATACCTGATTTTTCCAAGGCTAGTTTCATTGCTGTAGGAACATTGTTTAAAGCAAATTCGTAGATTTTTCTACCTTGCATCTTTAGAAAGTAGGTATCATCATCAGTCTTTTTTTTATTTGATTTCCCGAAAAAAATATAGTTAGTTTCTTCCCTTGTAAAGGTTTGGCTTGCATAACTCATGATCCCTTTTTTTGGGTCCGTCCCTTTCTCTATTATACAGGCACCGGCTCCATCCGAAAAAATCATCGAATCTCTGTCATTCGGATCAATAATCCTTGAGAGCGTTTCAGATCCAATGACAAGACAGCGCGATGCCATTCCTGTTTTAATGAATTGATCAGCTTGAATCATTCCCTGGATCCAACCTGGACAACCAAAAACGATGTCATATGCAACACAGTTTGGATTTTCAATATCTAACAATTGTTTTACTTTAGAGGCAATACTTGGAAGCATATCTGATTGTCTGTTGTCGTTGACGACATTTCCAAAATTGTGGGCCACAATGAGTTGATCAATAGTTTCCGGATCAACTCCAGCGTTCTGAATCGCTCTTTTACCGGCAATGGCTGCGATATCACTGTTTGAACGATCTGGTGACAAATATCTGCGCTCTTCTATCCCTGTAATGTTTTTGAATTTTTCAATAATGAGCTCATTATTTTCTTCCATAGGGAGATGCTCTGTGTCATAAAATTCATTTTTAAGGAAAATATCATTTGATTTAATATCTTCCGGAATATAACTCCCGGTACCGGTGATGATTGAACTCATGGATGAGGTTTATGATAAATTCTTCAGCAGCAAAGATATAAAAAGATGTTATGCGTGCATAATAAAAGGGATAGAAATTTGGATTTTACTCAATCCCAAATTTTATTTTCATCACAGTAGCAATAGAAAGCGCCCTATTTTTCATGGTTTCAGCATTTACTCCTTTAAAATTCTGATCAATGGCGATAGTTAAAAGGGCCAGCCAATGCTTAAAGTGAATACTGTTTAAAGGCTTTTGATCATGGAGCAGCTGATGAGGTTTCATAGCATTTTTTTTGTAACTCCCTGAATAAAATAAGGTATTGTCCCAAAAATCAACCAAGGTCCCTAAATGATGTTCTAGTGCTTTTTCTTCTTTAAAATCTTCAAAAAAATGTTTTAATTCATTACTTTGAAAAAGTAATGTATAAAAATCACGAACAATGATCAAAAGGTCATCTCGAGTACTTATGTCGCGACTCATGATAACCTCGAATTGTCAAACATCCAGGGAAGCAGGTCTTTGATGGAATTGGCTTTTACAATTCTACCGATCTCACCTGTAAAAAAGATCTCTATATTTGAAAGTTGTTTTGTTTCGTATTCGGCAATGGCCTGACGACACGCTCCACAGGGAGCAACTGGTCTGTCAACAATAGTTTTTCCGGAACGCGCAGAAATAAATATTTTTTTGATCTTACCATCAGGCAATGAAGCCATGGCGCTCCAAATAGCAACTCTTTCGGCACAAATACCTGAAGGGTAGGCAGCGTTTTCCTGATTGTTTCCCAGAAAGACCTCATTAGTTTCCATAAGAACCGATGCTCCCACCCTAAAATCGGAGTAAGGGGCATAGGCATTATCTCTTGCTTTAATTGCTTTCTGAAGTAGGTCTTTATCTGTTGAAGAAAGTTCATCTGAACTTTCGAAAACTTTGAAGTTTGTTGAAATTTGATGATCATGCATAAAAGAGCAGCTAAAAGAATTTATTTTTCTTAAATATAAGGTTTTCATCCCTAAAATTCAACCTGATAATTTTTTAAGAATTACGGGCTCAAAAATCTTGAAGTTCAGCTTCAATATGCTCTATTAGAAATAAGCGTATGAATCACCAAGGTTGATTGTCAACGAAAATCTCAAGGTACTTTCCAATGGATTGTTAACATCTGAGGTATTGATCAAATAGGATACATCTAAAGTAGTACTCCTAAATTTGAACCCTGTACCTAAAGTAAAGAACTGCCTGTTTCCTTTGTTTGCAGATTCGTGAAAATAACCTGCTCTTACAGAAAATACTTCGTTATACAAATATTCTGCACTAACCTGCCATATGAATTCTTCCATTTCCTCCTCAAAACCTCTAGGTGCGTCATACCAAGACTGGAACATGCCCGTAAGAAAACCAACGTTATCATCTTTCCCTGCGATGATGTCTCCTGTTGCGTTATCCCTGATTGGGGGAGTGGGTACGAGTAATTTATTAATTTCCAGGTTAGTGGTTATGGTATTTGCATTGTCAAGTATAAAATCAAAGCCTCCTCCTAATTTTAAGTTGGTAGGAATAAAACTTTCTTCACCACCCAGAACCAATTCAACCTTTGGACCCATATTCGACAGGTTTACTCCGGCGCGCCATCTTCCGTTAAAATCACCATAATTAAATTCCTGACTTTGATAGAACATGGAAACGTCAACGGCGAATGTATTTACGGATTGTATTTCTGAATTATCAACACGAACAGCTAGGTCTGAATGAATAAATCTCAAACCTACAGCCATTGAAATCACTTCACTTAGTTTTAACGAATAGGCCCCGTCAATAGCGAATTCGTTTGGATTTTCTGAACCCAAGCTAATACCCGAACCATCTGTAAGTTCAATAGATCCTAAAGAAAAATAAGTAAGGCTTGTTGCCCAGGCGCTTCTATCGTTAATTTTATTAGCTACAAATAAACTAGTCAGACTTACGTCATTGGTCAGATTCCTAAGCCATGGTGTATAGTTCAGTCCAATTTGCCATTGAGATTCTGAAAAGGCATATTTTGCCGCATTGTAGTGTAGTGAGCTCACATCACTTGAGGTAGCACCACCCATATCGGCAAGACCTCCGGCCCTCGCATCAGGTGCAATTAATAAAAACGGCGCTGCTGTTGTGATTGGATTTACTTCGTCTTGGGCATATGAATTAAAGAGTCCAAGTAAAGTTACGATAGCAATTAGACTTATTTTTTTCATCTAAATAATTAGGATTTTAGGGATTCAGATCTAATTTATTATTGTAAAATGACAAGTTTTTCAAATTTCTCCGCATTGGCGTTCGAGATTTGAGATCTCACATGAAGTTTGTATACATAAACGCCCTTACCAATTTTGTTACCAAAATCATCAAGACCATTCCAGGAAATTTCCCTAGACAATAGTCCGTCTGACTGCACAGATCGGTTAAGGGTTTTTATTAGTTTACCTGAAACCGTAAAAATTTGTACCTGAACATCCAGTGTTTCGTTTGGTTTGTTGTGATTAAACCAAAATTCGGTATAATTTATAAACGGATTCGGATAATTCAATACATTACTCAATATTAAGTCGTTGTCATTGACTACAATAAAACTTAACGTAGATTCAGATGGATTATTGTATGTGTCCCAACATTTAAATTTAATCGTGTGTAAACCCGCTTCCAGGTCGCGAAACGGGAACTTGACTTTCCCTTTTTGAAAATCATCTAACTCCGTTTCATAATAGTCATTTAATATATAAGGATTGTTATTATCATCGTCCAAAATGGCTATAATATCGTGGTCTACGGCAGTGATTGAGGTGTTGATTCCTGAATTATCTTCTAGAACGGCGTAAAGTACAGGCGAAGAATTTGTATTACCCCCGTCTACAAAAGATTCATCATTCATAAAAAGCCTGATTTCGGGTCCTTCAGTGTCTGAAGGAGCATTAGGATCTATACCACCAATAATAATATCAAGGTCGGCACCGGTTCTGTCTGAAGCCTGGTTATCAGCATACATGCTGATCTTGGCCTTGCCATAGGCGATGCGGATATCTTTTGGAACTATAAAATCAAAGGAAAAAACACCATTATTGATACTTGCCCTGCCACTAAAGATCTTACTTTCGATGGCTGTAAACTCCATTTTTTTGCCCAGATTGTCATTGTCAAGGGTGGTTTTATCCAATGCCTTGTCATAAATTGTAGCATTAAGGGTTCCGTTGAAATTATTGATCAATTGACCATTCTTATCCCTTATGACGCCTTCCAGTTTTATTTTTGATAAAGCCTTTAAAGTGTCCTTACTTTGACTGAGCTCCACATCATTTATTTTTGTGAGTTGAATGTTTGGTGCAGCCTGAGCCAATTTCATGGCAGGATCTCCGAAACTGTATACGAAAAATCGTTGTGAGGTCAAGGCTTGATGTTTGGTGTACATCAGCGCTTCTGAAATACTGTAATCCTCTTCTTCAAAATTCAGGAGGTTTCTGATGAGGTTACGGTTAAAGACTTCTCCAACACTGATAAAAATTTCACGGGTTGTTGAGATCAAGTGTGAGGTTCCGCCTTTCGAATTCCACAGCGTAAATTCTCCAGCTGTAGGTCTGATCGGATTGTCAAATCTTGCAAATTCACAGGTCACTGTGATAAACAAAGGAAGGGTATGGAAATTATTCCAGTTTTGAATTTGGGGGACTTCAAGTATCCTTTCTTCAGCCCATCCATTTACGCCGCCATGCCCGAAATAATCAAGTATCAAAGTGCCCGACTCAACGGCATTGTTTATGGCTTCATTCACTGTGGGATATTGTTCGCCTCCGGCAGAAGACTCTTGTTGGTAGGCATCTGCATAAATCTTTTTAATATTAAAGGCGGGTTTCGTCTGTTCTATTTCCTGAGTGATTTGATCCAGGGCTTCCTGTAAAATAAATTCTCCCGAGTTATCAGGATCATCTGCCACAAAGGTTAATGTATTTCTCCAGTTCCCAAGAGAAGTTGTTGCATAATAATTTAGTGTTTTGTCGATGAGATCTCGTGCTTCCTTCACAGAGGTTACAGGGTATCGACCCGTGGCAACATCCTGCATATCAGCACTTCCCAAGGTTCCTTCATTATCATCCATCATTCCAAAATAATCATCTGTTACATAAGCGGTAGCCAGATTAAAACTTTCATATGATTGAAATGCTGGAACAATATTGTTATTGTCTGTAATTCTGTCTTTGAAGTCGAAAGAAGCATCTCCAAAAAGGCACACATACCTGATCTTGTTTTGGTCACTAGAGGCAGTTCGATATATAAATCGTATAAAATCTCTTATTGCCGTGAGATCTGGAGAACCTGAACTAAATTCGTTGTAGATCTCTTCTAAATCTATAACAGCCACTTCTAATCCCGAATTTTCACGGTGATAGTTAGCCAGTCTTTCGGCTTCCGACATTAAATAGTCCGGACATATAATGGCGTAATCAATATCCTTTAAGGCATGTAGATTTTGATTGTTTATTTCCCCATTTTCTATAGCTTCGGGAGACAAAAACACCTCGGTTCCAAGAACAATAAATTCATTACTTCCTCCAAAAGCCTTAAAAACAAAATCATTGGCATTCCCCTCGTTGATGATCTTTTTAGGATTGATTGGGTCAGTGATGTTCCACAATTCGCCAACATTCGCAGCATTTTGAATCCTGTATTCATATAATTCTGAAGGATCTTCAGCATTGGTGTTTCTAAAGGAAAACTGTGGGCCACGGGCAATGAGATTTCTAGTGCCAATCACTTCTATAAAATCGAGATATGCCCTGGATGAAGGATTGCCTGAATTGTTATAAGTGATTTGGATATCGATCAATTCGTTATTTAATATCGTAGTTTGCGTATTCTCATCAGAGGAAGCCTTTGTTAGTGAATTGTTCGGGATTAGGGCGAAGTTCAGGTTCATTAAATCCTGTGCGTTAACCCTAAAGATCATTTGTGTATTGCTGCTCGAGACGGCTACGCCTCTGGCCCTGATGATAACGGGCTCATCAAATTTCAGGTCTGTAAACTGGAACTTAAAATTCTGTGTATCTTCAAAACTAAAATCCTCACCGAGCCACTGTTGGCCATTGGCCAGAAGATTTACACTTTCCTGTTCATGAAACATAAATTCATAAAAGGTGTTAATTTGATTGCCTGCATCTTGGTTTATAAGGTCAGAAGTACGTATTCTTTTTCCTGTTCCTTGGTCGGTGCTTATAAAATAATAGGCGTAATCACTATAGATATTAGTAATATGCTTTGACTGTGTGTATTGTGATCTGTTAATATCCCAATGATCAGGACCTTGCCCGTAAAATAGAATATAATCTTCATTGTCAAAAGTGCCATCTTGCTCTCCTTCAATAAAAATTGCATTTTCCTGAAGATCGTCATACCTGAATTCGGCATTAAGCTGCGGGAGCATATTTCCGCCGTTACCGTAGATCCTGATGTTTTTCGGATCAAGACCCGATGTGCTGATGCCGATACGCTGCAATAATTCTTTATCAATTTTAAACAGCCCTGTGGTATCTATCTTGAATTTGTACCAGGTGCCATTCGCTAAAACCGAACGATTAGCATAATTGGAGGTAGTTCTTTTGGCCGCTAAATCTGTGGCTTTATTATTCAACGTGTAATCAAGGGTAAAGGAGCTGATCTTTTGTACACTACCATTCTCATTGATCAACGGCACTATGCTCAGAACAGCTACGGTTTTATTCTTTATTTTTGTAATCTGAAATTCACTTATAATCTCAGTAGGTATGGCACGAATTTGGATGTTCTTTAACAGGGCAGGAGAGAGTGTTGAAAATTTAACATTTTTTATTTGGTATTCCTGCACTAATGTGTTGTTTTGCACGTTAAATATATGTGTTGACCTTGGAATATTATTTTCATCAAAGAAGTTCCCCTCTACAAGAGGTAGAACAATCGATTTTTCTTTGGTAATCTGAATTGAATTTGCGTCATTCCAAGAAAGTGTAAATGTCTTGGATTCAGAAATTTGGGCATATGAAAGCAGGTATTGAATAAAGAGAATCAAAAAAAGGCAATACTTTTTTAAGGACATATTTGGTAGAAAACGTTCAAAATTAAACATTTTACAAGATTATACATAATAAAGAAATAAAACAATCGTTATACAAGCATTGAAACCGGAAAATATTTGTTAATTACCATTTATGTTCCATATCAATAGTTTTTGTATTTATCTAAAAAATAGTCAATCAATAATTATGAAAAAGTTTAACAGTAACAAAGTACTACTCATATTATTATCAACGGTTCTTCTGGCAAGTTGTAGTAAAAGTAATAAGAGTGTTTCCACTTTAACGGGTTGGGAGTATAACAATCCGAAGTATGGTGGTTTTCAGGCTAATTCCAATTACCGTGAACACGGACCACCACCTGGAATGGTTTTGATCGAGGGAGGTACATTTACCATGGGTAGTGTACAGGATGATGTCATGTTCGATTGGAACACAACACCTCAGAAGCAGCAAGTACGCTCGTTTTATATGGATGAGGCAGAGGTAACAAACATTGAATATTTATTGTATTTACAATATTTGGAAAAAGTTTTTCCACCTTCTGATGATACATACAGAAAAATCTATCAGTCTGCATTGCCTGACACCTTGGTATGGAGAAATACCTTAGGTTTCAATGAATTATTAACCGAAAACTATCTGAGACATCCGGCCTATGCCGAGTATCCGGTGGTTGGTGTTTCCTGGAGACAGGCAGCAGAATTCTGCAAATGGAGAACAGACAGGGTTAACGAAAAGATTTTGATAGATAAAGGAGTCTTGCACACCTTGTTTGATATGGATTCTTTAGAGGTTGAAGGAGCTAATCGCTTTGATACGGAAACGTATTTAACGAACCCAAATTTGTTATTCGATGGAGATTCGACTATTTACTATAAAGGAATCAAAGATTTTTCAGGAAAGGAAAAGAAATCGGAAGGATCGTTTACCGGTCGTCATGTAAAAACATCAGATGGTATCCTGGCACAGCGTTTCAGACTTCCTACTGAGGCAGAATGGGAATATGCAGCCAAGGCTGAGATTGAGAACAGAGAATACAATTCTCTTCGTGGAAGAAAAAAATATTCATGGAACGGAAGTTCAACTCGTGAAGAGTCAAGAAGATACAAAGGAGACCAAATGGCCAACTTTAAACAAGGTAAAGGGGATTACAGTGGTTTAGCCGGATGGAGTAATGATGGTGCTGATATTACCATGAAAATCAAGTCTTATGCACCGAATGCTTTTGGATTGTATGACATGAGTGGGAACGTTGCCGAGTGGGTTGCCGATGTCTACAGACCTATCATTGACAATGACGCAAATGATTTTAGTTATTTCAGAGGAAATGTATTTAACAAAAAGCAAATTGACAAGGAAGGAAACGTTGTAATTGTAGATTATAACAGTGTGGAATTCGACACGCTTGATAATGGAAAAATCGTTCCAAGAGATCTTCCTGGAAGTGTTAAATATGTTCCGATAACTAAGAGAGATGCCTTTATGAGAAATAATTATGAAAAGGCTTATAACATTGATAATGGTGATGGAGACCTTGCTTCGACGAAACAATTTTTCAGAGATGAAGATGAGTCAGAGGAGAAACCAAGAATGTATAACTCACCAAAAATCCCAAGACAAATTGGAGAAAGTGGTTTGATCATACAACAGTATGATACAAAAACAAGAAATACATTGATCAGTGATCAAACAAGAGTATTCAAAGGTGGATCATGGAAAGACAGAGCTTTTTGGTTAGATCCAGCTCAAAGAAGATACTTACCCGAATATATGGCTACTAACTTTATCGGCTTTAGGTGTGCTACAGATAAATTAGGTCAGATGTCATACTCGAGAAGAAGAAAAGATTCGAAATAAGATTCTATACAGCACAAGATTTAAAAACTCAATATCATTCACTGATATTGAGTTTTTTTTTACATTTACTTTATGAGAATAGAACAATTATACGAGCTATATAAGGAGAGTTATAAGGTTGTTAAAGATACCAGAGATGATGCAACAAATGCCATATATTTCTCTTTAAAAGGAGCAAATTTTAACGGGAATCAATATGCCTTGGAAGCTTTAAAAAATGGGGCAAGTTATGCGGTTATTGACGAGAAACAAGCTGAGGTGGATGATCGGTTAATCCTGGTTGAAGATGCCTTATCTTGTTTGCAGGATCTGGCACGTTATCACAGACAACAATTGAATATTCCTATTCTTGCGTTGACCGGGAGTAACGGAAAGACAACAACAAAAGAGCTGATTAATGTCGTGCTGAATAAAAAATTCCATTGCCTTGCCACCAAGGGTAATCTGAACAATCATATAGGCGTTCCACTCACACTCCTTTCTATGACTCCCGAGCATGATTTTGCTGTGATAGAAATGGGAGCCAATCATCAACATGAAATAGAAGGCTTGTGCGACATCGCCTTACCCGATTTCGGTTATATTACAAATTTCGGAAGGGTTCACCTTGAAGGTTTTGGAAGTTTTGAAGGTGTGATTCAAGGGAAGACAGAAATGTATAGACATTTGGAGAAACACGGTAAAAAGGTCTTTGTAAATCAGGATGATCCCATTCAAATGAAGCGAACAGTTGATATGGACAGGATATTGTTCGGGGCTTCAGGAGGTGAATGTGAAATTATTTTTCTTGGAGCTGATCCTTTCGTCAATACCAGCTTTGATCATATGGAAATAAAAAGCCAACTTATTGGTAACTATAACTTTGCTAATATTGCCACAGCCGTATGCATTGGAAGTTATTTTGGTATTGAAACAGAAAAAATCAAAACCGTCATTGAAGGATACATTCCTGACAACAACAGATCGCAAATTATAAATCGATCCAGTAATAAGATCATTTTAGATGCCTATAATGCCAATCCAAACAGTATGGAAGCAGCGCTAAATAATCTTGGAGCCTTATCTGACAAAAAAAAAGTGGCTGTATTGGGAGACATGTTCGAGCTAGGAATCGACAGCTTGATGGAACACCAAAAGATTGTGGAGCAGGCTAGCAAATTAGGGCTTGATCGAATTTACCTGATTGGAGAATCCTTTGCCAATGCATCAGTTGAGAATGAGGAAATATCCAGCTTTAGATCATTCGAGGAATTTACGCATGATTTTAAACGACAGTCCTTTTCAGGAACTACTTTTTTAATAAAAGCCTCCAGGGGGATGGCACTTGAAAGAATTTTAGAATACCTTTAATGGTTACCAGTCATCTTCATAGACCTCAATCATATTATTGGCAACAAAATAATTCAAACTGATAATTGCTTTGGTTATCTCTGCATCAATTGGTTCCTCAATTAGGATCTGATAATTACTTGGAAATCTTTCAATATACGTTTTGAGGTCAATTGCCTGCAGATCTCCTTTTGTCCTTTTACCAACCTTGAAATTGCTAAAATCGTATTTGTATCGATTGTCTTTGGCTTTGATTGAAACATCGAAGAAAAGGTCTACTTTAATAGATTTACTGATGAGTTTCCATTCAAAATGATACATATTTAACTGCCTGACACTTATTGAATCTGTATAAACAGAGTCTATCGGTGTGTAGTACTTTATCAACCAAGACTTCGATCTAGCTAAAATTTCTGCGCTGTTAATTCCTTCTGCCCTAGCTACTTCTTCGTATCTGTATTCGCCAGTTTCGTCGTCAATCATTATTAATTGAGCCTGACCAAAATAAAAAGATAAAAATAAAACAAGGGGGATAATTATTTTTCTTTTTTTCATAATAATTTTAATCAAAAATACACTCCAAAAATTAGTGCATTTTCATAAGTGATAAGCTGACCAAGTTAACATTTTTATTTTACTAATCAAAAAAGGCACTTATTTTTTCAGAGTTGAAGTTTTCCTACATCCTTTCAGGAACCTCAATTCCGAGGAGCTTAAAAGAAGATTTGATAACACTGCTTACAGCATACGATAACTGCACTCTCAATATCCGTTCAGCCTCAATAGTCGCTCCGAAAATCGGGACACTTTGGTAAAAGGAATTATAGCTTTTTACAAGCTCATAGGTGAAATTTGCGATAAGGGCCGGACTAAGAGATTCAGCTGAATTTTGAATTATCTCAGGGTAGCTCTGAAGCAATTTCACCAATTCTTTCTCCTTGGGGTGTAAGGCATTAATTGTTAGGTTTTCTTTGGAATCGAAATGCGCTTTTCTCAGAATAGACTGAATCCTGGCGTAGGTGTATTGTATAAAAGGGCCAGTGTTTCCATTAAAATCTATTGACTCTTTGGGGTCGAACAGGATACGCTTTTTAGGATCAACTTTAAGAATATAATATTTTAAGGCTCCTAATCCAATTATTTTGTAGAGTCGTTGTTTCTCTGCATCCGTATACCCTTCAAGTTTCCCTAATTCTTGAGAGATCTCTCTTGCTGTACTTGACATTTCACTCATGAGATCATCAGCATCAACAACGGTTCCTTCTCTTGATTTCATTTTACCCTCCGGGAGATCAACCATTCCATAAGAGAGATGATGAAGGTTTTGTGCCCATTCAAATCCCATTTTTTTAAGGATGAGAAATAAGACTTTAAAGTGATAGTCCTGTTCATTTCCAACCGTATAGACAAGGCCATCAATATCCGGGAAATCTTTGATTCTCTGAATGGCTGTACCAATATCTTGAGTCATATAAACAGCCGTCCCATCGGCGCGTAATACGATCTTTTCATCCAAGCCTTCATCAGTCAGATCGATCCATACAGAACCATCCTCCTTTTTATAGAAAATACTTGTATCCAAACCTTCAGCCACGAATTCCTTCCCTAACAAATAGGTGTTACTTTCATAATAATTGGTATCGAAATCAACACCTAATTCTTTATAACTTTCGTCAAAACCTACGTAAACCCAATGGTTCATTTTTTTCCACAAGGCTACAGTATCCGGATCTCCGGCTTCCCATTGGCGCAACATTTCCTGAGCTTCAAGAAGTATGGGAGCCTTTTTTTTGGCTTCGTCTTCTGTTATACCTTTTGCGCAAAGGCTCGCAATTTCTTTCTTGTATTCCTTGTCGAATTTCACATAGTAATTACCCACTAATTTGTCACCTTTGAGACCGGTGCTTTCGGGCGTTTCACCCTTAGCGAATTTCATCCAGGCCACCATACTTTTGCATATATGGATGCCCCTGTCATTGATGATCTGTGTTTTGTACACTTTTTTACCCGAGGCCGACAAGATCTCGGCCACCGAATATCCCAGCAGGTTGTTTCTGATATGACCCAGGTGAAGAGGCTTATTGGTATTGGGCGAAGAATATTCGACCATGATGGCTCCTGATTTGTCATTGACCAATCCAAAATCCTTAAAATCCGAAATTTGATTGAAAAAATCAATATAATAGGCATCACTGATCACAAGATTAAGGAAGCCTTTTACGACGTTATATCCACTTACTATATCAGTATGTTTTGTAACATAATCCCCTATTTGATTAGCAATCTCAACAGGGTTTCCCTTGATGTGTTTCAATAGTGGGAAAACCACTATAGTAATGTCTCCTTCAAAGTCTTTTCTTGTATCTTGAAATTCTATCTTGTCAAGATCAAACTGATAAATAGATTTGATCCCTTCTTTCACTACAGGATCTAGTATGTTTTGAACCACGGTATATACAATGTTTAGAGCCGCAAAAATAATTATTTTCACTTGATAATGGATAAGTTATATTACTTTTGATGCAAGCTGCAATTAAATGGATAAAATTATTGAAGAATTGCCAGGAAAGGCAAAGGAAAAATGGGTGGAGAATAAAAAATATTTCGCCAAACTGAAGCGCAAACAAAGAAAAAGACTGGATTATATCATGAACGAGATCCATGAAGAGGAGTTTCAGCATACTGATTGTTTGACCTGCGCGAATTGTTGTAAAACGACCAGTCCAATTTTTACTGAAAAAGATATCGCTAGAATTTCTAAATACTTTAAGATGAAAGAAGGTCAGTTCATCAACCAGTATTTGCAGCGTGATGAAGATGATTTTATGGTCTTAAAAAGCGTACCCTGTACTTTTTTGGATCAAGATAATGCATGTACTATTTATGATGTAAGGCCCAAAGCTTGCAGTGAATATCCTCATACGAATCGCAAGAAATTCATTCAGCTTACCGATCTTACACTTAAAAACACAGAGATCTGTCCGGCCGTTTTTAATATGGTGGAAACTTTAAAGTCTAAACTGCCTTTATAGATTTAATTAACAGAACTGAAAAGCAATCTTTTAGTTTTATTGATAGAGGAGGTATTTTTCTCTAATCTTCTCAAATTTTGCAAGGTCCACTGCCCAGCTACTGCGAATCTCATCAGCTGTTTTTCCGGCTTCTATTTGTTTTCTTAACTTTTCATTGCCTGCATGAATAGTGAAAGTCTCGCCAAAAAAAGTATTATCTTTAGGTGTTTTTTGATAGGCATCAAGGAGCCATTTCAAATTGACACTATCCATTCGAGGGACGTCACTTAGATCAACCCCGTTGCATTGCTTTCCCTTAAATTTTGGAAATTTCGAGCCGAAATTAGATTCAGGAGTATACGTGAATTCACCAGTTGGAAAAAAAGGTGCCCCATAGCGTTGAAATTGAAATTCGGTTCCTCTTCCAGCATTTATTATTGTGCCTTCAAAAAAACCAAGACTTGGATAAAGGTTGATCGATTTGTCATTAGGAAGGTTTGGGGAGGGTCGTTGTGGCAAACTATAAACACTTTGATGCGTGTAATTAAGGATTGGAATTATCTGGAGTTCACAATGCAAACTATCTTTGAGCCAGTTTTCACCATTAACCATTTGTGCGTATTCTCCAAGAGTCATACCATATACAAGCGGTACCACGTGCATTCCCACAAACGATTTGAATTCTTGTTCAAGTACCGGGCCATCAATATAATGACCGTTTGGGTTGGGTCGATCTAAAACCATTAGGGGTATGCCTTGTTCAGCACAAGCCTCCATCACCAGGCTTAGGGTTGAGATATAGGTATAGAATCTCACACCAACATCTTGAATGTCAAATAGAATCAGATCAATGTCTTTGAGTTGTGAGGCATTCGGTTTTTTATTGTTTCCGTATAAAGAGATAATGGGCAGGCCTGTTTTAATATCTTTATCATCGGCAACTTTTTCACCGGCATCAACTTCTCCTCTAAAGCCATGTTCTGGTGCAAAAACCTTTTGAATTTGAATACCATGGCTTAAAAGTGTATCAATCAAATGAACAAAGGATTTTTCATTAAGCAAAGATCCCGTGCTGATCACAGATGTTTGATTGGCCACTACGGCTATTTTCTTTCCTTGCAAAAAGGGTAAATAACTATTCATCAGATCTGCGGCTGGGAGTATCTTTAAACTGTCCTGAGAAATATGATACCCAGACTCTAAGACCTCATTTTTCCGATTGGTTTGAGCTCCTATTCTGTCTATGGAACTGATCACAAAAAGGAAAACGATTAACTTAGTTACTAAAATTAAATATGTATTTTTGGACTGAATTAATCTTTTCATTTCAATTGAATTACGAGTTATTTATAGCCAAGCGTATTATTGCTTCCAAGGAAAGCAAAAATAGTGTTTCATCACCTATAATAAAAATTTCCATTCTTGCCATTGCCATTGGAATTGTGGTAATGCTTTTTTCTGTGGCCACAGGTGTCGGGCTTCAAAAAAAGATTAAGGAAAAAATATCAGGATTCAATGGAGATATTCAGATCAGTAATTATGATGCAAATAATTCGAGAATAACGATTACTCCAATCAGGAGGGATCAGGATTTTTACCCTGATTTCACTAGCGTTCCCAATGTGAAAAAAGTTCAGGTTTATGCTACCAAGGCTGGAATTATCAGAACTCCGAACGAATTTGAAGGAATCATTTTAAAAGGTGTTGATAAAGATTATGACTGGTCATTCTTTCAAGAGTATTTAATTGACGGAAAACTTCCGATCTTCAGTAGTGAAACTTCAAATGAAGTATTGATATCTGCAAAGACGGCAGCCCGGTTGAGCATCAAAAACGGAGATGAATTCCATATGTTTTTTGTAAAGGATGATCCGAATAAAGCACCGAATTCCAGAAAATTCATAGTTTGTGGAATTTTTGATTCGGGCTTTGAGGAATTTGATGAAGCCTTTATGATAGGTGATATCAGGCACATTCAAAGAATCAATAAATGGGAAGCGGATCAGATTGGCGGTTTTGAGTTATACGTATATGATTTTGATAAACTCAAGGAAACTGGTTTTGAAGTATACGAGCAGATAGATCCATCTTTGAATGCTTTTACTACGGCAGAGAAATTTCCTGCCATATTTGAGTGGCTAGGGCTATTTGATACCAATATTATTGTGATCATTGGCATAATGATCCTAATTGCCGGAATCAATATGATAACGGCCTTGTTGGTGTTAATACTGGAAAGAACTCAAATGATTGGTATTTTAAAGGCATTGGGAAATCATAACTGGAGTATTCGTAAAATATTTTTATACAATGCTGCATTTCTTATAGGCAAGGGTTTGTTTTGGGGAAACCTTATAGGTATTGGACTTTTACTCATTCAGAAATATTTTGGAGTGATCACACTTAATCCAGAAACCTATTACGTTAATCAGGCCCCCGTTTATCTGAGTATTCCTGCACTGATTTGGATCAATTTAGGAACCTTGTTTCTTTGTGTGCTTATGTTAATTGTACCTTCATTCATTGTTAGTAAAATTAGTCCTGTAAAAGCCATAAAATTTGATTAAATTTGCATTCCTAAAATCGATCGAAACGAAAGCGAGATCGACGAGCGTATAAAAACAAAATTTTTAAACATATGAAATACGATATTATTGTTATTGGAAGTGGACCTGGAGGATACGTAACCGCCATCAGAGCTTCTCAATTAGGGTTTAAAGTTGCTGTTGTTGAAAAGTCGGAATTAGGTGGTGTTTGTCTTAACTGGGGATGTATTCCGACAAAGGCGCTTTTGAAAAGTGCTCAGGTCTATGAATACTTAAAACATGTGGATAGTTATGGGCTTAAAGCCAAAGAGATCGATAAGGATTTCCCGGCAATAATAAAAAGAAGTCGTGGGGTTGCAGAAGGTATGAGTAAGGGAGTTCAATTTCTAATGAAGAAGAATAAAATTGATATTATTGAAGGGTTTGGAAAAATAAAGCCTGGTAAAAAAGTAGACGTCACTGATGATAAAGGTGTTGCGAAAGAATTTAGCGCAGATCATGTTGTAATCGCCACAGGAGCAAGATCAAGAGAACTACCTTTTTTGCCAATGGACGGTAAAAAAGTGATTGGTTACAGACAGGCAATGGTATTGCCAGTACAACCTAAAAAAATGATCATTGTTGGTTCAGGGGCGATAGGTGTGGAATTTGCGTATTTCTATAATTCAATCGGAACTGAAGTAACGATTGTAGAATTCCTTCCGAATGTAGTGCCTCTTGAAGATGAAGAAATATCAAAGCAATTTGAAAGATCTTTGAAAAAATCCGGGATCAAAGTAATGACGAATTCAAGCGTCACCAAGGTTGACACTTCAGGCAAGGGAATCGTTGCGACGGTATCAACTAAAAAAGGAGAGCTGAGTTTGGAAGCCGATATTGTGCTTTCTGCTGTGGGTATCAAATCCAATATTGAAAATCTCGGTTTGGAAGAAGTAGGTATCGTAACAGATAATGATAAGATTCTGGTCAATGATTTTTATCAAACGAATCTTCCGGGTTATTATGCAATAGGTGATGTTGTGCCAGGACCTGCTCTTGCTCATGTGGCTTCAGCTGAAGGTATTACCTGCGTGGAGAAAATTGCAGGTTTGAATCCGGAACCCATAGATTATGGAAATATTCCTGGCTGTACTTATGCCAGCCCGGAAATAGCAAGTGTTGGTTTGACAGAAAATCAGGCCAGGGAAAAAGGCTTTGATATCAAAGTAGGTAAATTCCCATTCTCTGCTTCGGGTAAAGCATCAGCCTCTGGAAACAAGGAAGGTTTTGTTAAGGTGATTTTTGACGCCAAATATGGAGAATGGCTGGGTTGTCATATGATTGGTGCAGGAGTTACTGATATGATTGCTGAAGCGGTTTTGGGAAGGAAACTGGAAACTACAGGACATGAAGTACTTAAAACTATTCATCCGCATCCTACAATGAGTGAGGCGGTAATGGAGGCCGTAGCCGACGCCTATGATGAAGTGATTCATTTATAGTCAATAAATCCTTATAAAAAAAATAAGCACTTTCAAGGTGCTTATTTTTTTTTGTGGAAAAATCATCAACTCGTCCCTGTCTTTAAGGGTCCTTATAATAGAGGCACCATCCAGGTGCATGGAGATTTCCAAAGGCTATTATCATTCAATAAATCATCGATACCATTACCATCACTTTTCTAAAGTATTCTTAAGGTTTGGGCGACGCTTTTTATCAAAACTTTATCCATCGATTTACAGTTAGAAAAATGTGATAAAAGTTACAAATGAAATCCAGAATTTGTAGGCTATGGATTGCAGAAATAGCTATAACTACACTATCTTTGCAGGAGTCAGAAAGGATAGATAAAATTGAAATCGGATGGCGATTTTAATACGATAAATAAAATCTATTTTGATATAAAAAAATGAGATGAAAGTCACAAAATAAAAGTTCAATATTAATGTACTTTCGCACTAAGAAAATGAAGATTATTAAATAATTATAAAAATAAATAAATTATGGCTTTAGTAGGAAAAAAATTTCCAAATTTTGATGTAGACGCAATGAATGAAATGGGAGATACATTCAAAATTAATGTATATGAGGAAGCAGTTAATCACGGTAAAAAAGTCTTGCTTTTCTGGTATCCAAAAGATTTCACCTTTGTTTGTCCAACAGAGATCAGAGCTTTTCAGGATGCCTTAGGAGAATTCGAAAAAAGAAACACTGTGGTAATAGGAGCTTCAGTTGATACAGCGGAAGTTCATTTCGCATGGTTGAATACCTCTAAAGATAATGGAGGAATTGAAGGTGTTACTTTCCCATTGTTGGCTGACACGAATCGCAATCTTTCCTCTCAATTGGGTATCCTGGATATTGTTTCTGAAAGTTTTGACGAAGAAACCGGAAATGTGATGATAGACGGATCCTATGTGACTTACAGAGCGACATATTTGATCGATGAGGAAGGAAAGATCTTCCACGAAAGTGTAAACGATATGCCTTTAGGAAGAAATGTTGGGGAATATTTGAGATTGATAGATGCATATACTCATGTTCAGGAAAAAGGAGAAGTTTGTCCTGCTAACTGGGAAGAAGGAAAAGACGCAATGAAAGCTGACAGAGATGGTGTAGCTTCCTATTTGAGTGCACATTAATTGAATTAAACTGGTCATAAGACCATTTATAAAGATTGAATTATGTTAACAGAATTGAATAATGACAGTTTGTCTGAAGTTGTAAAGAATAACCCGAAAGTGGTGGTTCAATATATGGCTACATGGTGCGGTAATTGCCGAATCATGAAGCCAAAATTCAAGAAACTTGCCGGTGAGAATGAAGCTATGGAATTTGTTTTGGTAGACGCTGAAAAGTTTCCTGAGTCGAGAAAACTGGCTCAGGTTGATAATTTGCCCACATTTGCGACTTTTGTGAATGGCGCTAAGGTCAATCAGACCCAAACCAATAAGTTTGAAGTCTTGAAGGAGCTTGTGAATGAAATCGTTTAATCAGCCAAATCTTAAATAAACTATTATGAAATTACCCGTAATCAAACACCTGAATACTTTTATTAAAAATAATGATGAGGATTATTTGGTGGAAGCCATTGAAGTTTTAGAAGATCTTACTGAGGTCAGTTCTTTGAAAGATGAGGAATTGGATGTGATTGGGGAGTTGATTTCAAATATGTATGGTGCATTGGAGGTGCATTCTGAAGTAAAAAATGGAACACCACAAAAAGAGGCTCTTAACGGATTTATGAAAAGAGTTTTAGGTTCTATAGATCAGTGATTAGCTTCTTTAGTTAATTTTATACAAAAACTCCCTAATTGTTTAGGGAGTTTTTTATTTTATGTAACTTTGGTTTAGAATTTAAAATAATTAGAATTATGACAAAAATAGCTCTTAAAGGAACTGAGATAAAAACTGAAGGTAAGTTACCCAAAGTGGGTAAAAAAGCACCTAAATTCAAATTGGTTAAAACCGATCTTTCCAAGGCCAGCTTAAAAGATTTTAAGGGGAAAAAGGTATTGATCAATATTTTCCCCAGTATAGATACAGGTATTTGTGCCGCATCTTTACGGAAGTTTAATGAAACGGTCGCTAATAATGAAAATACAGTAGTCTTAAACGTATCCAGAGACTTGCCTTTTGCTCATTCGCGCTTCTGTGCCGCTGAAGGTATAGAAAATGCAGTCACTTTGTCTGACTTCGTGACGGGTAAATTCGGGCGTAGATATGGGGTTACCATAAAGACAGGGCCTATGAAAGGATTGCTGTCCAGGGCAGTAGTTATAGTTGATGAAAAAGGTATAGTTACTTATACTGAACAAGTGCCGGAGATCGTTCAAGAACCAAACTACGAAGCGGCCTTAGAAGCATTGAAATAAACCTGTAGACAGGTTTCAACATTGTACGCGTAAAAAGCATCCATGAATCATCAGGAAAATGGTTTTGTTAAGGGAAGGATCAAAAGTTTGAAATTCGCTGTAAAAGGTGCATGGCTTCTGATCACTACCGAACACAGTATTATGGTACAAATAGCTATCGCTATTTTGGTGACCCTGATTGGATGGTGGTTGGATATTTCAAGAACAGAATGGATATTTCAGATTTTCGCTATTGGATTTGTTCTGGTAGCGGAATCTTTGAATACCTGCATTGAAAAACTTTGTGATTTTATACATTCCGACTATAACAAAAAGATTGGTTTTATTAAAGATATAGGTGCCGGAGCTGTTACCTTTGCAGCCATCACGGCGATTATCATTGGCTTGATTATTTACTTGCCTAAAATTCTTTAGATTTCATTTAATTTCGATTTGAATACGTAGGTTTGTAAGCTAAATTATTTATGTATTTTTGTGACCTATGTCTAAAGGGAAAAAAACAACTTCCAGAACTAAGAAAAAAGTAAAAAAACCGTCAAGGATTGTGAGCTTTTTTA
>RCND010000144.1_pt1 | contig 38940 bp, 36 predicted proteins | sample 2041351 | NCBI WGS metagenome assembly RCND01 (sample SAMN09708230, study PRJNA481090) | Marine sediment metagenome, whole genome shotgun sequencing project. | biome: marine sediment; feature: ocean; material: sediment; isolation source: Sewage treatment plant 12B marine sediment (STP12B) ... | reverse complement strand
TCGTAGTTGCATCGAACAGGGCGTCTGCACCACTAGGTGGCAAATCGGCCCAAGTAACGGTTCCCGTAGCATCAGTTCTAAGAAATTGTAGGTTTGTCACCGATGGTGCTACTCTGAATCTGTCAGCAGCAGTCCCTAATCCTAGTATGGTGATGCCATCTGCAAGTTCGGTCGTACCGCCCCCCCCGGCCAAAGAACTTAGGTCTACCGTAGTGTTGTTGCCTGCTTCGCTAATAACTAGTTGATTCGTTCCACTAAGAATGGCATTGGTAATGGTCTCATTAGTGATGCTTCCGTCGACTTCATTTGCTGCATCAATAATAAATGGCGTAGCAATAGTACCGTTGCCAGTAACGGTGATATTATTACCTGTAGGATTGATGTTTGTATCTGATCCGTCAGCTGTAGGAATGGTTATCGTATTCGCACCGCTTATACTAAGTTGATCTCCTAAAATGGAAATATTCTGTATCTCGTTGGTCGCACTCTGGTCATTGTCAGCAGCAATGGCCGCAGTATTTACAGTGATAGCCGTTGTATTCGCATCAACAGTCGTCGTATTCCCAGCAACCGCCGTCTGCAAGCCAGAATCGTCATAAAAGGCTCCATTATCTGCGCCCGGGGTAATAACATTATTGGCATCGGTGCTGATAATATTGGCACTTGTAATAAAACCAGCATTATTTGTAAAATCGCCCAAGTCAACATTATCGTTGTCAAGCGCAAAGGCACCGACCGAGTTCTCCGAAAGTTTATCTTGGGTAACGGAATTGTCCTGTAATTTGCCCGGCCCGATAGAGCCGTCTTGAATATCGACACCGTTGATGCCTCCGTTTATAATTTGTTCGCTATTAATACTGTTCGGGGCGATTTCAAGATTGTTGCCATTGGCCGTGGGCGTAATAACTATAGTACTGATATCGTTTACGATAGGGTCGGCAGTAAGTGATCCTTCTTCATCAGCGTCGCCACACATATTGATCCACTGCGCACCGTCGTAGTAGAAAACACAGTCCGCGGTAGTGTTGTAGACCAAGGCTCCGCGATTGGGTACGATAGTGGTCATCTGTAACGAGTCTACTCGGGTAATGACCAAGACTTTGTCCGCACTTTCAAGTTCTAAAAGAGATGCAGGATCGATGGCCTGTGGATTATCTCCTATCTTCACTTGCGCTTGGGCAAAACTGAAAATAAAAAGACTGATAAGTAGGAAAGGTATTGCAATTTGCTTTTGCATACGTACAAGATTTATAGTATTAAGGGTGAACAAAAGTAAAATTATCTTGGTATATAACTAATTTATCAAGACAAACTACCCATTCACATAGGTAAAAGGAGATTTCGTTTTGTTCAGCGGAGTGGTCTGTGGCTCATAATAACTAGATTACAAATTAACAAAAGTTTAGCCACCGCGGTTTTTTTAAGACCTAAACTTGTATTTTCTTTATAAATTCGTTCCATATTATACGACTATTTGAAAATGACTCTAGGGTACTTGCTTTAATTTTTTACATTACGGGCAATCGGCCATCTTTGCGAAAACGTGCTAAACCTGCCATAGTCATATGGACTAAAACAACTAAATGAAGAATATCCCTACCCTTTTTTGCTTACTTTTTGTTTTATTTTCCATTTCGGCACAAGACGATGGCCGTAGCATACTACGTGGCACGGTCTTATATCGGAGTGTGAGCGTTCCCAATGAGAACGTTATCAATATAACTACGGAAAATGCGGTGATATCGAACGATAACGGGCAATTCGCTATTTTGGCAAAAGTTGGTGATGAACTGGCATTTACCGCCGTCAACTATCAGCTTATGGTCATTAAAGTTACTGAAGAAATCGTAAATATGGGGCGTTTGGTAGTCGAGGTAAGCGAAAAGGTCACCGAACTAGACGAGGTGGTCGTATCGCCAGAAAACCAAGAAAAATTTCTTGAATTACAAAATGAAGAATTCAAAGAGGTCGAGTATGATACCGATCGTTCTACAGAAGTGAAAAACATCGCCGTTACCAAACAGGAACAAGGTTTGGAAGACGGTATAAATTTTGTTAATATTTTCAAGGCTTTAACCAAAATAGGCCAAAAAGAGGAGGAGAAACGGCCACGTTTAAAAATGAGCGACGTCTTGCGTCAGGTCTATGACGACGAGTTTTTTGTGGTCGACCTCAAACTGCCTCAAGAAAATATTGATGATTTTTTGTTTTATGTAGATGGGAGGGCTCCTGCAAGCAACTTACTTCTAAAGGACAACGAGTTTGAACTTTTAGAATTTTTGGTAAACGAGAGCAAGGCCTACCGAAACCTAATGGATGATAAAAATTAGCCTTCTTCTAGGTCTTTTACTACTAGCATGTTCGGTGCGCTCACAAGATTTTTTTTCCGATAAGTTAGAAGGACGGGTCTATAGTGAAGATGATGATGTAGCCGCAACGCACGTATTGAATATGACTACCCAACGGGCTACGATTACCGATATCAGTGGTTTTTTTTCTATACCTGTTTCATTGAACGATACCCTTGTTTTTTCCGCGGTACAGTATAAGCGCAAAGAGATTGTGGTAACCTTAAGCATGCTCGAAAGCAAACTAATTTTAATTCCTTTAGAAGAATCCCTTACCGAGCTTGACGAGGTAATTGTCATGCCCTACAGCCTATCGGGCGATGTCTCACAAGATTTGAATAGAATAGGCAAGGGGTCTATAGTTACCGCTTCGACTTTGGGCCTGACGAATGCGTATGTAAAACCGGTGACAAAGGCGGAGCGTGAGTTGTATACAGCTACATCGGGTGGTGGCATTATTCCGATCTTTCCTATTATTAATGGTATCTCGGGCCGTACAAAAATGCTTAAGAACCGTATACAACGGAACGAAAAATATGCCCGTACACAGAGGGTTCGAAAGTTTTACGTCGATTCGCTCTATACTACCGAATTAAAGATTCCTGAAGATAAAGTTGACGATTTTCTATATTTCTGCGAGGTCGATGTGGCCTTTCAAGCTACTGTGGATACCCATGACCGTTTGCAGGTTTGGGAGTTTCTAAGGAAGAAGAGCCTAGTATATCGCAAGAATAATGATATGAAGTAAAACAGGGTTCGTTTGAAAAGCTACGAACAATGCCATATCAAAAACCGTTACATTTCTTAGGATGTCTTTTTATAGTAGGTTTATCGGTCTGTGCGCAGAACCGAGCGGACCTCGAAGGTCGCGTGTACAGTAACGATGGGGATGTCTCTGGCACCCATATCATAAACCAAAGTACCCAAAGAGCAACCATTACTGATGTTGATGGGTTTTTTGTGATTCCCGTTCAGTTGAACGATACCCTAGTTTTTTCGGCAGTGCAGTTCAAAAGAAAGGAAATTGTAGTAACGGAGGAAGTATTGAATATCAGACTTCTTTTGGTATCGCTGCAAGATATGTTGACCGAATTACAAGAGGTCGTGGTTATGCCTTATAATTTGACTGGAGAGATGTATAGGGATCTTGATAAGATGGAAATCGATCAAATCGTCACATCCTCGACTTTGGATTTGCCCAATGCCCACGTAATACCAATAACCCAATCACAACGAAAGCTATATACCGCCAGAACTTGGGATTTCAAAGGCACAGGCATAAAATTAGATCCCTTGATAAATTTTTTCTCTGGCCGAACCAAAATGCTAAACGAAAGATTGGCCCGCGAAGCAAAGTATAAAATGGTCGAAAGGGTCAGAAAGTTTTATGAAGACTCACTTTATGTACGAGATTTGAAAATTAGCGCAAGTAAGATCAGTGAATTTATTTATTTCTGTGAAGTCGATTCGTTCTTTGATGCGAAAGTCGGTTCTAGCGACAAATTACAGTTATGGGAGTTTTTGAGGGAAAAGAGTATCGTATATCGGAAAGCTAACGGGTTAGATTAAAACCGATTTGGCATAGGTTTTGCCTATTTTTGCCGAACGAAAATTGCATTATGATAAATTTAAAAAAGTGTCTGATTCTTCTAATCCTTCCCCTTTTTGCTTTTACGGCTGCACACAAGTTTTACTTGAGCGTTACAAACGTCAGTTACTCCGAAAAAGATAAGGCCATTCAGATTACTTCCCGCATCTTTATCGACGATTTCGAGAAACTACTTCAAGAACGTTATGATATCGAGGCCAAGCTGGCGACCGAAAACGAATCGAAATTGGCTGATGAATTTATCGAGAAATACTTAAGGGCGAAGCTTGTTGTTGAAATCGATGGTACACCTATTTCCTATGATTTTATCGGAAAAAAATACGATACTGATGTCATGATCTGCTATATCGAAGTTCCTAAAATCGATTTGGCCAAGATTCAATCCATCCAAATAGAAAATGAAATCTTGACCGACCTCTTTGATGAGCAGCAAAATATAGTGCACTTTAAAGTCGATGGAAAGAAAAAGAGCTTCGTATTGGTCAAATCCGATACTAAAGGAATGTTAAACTTATAACATTAGCTTAACAAATACTTAAAAAAACTTTATTTTTCACGGATTCTAAACTAATGAACAAAAATGGATAAAATTAAATATTGTTTTGCTTCGGCACTTTTTCTATTTGCGGCGGTTATGACCTCGCAGGACCAGGAAATGAAAAAAGAAAAAGAACCCGGTCATTACAACCAAAGTAAATTCAAACAACTTTACGAAGAGTTCGCTACACCGAACACATATCGGTCCGCTTCGGGTGCTCCTGGCCCAGATTACTACCAGCAACAGGCAGACTATAAAATAAATATCGAACTTGACGACAAAAATGCCAAGATTTTTGGGGAAGAGACCATTACCTATACGAACAATTCGCCTGATGACCTTGAATACCTTTGGTTACAGTTGGATCAAAATGTGAGGGCCAAGACTTCAAAGTCGCCCTTACGTGATGGTGGCGGCGTTCCCTTGGCAGAAAAAACAGGGGCTTTCGTTCAAAAGTATATAACCGCACCTTTTGATGGCGGTTTTGTTATCGACTATGTTAAGGACGCCAACGGAAGACCTTTAAAGTATACCATCAACCAAACGATGATGCGTATCGATATTCCGAAACATTTGAAAAGTAAGGACCAAGTATCTTTTTCAATTAAGTGGAACTACAATATTCCCGAGCATACCGTGAACAGGGCCCGTTCAGGGTTCGAATATTTTCCAAACGATGGAAATAGGGCTTATGTAATCGCCCAGTTTTTTCCAAGAATGGCCGTGTACAGTGATGTCGAAGGCTGGCAGAACCATCAGTTTTGGGGCAGTGGCGAATTTGCACTTCCGTTCGGTGATTATGATGTAAACATTACCGTGCCCGCGGATCATGTACTTGATGCTACAGGGGTACTACAAAATAGAAAGGAAGTTTTCTCCAAAGAAATGGTCAAACGTTACGAAAAGGCTAAAAAATCTTATGACAAACCCGTTTTGATCGTTACCCAAGCAGAAGCGGAAGCTGCTGAGAAGACCTTTTCCGAAAAGAAAAAGACCTGGAAGTTCCATGCGGAGAATGTGAGGGATTATGGTTTTGCTACTTCCCGTAAGTTTATCTGGGACATGCAGGCCGTTAAGCTGGGCAATCGCGACGTGATGGCAATATCTATGTATCCTAAAGAAGGTAATCCGTTATGGGAGGAATATTCGACCAAGGCCGTTGCACATACCTTAAAATCATATTCTTCGCATACATTTGATTACCCTTATCCAAAAGCGATTTCGGTGCATGCCAAAAATCAGGGTATGGAATATCCTATGATCTGCTGGAACTACGGCCGCCCGAACGAAGACGGTACCTATTCAGATCGCGTGAAGTATGGTATGATCAGTGTAATCATTCATGAGGTGGGGCATAATTTCTTCCCTATGATCGTAAATTCAGATGAACGGCAATGGGGCTGGATGGACGAAGGTCTTGACACTTTTATGCAATATATGGCCGAACAAGAGTTTGGCGAAGCATATCCCGAAGCTGTTGCGCCGAATGATAAATATCCGTCGCGTAGGGGAGACCCATCGAAGATAGTACCCTACATGGGTGGCGACCAGAGCGCGATCGCTCCGATTATGTCGAACCCTGAAAACGTATATCAGTTGGGCCCGAATGCGTACGGAAAGCCGGCTACTGCACTTAACATTCTTCGGGAGACCGTAATGGGAAGGGAGCTTTTCGACCATGCCTTTAAGACCTACTCGCAACGATGGAAGTTCAAGCACCCAACACCGGAAGATTTCTTCCGTACTATGGAAGATGCCTCAGCGGTAGATTTAGACTGGTATTGGAGAGGTTGGTTCTACACCACCGATTATGTGGATATTGGCGTAAAAGGCATCAAGAAATATTATGTTTCGGACAAGCCCAGTAAAAAAATGGAAGAATATATGGCCGCACGAAATTTAACGGAGGCCGACTTACCTCCCTTGGTATATCTCGCAGAGGAAGGAAGTGATGACTACGACCCAAACCTCAAAGGGAAGTCTCCGTCTGAAAGTTCCAAACCCCTTAAAGAATTTATGATGGACAATATGACGGAAACCGAACGTTCGGCCGTGAAAGAACCCAAGTATTTCTATGAAGTTACTTATGACAAACCGGGAGGCTTACCTATGCCGTTGATCGTCGAATATACTTATGCCGATGGCACGACCAAAAACATTACCTATCCGCCTGAAATTTGGCGTAAGAACGATAAAGAAGTTAGTGTGGTCATATCTTCGCAAACCGAACTTACAGGTGTTGTCGTCGACCCAAAAGCCGAAACGGCCGATGTCGATATCACCAATAATTCTTGGCCGATCAAAGAACAGCCATCTGATTTTGACAAGATGAAGGAAAATATCAAAGGGAAATAAATTATCCTTTTAAAATAGAGACCTGTCAGAATTTCCTTTTTCACGGAAGCTTCAAGGGAAGTAAAAACCTGACAGGTCTTTTTATGTATAGAAGTTAATCTTCACTATATTTGTGTTATGTTTTTAATGCACTTTCTTTTTATCAGCGGGGGCGAGATATTCTTTATCATGTTTATCGTGGTCATGGTCTTTGGTTCCGATAAAATTCCCGGTATCGCCAAAGGTCTTGGCAAAGGTATGCGTCAATTGAAAGACGCCACTGAAGATATCAAGCAGGAAATTCAAAAAAGTGCCGATAAACAAGGTATCGATACCAGCTTTGTCAGCGATATTAAAAAGGATATCACTGACGTGAAAGACAATCTTACTTCGGGTATCGGAACTGACATCAAGAAAGAGGTCGACAAAGTAAAGAAGAAGGTCGATGATGTCACCGGAACTATCAAAAGGAGTTAATTTACTTGAGAAGATTCTGGAATGGGATAGGGAAATTTTTATCTATCTCAACAATCTAGGTATCGAAGAATATGACCTTTTTTGGATTACGATTACCAATTTCAATACTTGGATTCCTTTATTTCTTACTTTTTTTATCCTGATTTTTATAAAGTATACGAAGCGGGAAACCTTTTTTGTGATACTCACCATTCTGTTGATGATTTTTTTTGTTACCACGATTACTGATCTTACCAAGTTTTCGGTCGCAAGGCTCCGCCCTAACAAAAATGAAGACATTAATACGCTGATAAGAATATTGCAGACCCCCTCAACCTACAGTTTCTTTTCAGGCCATTCATCAAGTTCGTTTTCGATAACGACTGTGGTCGTTCTTTTTCTGAAAAACCGTTTTAAATGGTGTTGGTTTTTCTATATCTGGCCGGTACTGTTCGTTATGAGTAGAATATTTGTTGGAGTGCATTTTCCTTTAGATATCATTTTAGGTGCTTTGGTAGGAATACTTTCTGCGCTCTTTTTTTATATGCTCTATGAGCTACTTATAGCACCCTACTTAAGGTTAAGCCATCCCTGATGGGTAGAAGGACTGTCTCGACACGAGAATCTTCCTTTAGTTTTCTATTATAGTCTAAAAGTATGGGCGTAACCTTATCTTTTTTATCCAAAGGCTCTGCAACTTTTCCCGACCATAATACATTATCTGACAAGATAATAGTTCCCGATTTTGTTTTGCTGAGCACTAGTTCGAAATAATCTGGATACTCTTTTTTTTCCGCATCGATAAAAACGAGATCGAAGGTCAAATGTAATGTGGGTATAATTTTTTTGGCATCTCCCGTATGTTGTATTATCTGATTTCCATATCCACTTTTATCGAAATAGTTGCGCTGAATATTCTTTAGTTCTTCGTTGATATCAATGGTATGTAGCTGTCCCTCTTTTTGCAGGCCTTCTGCCAGACATATAGCCGAATATCCGGTGTAAGTGCCAATTTCTAAAATGTGCTGGGGATGGATGATTTTTGAGAGCATACTCAAAACCCTACCTTGAAAATGGCCGGTCAACATTCGAGGCCTTACTACTTTAAGATATGTTTCACGCGTTAGCTGCCGAAGCAATTCGGGCTCTTCTTGAGAATGGTTTTGTATATAGTCTTCCAATATTGGAGATAGAAAATGCATAGCTCAGAATTTATACAAATATATAGTACATTAGAGCTTTTTAGTTGCAAATTGAACCGATATCACCTATGGAAGAATATGTTACAAGAAGTGCATCGCTTAATGATTTGGATACCCTATTAGAATTTGAACAGGGCATAATTTCGGCTGAACGACCTTATGACCCAACACTTAAAAAGGGCGAAATTAGTTATTACGATTTAGTTGGGCTGATTGTAAGTAACAAGTCAGAGGTGGTCGTAGTTGAACACCTGGGAAAAATAATTGCTTCTGGCTATGCCACAATAAAAAAAGCCAGAAACTATCTCGATCACGAGGAATACTCTTATTTGGGGTTCATGTATACACATCCTGATTTTAGGGGTCGAGGGTTAAATAAAAGCGTTGTCGACGCCTTACAAAAGTGGTCAAAAACTAAAGGCCTTACAGAAATACGCCTAACCGTCTACGATGATAACGTAGCGGCAATAAAGGCCTATGAAAAGGTAGGTTTTAAAAAGCATATGATTGAGATGCGATTAGAAAAATAAACTTCAATCAAAGACCTCTCAGTTTTTAAAACCTGAAAGCTCAAATAGTTATCGAAGTCGTATTTTTGAATAAAATACCGCTATGCAATTTGAGAATACCCTAGACTTCGCCCAGAACTTAGATGCCGAAGATCCCTTGAGTAAATATCGTGACGAATTTCATTTTCCGAAAGTTGATGGTAAAAAGGTCATTTATTTTACGGGAAATTCCCTTGGATTACAGCCCAAACGAACCCAGACATATATCGATGACGTAATGACCGATTGGGCGGCACTCGCCGTAGAAGGTCATTTTAATTCTGACAAGCCATGGTGGGATTATCATGAGAGGTTGGCCGCGCCGCTTGCAAAAGTAGTTGGGGCAAAGACCGAAGAAGTTTCTGTAATGAATACCTTGACGGTAAACTTACATCTCCTGATGGTCTCTTTTTATCGGCCGACTGCCAAGAGATTTAAGATTCTATGCGAAGAAAAAGCGTTTCCTTCAGATCAATACATGCTTCAAAGCCAAGTTAGATATCACGGTCTGAGTGTTGAAGAGGCTATTGTTGAAGTCAAAAAAAGAGACGGCGAGAATTATTGGCGTACTGAAGATATCACAGCAAAAATTGAAGAAATAGGAGATGAATTGGCATTGGTACTCATCGGTGGAGTGAATTACTACAATGGTCAAGTTCTTGATATGGCCGTCATAACGCAGGCAGGCAAGTCCGTAGGGGCCAATGTAGGTTGGGATCTGGCCCATGCCGTCGGCAATGTGGCGCTAAAATTACATGACTGGAATGCCGATTTTGCCGCTTGGTGCAGTTATAAATATATGAACAGCGGACCCGGAAATGCTTCTGGAGTATTTATTCACGAGAGGCACTTGAATAAAAAGGATATACCTCGTTTTGAGGGTTGGTGGGGCACTAAAAAAGAAACAAGGTTCTTGATGAAACCTGAATTTGAACCTATGGAAAATGCCGATGCCTGGCAGTTGAGCAATCTGCCAATACTATCTGTAGCTCCTTATTTGGCTTCCCTAGAAATGTTCGAAGAGGTAGGTATGAATGCTTTGATTACAAAGCGGAAAAAAATTGTGGATTATTTAGAATTTATACTTCACGATGTAGATAAGGAAACTGATGGTACTTTCGAAATTATTACACCAAAAGACAGGGGGTGTCAACTTTCTGTTTTTCTGCATGGTCAAGGCAAACCGCTTTTTGATTTTCTAATGCGGAACGGCGTTATCACTGATTGGCGCGAACCTAATGTTATTCGTTTGGCACCGGCTCCATTCTATTGTTCTTTTGAAGACATGTTCCGTTTTGGCCAGATTCTAAAAGAGGGCATCCAAAGTAATACATAGGGAATTTGATATCCATGATGTGATTTAAACTTTTTGGATCGGAAGAAAGGGTTATGGATATTTGTGTTGCGAAATATTATTTTGATGCTGGTTTAAGGTGTGCACTTTGCTAAAAATGCATCATGCAAGCAATGAAATATATGTAATATTACTAATCGGATTGTTAGTACTTGGATGCAAGGAAAAAACAGCTGATAAAAAAGTGGGCGTGGGAAAGATTGAATTCAATCAAGATTTAGCTGATGAACTTAAAAAGCAGGCTGAAATCGATTAAGAGGTTTGGGCGTATTTACAAAGTCCCCAAATCTTCTGGCCTTGGGGAAAATAAGGTGAAAGCAAAACGCGAAAGATTTAGTCTCTAGCTAAACGGAAAGGACATCGCATGCCAACAGCCCTACTTTTATTAGACATACCATTGACAAAAAACTTTTTTAATTCCTATATTTCTTCTGAATTCCTTTTTCCAAAAAAAAAACAATGCAATACCGAACTTCTAATTTTATAAACCTAGCAATAAGCTTCCTACTATTAGTAGGCTGTACAAGCCAGAAAAAAGAATCCGCCACCCTAATCATTTACGGCGGCCCAATTTATACGGTCGATTCTACCCAAGCGATGGTCGAAGCGGTGGCCACAAAAGACAGCAAAATTCTTTTTTCTGGTAGCCTTGCCGAAGCCGAACAATACAAGACCGACGAAACCCAAATTATCGATTTGGAAGGTAAAACCATGACCCCGGGCCTCATTGAGGGGCACGGCCATTTTATGGGTTTGGGATACAACGAACTGAACCTTGACCTAATGAATACCACGAGCTATCAAGAAATCATCGATGCCGTGGCCGAAAAAGTTAAAACCGCCGATCCTGGCGAATGGATTACCGGTAGAGGTTGGCACCAAAGCAAATGGACCGAAATGCCCGAAGATACGGTACATGGTTACCAGACCCATTATCGGCTCAGTGAGGTGTCGCCCAACAATCCTGTATACCTGCGCCATGCCAGTGGTCATGCAGGTTTTGCCAACGCCAAAGCCATGGAAATTGCTGACGTACAAATCTTGTCAAAAGATGGTGTAGATAAATTTGAAGTAGAAGGGGGCGAAGTCCTCCGTGATAAACTGGGAGTGCCAACGGGTGTTTTCAACGAAAACGCCATGGACCTGATTGAAAATCATATTCCTGAAAACACCCCAGAAAATGATGCTAAGGCTTTTGAATTGGCCGTAAACGCCTGCCACCGAAACGGTATCACCGGATTTCACGATGCCGGTATCGGCAGAGAAACTATTACGCTCTATAACGGCATGAAAACGGCTGATAGAATGAAAGTCCGTATATACGCCATGCTAACAGGCTGGGACAAGGAATTGCTTAGCGAATGGTACGAAAAAGGACCCTCGGTCGACCCCGATCATTTAGTAACCATCCGTTCCGTAAAATTGAATTGCGATGGGGCCTTAGGCTCCAGAGGGGCTTGGCTTTTAGAACCCTACACGGATCGGCCCGGACACTTTGGTCACGAAACCCTCCCTATGGAGGTTGTAAAAGAGACCGCATTGAAGGGGTTGCAAAGGGGTTTTCAAGTGTGCTCGCATGCCATTGGCGATCGCGCCAACCAAGAGATACTTGACCGTTACGAATCTGCTTTTAAAGAATTGCCCGACCTGATTGCCGATCATCGTTTTCGTATCGAACATGCGCAACACCTGCATCCTGATGATATTCCCCGCTTTGCAGAGTTAGGGGTCATTCCGGCCATGCAAGCGGTGCACCTATCTTCCGACCGATCTTGGGCCATTGATCGTTTAGGCGAAAAACGAATCAGGGAAGGTGCCTATATGTGGCAAGCTTTATTGCAAAGTGGTATCCCTATTGTTAACGGTACCGATGTGCCCGTAGAACCCTTGAACCCGATTGCAAGCCTGTATGCCAGCGTAAGTCGGAAGACCTTAAAAGGTACTCCCGACGGCGGCTATGAAGCCGAACAGAAAATGACACGAGAACAAGCACTTAGATCCTACACCTTGGATGCAGCCTATGGTGCTTTTGAGGAAGACATCAAGGGTTCAATCACAGTTGGTAAATTGGCAGATTTTACAATTTACAATCAAGACTTAATGAAAGTATCAGAAGAAGATTTCTTAAATACGGAAATCGCTATGACAATTTTTGATGGCGAAGTGGTATATACAAAGGAAGAATAAATCAAATCGTTACATTATAGTAAAAAAGTTTAAATCACTTCCATGTTAATAGTCAAAAGTACTCTTGGGTATTTTTCAATTTAGCAATAATCAAGTCGAATTCTTCTTTTAGTTTGTTCTCCTCTATCGGTTTATGAACAATATGGATGGGACTGGTTATTTTGGCGCTTTGAATGATAAGTTTATCCAAATTTCCGGTTAAGAACGCAAAAGGTATTTTATATTTTTCCTTTATAATTGTCCCGAGTTCGATTCCAGTATACTTTTCCGGAAAGGCTTATATCCAGTAATTTACAAAAAGAAAGAACGTTTGATAAAGACGGTCTTTCTTTGCTTCTTTAGATTGCTGTTTTTAATTTATCTTCATCGGCTGATTACCAATCGTTATGAAATCTCTTCGACTTATTTTGAGCAACTCCCGCTATTTCGGCCCCGCTTGGGTATTTGCAAGCCTCAATATTCTTTTTGGTACATGGGTGATTTACATTCCAACAATAAAGGAAAGTTTGAATATTGACAAATCACAGTTGGGTATTGCCATTTTTTTTCTGTCGCTAGGTGTTTTTGTCATTTTTCCATTGGCCTCGACTATTATCAATAGAATAGGTGTTGGCAAGGCAACTTGGTATGGTGTGATTTTGATTTGTATCGCGGCACTTTTGCCTTTATTGGCACCTAGTTATTATACGCTGATGACGGCATTATTTCTTTTTGGGGCTTCGAATGGCTTTACCGACATCGCCATGAACACATTGGTCACGGAACTAGAAAAGGAAGATGAACAAAATTTCATGTCGGCCTCGCACGGATTTTTCAGCTTGGGGGGCGTTTTGGCCGGTCTAGGAAGTTTTTTAATAGGCCCCTTGGCCAATCCGGTTTTGCATATGGGGCTTGCAGTCGTTTTAGTATTCACTGTGAATTTAATTTTTCAAGGGAATTATAAAAACGTGGTTGCGGCCGTCGAAGAAAAGGAAGCTTTTGGTTTAAAGCTTTTTAAGCCCTTATTACTCTTGGGGTTGATATCATTTGTTGCAATGGGTAGTGAAGGTGCCATTATCGATTGGAGCGGTCTTTACCTTAAGGAAATCAGTATTGCGCCAGAAATACTCTGGGGTGTCGGTTTTCTGAGTTTTCAGATTACCATGACATTGGGTCGCTTTCTTGGTGACGGAATAAGTTCGAAAATAGGTCCTATAAAAATGCTAGCTTTAGGTTCACTTGTGGTTATGCTTGGATACGGTTTCGTATTGAGTACCGATACCTATTTGGCCATTTTTGGATTCGCGTTGACCGGGCTTGGTTTTTCGATTATGGTACCCGAGGTTTTTCGAATTGGTGGCAATGTAAAAGGTGTAGATTCTTCTCAGGGCGTCTCTTTTATAGCTGGCACGGGATATGCCGGCTTTTTGATTGCGCCTCCGATTTTAGGTTTTATTGCGGACACTTCATCGCTGATTACCTGTTTTTTAATTTTGTTTTGCTGTGCACTTTTAATATTGATGGCCACCGGTTTGTTGCAACGAAAGAAATCAAGGTCTTGAGGCCCACGATTACTTGCTAACCACTTCGATATCGGTAAAATAGAGCTTAAAGCTTCCGTCTTCGTTTTTGTGCATTTTTGCAACTTGTAACCCACCAGCTTCCGTGTAATCTTCCCAAGTTGTGGTCATTGAAGGTTCTTCTTGATTTGCTTTTCTGAACACCCATTCTTTTACCATAAAATCGTCCCCGAAATAAAAGTCATACGCATCCCCAGGGGTATAACCGTCTTGTTGGTTATAGACAACTGTCAATTTTTGCATGGGTTGCTTGCTCATGGGCGCCTCGACACCAGTGGTGTGTTCCGCCGTACTACTGTTTTTGTCCCACAAAATGTTAATAGGTGCTATGAGCCAGTACTTGTCGTTAATGAACCAACCGTTGGTTTTATAAGCGGTACTGTCCATATCGTTTCTATTGTAGGTAACCGTCTCGTTAGCAGTGATCGATGTTACTTCATTGGTTTTAGGCTTCCAGACCCAAGTGCGTTCAAAATGTGAGGTATCGCGGTCGACATTGAATGTGAATTTTAGTTCTTCCACCTTTTTCCAGTTCTCGTACCCATTAGCATAAGCTATTTTTTCTAAAAGGGTCAACTCTTTTTCGGGCGCAGTAGTTTCGACTTTTTTTTCGCCCTTACAAGCTGTTAAAAATAGCAGTCCGAAAATGGTAATCGTGGCAAAGTATTTCATCATTTTGGTTTTATCCAAAGATAAACGCTTTTAACGTTATATTTTTAGCTGCGTTAAATTTATTGGCATCGAATTTCCCGATAATTTGAGTATTTTTGACGTTCATAATAATATAAGGAATGAGTTCTAAAAAAGGAAAAGTACAGGAAGTAATCGATGAGAAACTGTTGGAAGAAAGAAAAGTGTTCCTATGGGGCATGGTAGACGACGCATCTGCAAAACATGTTATCGATCGTTTGATGTATTTAGATATGCAAGGCAGCAAAGAGATTCAATTGTTCATCAACAGTCCGGGTGGGTATGTCACATCGGGCTTTGCGATGTATGATACTATAAAATCCTTAAAAAGTCCGGTTTCTACTATTTGTACCGGTCTGGCAGCTTCTATGGGGTCTATATTGCTTTCCGTAGGAAAAAAAGGAAGACGCTTCATTCAGCCCCATGCACAAGTTATGATTCATCAGCCTAGTGGAGGGGCTAGGGGGCAAGCTTCAAATATCGAGATACAGGCCAAAGAGATTATAAAGACCAAAGAATTGAGTGCCCGAATTTTGGCCGAGAATTGTGGCCAAAAATATGAGAAGGTCTTAAAGGATTTTGATAGGGATTATTGGATGAACGCCCAAGAATCTATTGAATATGGTATCGTAGACGGTATTTTAGAATAAGTCCGTCACAGCTCATTTATGGGATAATCTAGGAAATTGAAAAGTCCTTCACAATTGATATGTGAAGGACTTTTTTTGAATATATATGGGCGCTCTCGCGGAATGTTCCATTTATTTACGTTTTAAAATTATAGCAGGGATTGTATGAAGGTGTTAAATTAATATTAAATCGAGCTTAAAACTGTCCATGATGCTCGATAACTTATTTCCCCCTTTGTTTAATGTGCCCGACTCTTTCTTTTGTGATAGGTTCATTTCTAAGCAGTTGTGAATAGATTTAATAGTTTGTAGTCTGTACGACTATTGATGAAATTGGTGCTTAAACTTGATGTTAGGCCTTGAAAGTTTTTTTAAAGGTAATGTTGCAACCGTCCCCTATTTTTGACATGAAATTTTTGTTATAGATTAAATAAACTGATTTAGAGAAGCCCTACAGCATAATTGATTCTATTTTTAGATAGATACAATGGCTTTTAATTGGAATACCTTATTTTTAGGTTTAATAATAGCATGAGCGTCACGTGAAATTCTATGACACAAAATCCTAAAAACATTGCCATTACTGGCTCAGGTCTTGTTGGGTCTTTATTGGCTATCTACCTCAAAAAATTGGGTCACAATATTACCGTCTTCGATAGAAGGCCCGATATTCGAAACATTGACTTCTCGGGGCGATCCATTAATCTCGCGATGAGCAACCGCGGATGGAGGGCATTGAAAGAGGTAGGTATTGAAGTGGAAATCAAAAAAATCGCAATTCCTCTAGATAAGCGCGCTATGCACGTTATCGGCAAACCCATGTATTTTCAAAAATACGGAAAAGAGGGAGAAGCCATTTGGTCTATTTCAAGAGGTGTGCTGAACAAGCGCATGATCGACCTTGCCGAAGGGGCAGGTGTAGAGTTTCGATTTGAGGAGAAGGTCTGGGATGTTGACTTGCCCGAAGCCAAACTGTTTACAGGGGAAACCGAAAAAAGTGCTTGGAAGGAATATGATTACGATATTATCTTCGGTTGTGACGGTGCCTTTTCGCGCATTCGACATAAAATGCAACGCCGCAGCCGATTCAACTACTCGCAAGAGTTTATCGATGTCGGATACAAAGAACTATCCATTCCTCCGAACCCGGATGGCTCTCATAAATTAGATAAACATTCTTTTCATATTTGGCCAAGAGGGAAGTTTATGTTAATTGCTATGCCAAACATAGACGGGAGTTTTACCTGTACGCTTTTTATGCCCTTTGAGGGGGAGATTTCTTTTGAAAATATCAAAACAAAAGAAGAAGCGAAAACATTTTTTCTGACCTACTTTCCCAATGTGATGCAAGTTATAGAAGATCTTCTGGAAGATTTTTTCAGAAACCCCACTAGCGCGATGGTTACGATGAAGTGCTACCCTTGGACGTACTGGGACAAAGTCGCGCTTGTCGGTGATTCGGCACATGCTGTGGTTCCGTTTTACGGACAGGGAATGAATGCCGGTTTTGAGGATATTTATATGCTAAACAAAATAGTAGCGAAGCATGGAGATGATTGGGAAGCTATTTTTCAGGAATATCAAAAGGAAAGAAAGCCCAACGCAGATGCCATTGCGGAATTGAGTTACCGAAATTTTATGGAAATGAGCAGTAAAACTGCGGACCCCAAATTTCTACTTCAAAAGAAAATCGAAAAACGTTTTGCTACCAAACACCCTGATAAATGGTTGCCGGTCTATAGTCGAGTCACGTTTTCCGACCGCCCATATGCTGAGGCTTTGGCAGAAGGCGATGCTCAAGAACACATTATGAAAACCATAATGCAGTTACCCAATATCGAAGAAAAATGGGACAGTATTGAAATAGAAGAGAAAATTTTGTCTTTGCTTTAAGACTTTCCTGATTTCCTCATTTCTGCGCGCCGCATGGGCATGCCATCAATAAGAGTGAAAATAGTCTCGGGGTCAACTTGAAACTCCTCTCTCATCTTTACGCCTCCATCTTTTCCGATGAGCAAAGTTCCTCTGAAACCCTGTTGAATATCTAAATTCTTTCGCAAACGTTGCGCATTCATCTCCGAAGATTCTCCATTAGCTCGATAAACGACATTTTTCGTAACAAGAAAAATAATCAGATTCCGATCTGCCAAAGCTTCTTTGTCTGCGGTGAATACTTGTAATTGTGATTGTAGGGCTTCGGAATCTATTGCGACATCCGCCAAAACCAAAACTCTGTTTTTCCATCGATAATCATCAAGACTTTGGGCATTCATTTGGTGACAAGTCGAAAGCGTTAGTAGTAAAAGTAAAAAACCGGTTAACTGCATATGATGATTTTTACTTGTTAATATAACAAAAAAAAGCCATCCACTAAAAGAGGATGGCTCGCTATATTACTATGGTTGCGCTAAAGTTTTGCAAACATTTTTTCCATTTTTTCCTGTTCTTCTTCCGCTAAAACCGGGTCTACTAAGATTCTACCGCTATGTTCGTCGGTAATGATTTTCTTTCGAGAAGCGATTTCTACTTGAACCTGTGGTGGAATAGTAAAGAAAGAACCACCGGAAGCACCTCTTTCGATAGGTACTACGGCCAAGCCGTTCTTTACGTTGTTTCGAATGCGCGCATAGGCCTTGACCAAACGTTCTTCGATTCCATTTTGGTATTTTTCCGACTCGTTTAAAAGTGCCTTTTCTTCTTTTTCGGTCTCCGCCAAAATAGCATCAAGCTCACTTTTTTTATGTTTCAAATGCGATTCGCGTTCGTTTAAGCGCTCTTTGGTCTCTGAGACTACTTCTTTTTTCTGCTCTATTTGCGCCTTGTACTCTTTGATGTTCTTTTCGGCCAATTGAATCTCAAGTTCTTGAAACTCTAGCTCTTTACTGATAGAATTGAACTCTCTGCTATTGCGAACATTTTTCTGTTGCTCCGTATATTTTTTAATAAGTGCTTTAGCTTCTTCAACTAAGTTCTTTTTTGCACCGATTTCAAAATTGATGTTTTCTAAATCGGTCTTCAACTTGTCCATTCTGGTTTTAAGGCCGAGTACATCATCTTCCAAATCCTCAACTTCCAGTGGCAGTTCGCCGCGTACATTTCGTATTTCATCTACCCTTGAATCTATCAATTGTAGGTCATACAATGCCCTTAATTTTTGCTCTACCGTTGCGTCTTCTTTTTTTGCCATAAATTCTTATAAATACTTGATGGGATTGGTTTTACTTTCCGATAAACGGACTGCAAAATTAGGAATTTTTTTCGTAAGATAATCAACTAAAAGGTTTTTTGTAAACTGCTCGGTTTCAAAGTGCCCGATATCGGCAATTATCATTTTATCTTCCGCTTTGTAAAACTCGTGGTATTTGATGTCGGCGGTTATGAATACATCGGCCCCAGCGGCTTTTGCAGCTTCGATAGCGAAAGCACCGCTACCACCTAGAACTGCGACTTTTTTTACGCTATTGCCTAGAAATTTTGAATGACGTATAATCGAAGCATTCATCTTATTCTTAACAATTTGCAGAAATTCAGTCTCGTTTAACGACTTTCCCAGCATACCTATCATGCCCATACCTATATTTTGGTCGGTATTATCAATGGTGAAAATTTCATAAGCGACTTCTTCGTAGGGATGGTTTTCGAAAAGCGCTTTTATCACTTTTGATTGGTTAATCTTCGAGAAGATGACATTTAGCTGTGTTTCTTCTTCGTAATGGGTTTTTCCGATTTTACCCTTTACAGGGTTAGCTTTCAAGCCAGGTTTGTAGCTTCCTAGGCCATCAACACTAAAGCTACAATCGCTATAATTCCCAATATTTCCAGCTCCGGCGGCAAAAAGTGATTTCTGTAGTTTTTTGGCATCCTTTGTCGGTACATAGGTTACCAGTTTTTTGAGGGTACCCTTTTTTGGTATCAATATACGGGGGTTTTTAATTCCCAGAACTTCACAAATTTTGGCGTTTACACCTTCCGAAGAATTGTCTAAAGCCGTATGCATGCTGTAAATAGCGATGTTGTTTTGCAGCGCTTTGATAACGACACGTTCGACATAGGTCGACCCAACGAGTTTTTTCAATCCCCCAAAAATTATAGGATGAAAACTCACGATGAGGTTGCATTGGCTTGAAATTGCCTCGTCGACTACGTTTTCCAAAGTGTCCAATGTTACCAAGATCCCTGAAACGGTGGTGGTATTATTGCCGACTAGAAGGCCTACGTTATCGAAATCTTCGGCATAGGCCAAAGGAGCTAATTCTTCTAAAATTGTAGTGACTTCTTTTATGGTCATAGTTTATTAGCGTTTTGTAAAAAAAATCCACCAAAGTTATTATTCACTTCATCCCGTAAATAATTCTTTAGTGGGAATAATTAAGTTACCGTTGTTTTTCGACATAAAAGATTTATTGACCGATTTTAGATTATTGGCTTCTCAAAATCCAATATTTTCAATTTATGATAGCTTAGTATACTTTTTCTCGAGCATTCAAAGATAAAATATTATAATTTCGCCTTCATGCAAGTGCTAAGAAAAATCTTGTTTCCTGTTTCCTTTCTTTATGCAATGGTAGTATACCTACGCAATTATTTTTATGACAAAGGCATCTTCAAATCGAAATCTTATAGAACACCCATCATATGTGTCGGAAATTTGAGTGTTGGGGGCACAGGAAAAACCCCCATGATAGAGTTTTTGGTTTCGGAATTAAGTGAGGAATTCAAAGTAGCCGTATTGAGCCGTGGCTATCGACGCAAGTCTAAAGGGTTTATTTTGGCCGATAAAGGTACGACCGTCCAAGTCTTGGGAGACGAACCCTTTCAAATACACTCTAAATTTCCTGAAATAACTGTAGCCGTAGATGCTGATAGGCGAAACGGGATTTCGGCTTTGGAAGATAAAGTAAGCCCTGCCCTTATCTTGCTTGACGATGCCTTTCAACATCGAAGGGTGAAACCCGATTTTTCTATTTTATTGACTGCCTACGGGAATCTATATACTGACGACTGGTACCTGCCCACGGGAAATCTAAGAGACAGTAAGCGCGAGGCGAAAAGGGCAGATTTGATTATTGTGACCAAATGCACACCGAACCTAAGCGACAAGGTAAGGGACTCAATTATACGTAAGCTGAAGCCAAAAACCTATCAGCATGTACTATTCAGCTACGTGGCTTATGATGCTCTTTTAAAAGGAAGGGATAAAGATATTCCCTTGGAAAAATTCAAGGATAAAAAAATCACCTTGGTCACAGGTATTGCAAACCCTGAACCTTTGGTATCACATTTAAAAAAAGAGGGTATCGATTTCGATCATCTCCGATTTCAAGACCATCATTTCTTCACAGAAAAGGAATTGGCCCAGTTGCGAAAAAGGGATTGCATTATCACTACCGAAAAGGATTATGTGCGTTTGAAAGACGGCCTGAAAAACTTGTACTACATTTTGATAAAACACAAGTTCATCGGCGAGGACAAAGAAATTTTAGACAATCGGCTGAAAGAAATCATGAAACCGGATTTTTGACTTTTCTATTTTCAAAGATATTTTCGCCGATTTTTTGGTAGAAGACTTCTGGTTTGAAGGGTTTGGTCACCACATCGTTACAGCCTGCGGCATAGAAACTTTCTAGACTATCATCGAGTGAAATTGCCGTAAGTGCTACGATTGGTGTAGTGCCATCAAATTTTCGAATCTCGATAGTAGCTTCCACGCCACCGATACCTGGCATGTGAATATCCATTAAAATAGCATCATAACTATTTTCTTTTGCCATTTCAATAGCCTCACCGCCATTGTTGGCGATATCGCTTGTAATCTCCTTCTTGGTCAGCATTTTTTTGGTGATGACCTGATTTATTTTATTGTCTTCGACAATCAATAGATGAAGACCACTAAAGTCATAGTCCTTTTGGCTAACTTCCACCGGAACGTCATCATCGACTGTATTTCTACCTTTAACTTTGAGTTCAAAGAAGAAAGAACTACCCTCACCGAGCTCACTTTCTAATTGAATTTTGCTCTCAAAAAGCCCTAATAGACTTTTTACGATCGTAAGACCCAAACCGGTGCCGCCATATTCGCGGTTGATTTCTATCGAACCTTGTTCGAAGCCATCGAATATACTTTCTTGCTGGTCTTTCGAGATGCCGATACCGTTGTCTTTCACTTCGAAATAAAGTGTCACATCTTCGTCTATTTCCTTCATCAGTTTAGCAATGACCTTTACCTCTCCGTTCTTGGTAAATTTTAAGGCATTACCGACCAAATTCATAAATATTTGCGATAGTTTCAAGGGGTCACTCAGCAGATGGGATGGAATTTTCTCATCATAATCTAAAATGATTTCAGTGTTGTTCGCATTGGCACTTTGCCGTAATGGGTCGATGACTTCTTGCAATACTTTTTTAAGATTGAAATCAATGTTCAGCGGCTCTAATTTATCAGCATCGATTTTATTTATCTGAAGAATATCGTTTATAAAATTCAACAGGTAATCGCCCGAGAACTTCAGGGCCTTTAAGTGTTCCTTTTGATTTTTACTCGGGTTTTCTTCCAATAGGAGATGGGTGAGCCCCGTTACGGCGTATAGTGGGGTGCGGAGTTCGTGGCTAACGGTAGACAAAAAGTTCGTTTTTGCCTCCATTGCAGTTACCGCGGCATCTCTGGCAGCCTTTAGCTCAGTATTTTTAGTTTGTAGTAAATCGTTGGTCTTCAACTTGATTTGATTGTTTCTGAACAGGGAAACGGCTAATAGGGTAATGATTATTAATAGTGCCGCGGTTAATATTGCGGCGACTTCAGATTTGTTCTTTGACGCATTCAGCTCTTCGATTTTCTGTTCTTGGCGTTTTATTTCATCATTCATGAAATCGAACTGTATTTTTTCAGCAGTTTTTGCCTCGGTCTTCAATTTTGCAATATTGAAAAGCGAGTCCCGAATGTTAAGAAGGTTTCTATTATTGGCCAGCGACAGATTGTAACGGCCTAAAAGTTCATAGACCGTAGTCAACATTTCATTGGCTTCAAGAATTTCTTTGAAGAACTTATTTTCTTTAGCCAACTTAAGGGCGTTTTCAGCGCTCGATGCGCTTTCCTCGAAGTCTTTGATCTCAAAATTTAACTTCGCCAAACCTAAATAGGCCCTCGTAGCAAGGTACTCACTTTCATAAATATCAGTGTTGATAATCAGGGAATTGAAGTTTTTCGCGGCACTATCGTACTTTTCGAGGTTGACATAAATATTCCCCTCAACCAATAGTATATTATTGAAAAAATTGCGGTCGTTATTCAGTTGCTTTGCCTCGTTGAGCATAAAGATGGCCTGAAAATTCTTTCCGTCGTGATACAAAAGAATGGCCTCGATATACTTCTGCATAGCATCTCCGTAAGGGTATTCGATGTCCTTAAGTAAAGATTTTGCCCTATCCCAGAAAAAATAAGTGGTCTCCTCCTTGTTCAATTTGAGATACAGCAGAGCGTGCCTTTGGTAACTGTCTATCAATGCCTTTACATCTTCATCGGCTTCCGCTGCCCTCGATGCTTTTTCCAATTCCTCCAAGGCCAGATCAGTCTCGTCGCGGTTGCTGTACAACCTAGCGTTCTCGAAATAGCCTTGAACACTACTATGTTTTATACTGTCTTGATCTTGGGTATTGGGTAAGGAGCCTTTTGCCGATCCTACATGAAAGAAGAAGATGACTGCAAAAAGACTTAATGCTTTTCTAGTTTTAATATGTAGTGAGCCGAATCTCAAACGTATTTTTTTCGTATCAGTAAATGTATTAAATCGACAATTCTACTGCTATACCCGGTTTCATTGTCGTACCAACCTATTATTTTGACCATTTTGCCAATTACTGATGTCATCTGAGAATCAAACGTACAAGAGTAACAACTATTGTTTATGTCAATGGATACTATGGGGTCTTCTGTATATAAAAGTATGTTTTTCAGTTCATTGTGCGAACTTTTTTTGAAAATAGCGTTTATTTCTTCAATAGTAGTCTCAGTTTTGACATTGAATGTGATATCTGTCAAAGATCCGTTTGGAACTGGAACGCGAATACCACAACCACCAATTACATCTGCCAAATGTGGAAAAATTTTAGTCAATGCCTTGGCCGCCCCCGTCGTGGTGGGTACTATCGATTGTGATGCTGCCCGTGCCCTTCTCAGGTCATGATGTGGCCGGTCGTGAAGGCTCTGATCAGAAGTATAAGAATGTATAGTGGTGATATAGGCTTGTTCGATACCGCAGAGCTCATCGATAACCTTAATCATTGGCGCCGAATTGTTCGTGGTGCATGAAGCATTTGAAATAATGTCGTCTCTAGCTTCTATGGTAGATTCGTTTATGCCCATAACTACCATTTTTATGTCATCTTCTATGGGTGGTACAGAAAGAATGACTTTTTTAGCACCATTTTTAAGGTGATGCCGGAGAATTTCTTTTGATTTGAATTTTCCGGAACACTCGACTACGATATCAACGTTATTTGAAGACCAGTCGATGGCTTTCGGTGAACTATGGTTCGAAAGTTGGATGTTATACCCGTTTACAATGACGCTGTTATCCGAATGCGATATTTCAGCATCAAAGACTCCGTGTATACTATCGTACTTCAAAAGATGACCCAATGTTCGTGCATCTGCCAAGTCGTTTATGGCAACGACCTGTAAATTCGGGTGCTTATCGAGCAACCTGAATAGTGTACGCCCTATTCGCCCGAATCCGTTAATACCAATATTGATTTTTTTCATTGGGGCTAGAAGGGATGTTTGAAAGTGTAATTGTGAGCGAATTAAGCTAATCTGTTGCAGCTTTCACCATTGTTCAAAGAATTGCCACGATTCGCTTGCAATGGATGGCTAATCGATATGCTTGTGCGCCTTGTAAGATGATCGTACCAAGGCACCGCTCTCAACATGTCGAAAGCCCATTTGCAATCCGATTTCCTCGTACTTTTTAAATTGCTCGGGAAGAATAAACTCCTTAACGGGCAGATGCTTTTTAGATGGCTGAAGGTACTGCCCGATGGTAACTACATCGACGTTTACTTTTCTTAGGTCTTCCATGGTTTCGATGACCTCTTCTTCCAGCTCGCCCAAGCCCAGCATAATTCCAGATTTCGTGCGGTTCACGCCGCTATCGTGCAGGTAGCGGAGTACGTTTAGGCTACGTTCATATTTTGCCTGAATGCGCACTTCGCGAGTGAGCCTTTTTACTGTTTCCATGTTATGTGAAACTACTTCCGGAGCAACTTCAACGATTCTGTCCAAATGTCTTTCGATACCTTGAAAATCGGGTATTAAGGTTTCTAGGGTAGTTTCAGGGTTCATTCGCCGAATGGCCTTTACGGTTTCAGCCCAGATAATGGAGCCCATATCCTTTAGGTCATCCCTATCTACCGATGTAACGACCGCATGTTTAATGCCCATGATCTTTATTGATCTTGCAACTTTTTCGGGTTCCGCCCAGTCTACGCTAGATGGCCGCCCTGTCATTACGCCACAGAAACCGCATGAACGGGTACAAATATTACCCAGAATCATAAAGGTGGCCGTGCCTTCACCCCAACATTCCCCCATATTAGGGCAACTGCCAGAAGTACAAATGGTATGTAGGTCGTACTTATCGACCAAACCCCTTAATTGGGTATATTTTTTTCCAGTGGGCAGCTTCACGCGGAGCCATTTTGGCTTTCCTTTTGGTGGTGCTACGTTTTCTAAAGTATCTGTGCTCATTCTTCGCTACAATTTTATACAAATATACGATTTCAGTCAACAGTAAGCGCCCTGTAATAGTCGGTTATCAAGTACTGAAAATTGCTTAACGCTATTGCCTATTTATTTCTGATAACTTGCGCCAAAAGTTTTTTAGCCCGAAGTAGCTTAACTTTTACATTGTTGATAGGCTCTTTGAGTTCTGTGGCGATATCGGCGTAACTCAATTCTTTGAAATATCTTAGGTTGATGACTTCTTGATAGTGAGGCTTTAGTTTTTTGATGTGCTGTAAGAGATTGGCTAAGTTTTGTTCCGTAATAAGTTGGTCTTCGGCCGATGGTGCATCATCAAGAACTTTTATAACGGCATCTTGGTTTCCACCGGTTTCCAGATTTCTTTTTCTTTTTCTTAAAAGGTCTACATGAATATTCTTTGAAATGGTTATTAGCCAAGTCTTGAACTCGTAAGACTCATTGTAGGTGGCCAGTTTGTCAAAGGCTTTCGAAAAAGTCTGTATGGTAATGTCTTCGGCATCGTTCTCGTTCTCGGTGCGTTTGAGTTGAAATCCGTAGAGGCCGTTCCAAAACCTATCTAATAAAGTACTAAAAGCTATTTGGCTACCCGCAAGTGCTTTGTGTATGATGGCTTGGGTATCATCGGCTTGGGCCAAGGGGAAATGGATTTAGAAATTATAGAATCAATTAGGCGTTTGTAATTCGGAATTGGAATCTTTCTGACAGTCTTTTTCGCTAGGAAGTTTTCCGCACATACCGCAGGCTTCCCCGTCCGTATTCAAAAAAGGGCTTTGACTGGCACATGTACCGGCAAACTTACCATCTTTTTTAGACCAGATCTTTATGGCGATTCCTGCGAATGCCAGGGCCAAGAGACCTATGGTCAACAGTACTAATTTCATTTTTTAAAAAGTTAATAGATACAGGTTATTCGTTGTTGTGTACAAAAACTTACGATTAATTTCGAATTGCTTCCTGTAAAAGTTGTATGCCTATTGCTATACAAAGATATAAAAATAAGCCCCGAAACGGAAGTCTCGGGGCTTAGATATTATAGGGTGATAATGGTATTAATATGCGATGTTTGCGACAATATTTTCGACCGTAGGGCTTTGGTTGCCACCTTTTGGTTCGATAGTAATATATCCCAAGGCATTATCGGAATAAGGTAAAGCCAATAATTTTTCTTGGCTATCGGCCTCTTTTATGATACCGAGGTTCACCATTTTGCCGTTGACCTCTGCCCACATTTGGTAACATTGGTCTTCCGGCAAGTTGGGCAGCTTACTTACATTGATATAAGAAAGTTTTTTAACAGGGTTGACATATGCAACCGCCTTAAGCTCTTCTGCTTTTGTATTACCCTTGACATTATATTTTTTTGTCTCCGGATTTTGAAGAACGATAAATTGGTTTCTAACGTCTTCTAACTGCTCGCGCATGGTTTCTTCGAGATCATCGATTTTATTGTTGACAATCGTATTTTCTTGCTGAAGGCTCTGGTTCTGGTCCCAAATGAAATACGTGGCACCGACAGAGACTAGTACTGCGAAACTAGCGGCTATGGCAAATCGGTAGAAGTATTTGCGCCCCATAGTTTCTTTTCGAATTCGAATCAAAATCTTCTCTTTTAGCGCATCGGGCGCTTTGATCGCATGTAATTTGGCAAATGTTTCCAAATTTTCCTGTAGTTCGTCGTAAGTTTTTCGAACTTCGGGATGCATAGCGATATATCGCTCTACTTGCAAAGTTTCCGTATCAGTGGTAGTTCCCAAGAGGTAGTTCTCGAGCAAATCGGAATCCAAGAATTGTTTTATTTTTTCTTTCATAATATTAGGGTATCAGGTTTAATGATAACACCAGTAGTAGTGTTGGGCCATATATTTTTTTGAGTTCCCTCAGTCCGATTTTCAATCTTGATTTTATAGTTCCCAAAGGTATGTTTAGCTCATCGCTAGCCTCTTGTTGTGTCATTCCCTGGAAAAAAAGGGCATCTAACACAATTTGGTACTTTGACTCTATCTTTTCAAGATTATCTCGGACGTCCATAAACTCTGGTCTTGTACTATTGACGCCTAGATTATATACGTCCGAAACATCGATTTGGATTTCCTTATCACTCTTTGTATTGACACTTCTTAATTTATCGATTGCAGTGTTGCGTGTAATACGAAAAAGCCACGTAAATAACTTGGCTTTAGAGGCGTCATAGGTATCTGATTTTTTCCAGATTTTTACAAAACTTTCCTGTAGCACATCTTTCGCCAATTCTTCGTCGCGCACAACTTTATTGGCAACGCCCAAAAGCGTGTCGCCGTAGTGTTCGTACAAAAGCGAGATTGCCTTTTCATTTCGCTCTTGAAGCAGTTCTACAATATGTTTTTCAAGTAACGTGCTCATAATATAATGTAGGTCATAAAAAAATGATGCTGGGGCATCCAATATGGTCGGTTAGACCGTATATCAGTAAACGCTAATTTATAGATTTGATTGTTATATTGGTGTTTTAGTAAAATTTAATAATATAAATATGCACTTGGTAACTGCATATTTAGTTTTTGGTTAGTTTGGTTTGGTATAACCCCTGTCGATTTATCTGCAGGGGTTATTTTATAATGTTCACTTCTGAGGCAATTTGAATTCCGAATTTCTTTTCGACTTCACCGATAATACGATGTGCAAGATCAAGAATTTCTTTGCCAGTGGCATTGCCATGGTTTACCAATACCAAGGCCTGATTTTTATGAATACCGGCATCACCAAAACGTTTTCCCTTAAAACCACACTGCTCGATAAGCCAACCTGCCGGAATTTTATAAGCATCTTCTGAAACTTTATAAAAAGGCGCATCTGCATGGTCTTTTGTAAATGTATGGAATTCAGAAGCTCTAATAATCGGATTTTTAAAAAAACTACCACTATTGCCAAGCACTTTAGGATTTGGCAATTTACTTTGTCGTATAGCGATTACAGCATTAGAAATATCTTTAATTGAAGGGTCGGAAATTCCTTCCTTTTCGAGTTCTGCTTCAATAGCTCCGTATGATGTGTTTTTTTTATGATTGCCCTTAGTCAAATCAAAAGTTACAGAGGTAATGATGTATTTTCCTTTGCCTTTGTTCTTGAAATAAGAATCGCGATAGCCGAATTGGCAATCTTCTTTAGAGAAGATTCTTAACTTTTGTGTTTCGACATTCATCGCCTCACAGCTTACAAAGGTATCTTTCAGCTCAACCCCGTAGGCCCCGATATTTTGAATAGGTGCGGTGCCAGTATTACCGGGAATCAGTGACATGTTTTCAAGTCCGCCATAGTCGTTGTCTAAAGTCCACAGCAGCATTTCATGCCAATTTTCACCGGCCATGACTTTTATAGTAACCGCGTCTTGGTCTTCCTTAACCACTTCAATTCCCTTTATGTTAATATGTAAAACTAGTGCGTCTAAATCACTGGTGATAAGCATATTACTTCCGCCGCTAATTATAAATTTCCTAGGATGGTCCTCGTGCTGTAGGGCATGCCTAAGGTCATCCGTACTGTTGATCTCACAGAAAAACTTTGCCATGGCGGCAATGCCGAAGGTATTATAAGGTTTAAGTGAAATATTCCTTTGGATATCCATCATCCTATATAACTCTTCAAGCCTTCTTTTAGTATGTTGACCGCCCTTCTTAGACTTTCTTTGTCAAGCACATAGGCAATCCGAATTTGATTTTTTCCGTAGCCTTCACTAGCATAAAAACCCGCTGCAGGTGCTACCATCACCGTTTCGCCGTTCAACCGGAAATCTTCAAGCAACCATTGTGCAAAATCATCGGCATCTGTTATAGGCAGTTCGACAATGCAGTAGAAGGCCCCTTGTGGCTGACCGACTTTCACACCATGGATTTTTTTTAGTTCTTCGATTAAAAGATTTCTGCGACCAACGTATTCTTCCTTTACTTCATCAAAATAACGCTGAGGAGTATCCAATGCGGCCTCACTGGCAATTTGGGCGTAGGTCGGGGGCGATAATCGAGCTTGTGCGAATTTGAGGGCAGTTTTGATTACGTGCTTATTTTTGGAAACCAAACAACCGATACGGGCCCCGCACATGCTGTATCGTTTTGATACGGAATCAACGATAATGCCATATTCTTCAAGTCCTTCCTCTTGTAAAATGGAATAGTGTTCTTTACCGTCATACGTAAACTCGCGGTAGACTTCATCGGCCACTAAAAAGAGATTGTGTTTTTTTACGATGTTGGCGAGTTTTTGAATTTCTGCCTTGGTATATAAATATCCAGTCGGATTACCAGGATTGCAAATCAAAATGGCCTTGGTCCTCGGGGTAATCAATTTTTCGAATTCTTCGATTGGAGGTAGGGCAAAATTTGAATCGATATGGGAAATTACAGGAACCACATTGACTCCTGCTGCCGTGGCAAAGCCGTTATAATTGGCATAAAAAGGCTCGGGAATAATAATTTCGTCATCATTATCCATAATACTGCCCATCGCAAAGGCGAGGGCTTCCGAACCTCCTGTGGTTACGATAATGTCTTGCACAGTTACGTGAATATCATTTTTGGCATAATATGCGGCAAGTTTTTTGCGATATGCTTCGGAGCCTTCCGTTCGGCTATATTCCAGTACTTCGAGCGTATTGTTCTTTACGGCATCAAGGGCGATCTGAGGTGTTTTAATATCGGGTTGCCCGATATTTAGGTGAAAGACCTTGGCCCCGTTCTTTTTTGCCTGTTCGGCAAAAGGCACCAACTTTCGTATAGGTGATTCGGGCATGGATAGCCCCTTTTTTGATACTGATGGCATAGCAATCTTGATTTTCCACAAAAATCGGAAAACCATTCGACAAAACCATTATCGACGATTACATTTCGGTTATCGGACTTTTGTTAATTAACAGTTTTATTATATAAATAAATCGTAAATTGAAGATGGTTAATTAGTTAATAACTAGAAAGTTGAAAGAGTTACAGCGTTACATAGCATTGTTGTTATTTTTGCTACCCCTGTTTGGGGCAGCGCAGACTTTCGATTTGCCCAATGGGCAAAAAACAGAAAAATTAAAGTTTCAGTTGATTAACAACCTTATTGTAGTGCCTGTTGAAGTAAACGGTACCGAGCTTTCCTTTCTACTTGATTCGGGGGTAGGTAAACCTATTCTTTTCAATCTATCCGATAAAGATTCCGTTCAGATCAATAACGTTTCGGAAATCACAATTAGGGGCCTTGGCGATGGGGAGCCTATCAAGGCATTGAGTTCAAGTGGAAATACCTTCCAAATTAAAAACATCAAAAACGGCGATCAGCAATTATATGTAGTCTTAGATAAGGATATGAACTTTTCCCCATCATTGGGTATACCTATACACGGAATTATCGGCTATGATCTTTTTCGTGATTTTGTGGTAGATATCAATTATGGCAGTCAAACGATAAAATTTCATGATCCGGAATCCTATACCTACAGGAACAGTAGAAACCGTGAAACTTTGCCCCTTACCATTAGAAGAAAGAAAGCTTATATAGATGGGAGTTTATTCTTAAACGATTCTCGAGAACTGCCCGTTAAACTATTGGTAGATACAGGAAGTAGTGACGCTATATGGTTATTTGAAGATGAAGATATCAACATACCAGAAAAGCATTACAAAGACTTTCTAGGGAAGGGCCTAAACGGGGATGTTTTTGGAAGGCGTACCAAAGTCAACAGCTTCAAATTAGGGCGTTTTGCACTAGAGGATGCCAAGGCAGCCTTTCCTGATATGGAATCGTATAGTTCTATAAAAAATTTAAGCAGCCGAAACGGCAGTGTGGGCGGGGAAGTGCTCAAACGGTTCAATATCGTCTTTGACTACCAACGAAATAAAATTACCTTACGAAAGAACAGTCTTTTCGATGCGCCGTTTAAGTATAACTTGAGCGGACTCGACCTACAACATAATGGTATGCGCTATATCTCAGAAAGTATCTCTGATTCGCGGGGCGTAGTATCTAGCGATAACAAGAATTTTGGTAATGTGCAACTGTTATTCGAGACCCAGACCAGGCTCAGTTTGGTTCCCGAAATTGTCGTATCGGGCATACGTGCCGGCAGCCCTGCCCATCAGGCCGGTCTAAAAGAAGGCGATGTCATACTCGCCGTAAACGGTAAGCGGGTTCATCGGTACAAACTTCAAGAGGTTCTAGGAATGCTCAATAAAAAAGAGGGCATGCGTATCAAACTGCTTATCCAACGGTATAGTTCGGACCTCCTGTTTACCTTCGTGCTTAAAAATATGCTCAAATAAAAAACCTGATGTCCGTTTGGTTGGGTGTCGGATGCTCGATGCCCACCGTATTTTTTGGAAAGGGAAATCTGGCGCCCTGCCATTTTCTATTTATAAGAAAAAAAAACCCCGATGGAAACATCGGGGTCTTAACATATTCTAAAAAAATTCGTTTTACTTTCCTTCAACGGCTTTTACTTCGCCTTTGATTTTAAGAACTTTCGTTGGTGTATCCGCATTCGATATAACGGTTATCGCCTTTCTAATAGGCCCAACACGGTTTGTATCGTATTTTACCTGAATTTCTCCAGTTTTACCCGGTAAAATTGGATCTTCTGGTTTTTTTGGGATGGTACACCCACAACTTGAACTTACCTTACTGATAATCAATGGGACCTGACCTGTATTCGTGAACTCGAATACGCGAACGCCATTAGCACCTTTGTCAATTTCACCGTAATCTACGGTCTCTGTCTTAAATTCAATTTTGGCGGCCTTATCCTGTGCGGTAAGGGTCAATCCCATAAGGCCTACGAACAATACAAGCACTATTTTTTTCATCATTTTAAATTTAGGGAATTTCAAAATTAAATCTTTTCAGATGAACATCCAAAATTCTTTTCTTATCTGTTAACGTTACTTATTTTTGTTTCGTATTTAAAATCTGGCAAAATTGCCATTATTTATTAACAACGAAACATCTTGTTTGGGTCTTACTTTTTAGACCTACATTCCTAAGTCAAAAACTGTTCCAAAATATGGCTATCCCTTCAAAATATGACTCTCAAAAAGCTGAAAACCATTGGTACGACTACTGGATGGAGCATGACTACTTTTCTTCCAAACCGGATGACAGGGAGCCATATACTATCGTAATTCCTCCCCCGAACGTTACAGGCGTGCTTCATATGGGCCATATGCTCAACAATACCCTTCAAGATGTATTGACACGAAGGGCTCGGTTGATGGGTAAAAATGCGTGTTGGGTTCCCGGAATGGACCATGCTTCCATCGCTACAGAGGCCAAAGTGGTGGCTAAATTGAAGTCCGAAGGCATTGATAAGACAGACATAGGGCGTGAAGCTTTTTTGAAACATGCCTGGGATTGGACGGACGAGTATGGAGGCGTAATTTTAGAGCAATTAAAGAAGCTGGGTTGTTCATGTGATTGGCAGCGTACCAAGTTTACGATGGATGACGATATGTACAAGTCTGTTATCAAAATTTTTGTCGATTTATTTGATAAAGGATTGATATACAGAGGTTATCGTATGGTGAATTGGGATCCCGAAGCACAAACTACCCTTTCTGACGAAGAGGTTATTTATGAGGAAAAACAGGGATTATTGTACTATTTGTCATACCCCATAGAAGGGTCAGATGAGAAAATAACCATTGCCACTACTAGGCCGGAAACCATTTTAGGAGATACTGCTATTTGTATCAACCCCAATGATGAACGTTATAGGCATCTAAGGGGTAAAAAAGCGATTGTTCCCATTTGTAATCGTGTTATACCTATAATCGAAGATGAATATGTAGATATCGAATTCGGTACCGGTTGTTTGAAAATTACGCCCGCGCACGATAGTAACGATAAGGCTTTGGGCGAAAAGCACGATCTTGAAACCATAGATATTTTCAATGCCGATGCTACTTTAAATTCCTTCGGATTACACTATGAGGGAAAAGACCGATTTACGGTTCGAAAGGAAATTACCAAAGAACTGGAAGAAAGTGGATTTCTTGTTAAAAAAGAGAATTATATCAATAAAGTCGGCACTTCCGAACGGACGAAAGCCATTATCGAACCACGATTGAGCGATCAATGGTTCTTAAAAATGGAAGATTTGGTCAAACCGGCACTAAAAGCAGTTTTGGAAACGCAAGAAGTCAAATTCTTTCCCAAAAAATTCGAAAACACCTATCGACATTGGATGGAGAACATCCGCGACTGGAACATTTCGCGCCAGTTATGGTGGGGGCAGCAGATTCCCGCCTATTTCTACGGTGATGGGCAAGATGACTTTGTAGTTGCAGAAAGTATTGATGAGGCATTGAAAAAGGCAAATGAAAAACGAGCTGTCACTTCGAGCACAGTTGAGAAGCTTTTAACAAAAGAAGATTTAAAACAGGACGCAGACGTACTCGATACCTGGTTTTCCTCTTGGTTATGGCCTATTAGTGTTTTTAATGGTATTCTAGAACCTGATAACAAAGAAGTCAGTTATTATTACCCGACCAGTGATTTGGTCACGGGGCCAGATATCATTTTTTTCTGGGTTGCCCGTATGATAATTTCAGGGTATGAATATCGCGATGAACGGCCATTTAAAAATGTTTATTTCACGGGCTTGGTGCGTGATAAGCAGCGTAGAAAAATGTCGAAATCCTTAGGGAATTCACCCGATGCGTTAAAGTTGATAGAAAAATATGGCGCCGATGGCATTCGAGTTGGGCTTTTATTGAGTTCTGCCGCTGGTAATGATTTGATGTTTGACGAAGACCTTTGCCAACAGGGCAAGAACTTTGCCAATAAAATTTGGAACGGCTTCCGATTGCTCAAAGGGTGGGAGGTAAGGGATTTACCCCAGCCCGAGGTATCAAAATTGGGTATCGAATGGTATGCTGCCAAGTTCAACCTTACTTTGACCGAAATCGAGGATCATTTTAGCAAATACCGTATTTCCGATGCCTTAATGGCCATTTATAAATTAGTTTGGGACGATTACAGCTCTTGGTTGTTGGAAATCATAAAGCCCGATTATCAAAAACCCATTGATAAAATCACCTATGAAGCGGTAATTAGTTTATTCGAACAGAACTTGAAGCTGTTGCATCCCTTTATGCCCTTTTTAACCGAAGAGGTCTGGCAGCACATTTCCACCCGTACCCCAGAAGAAGCTTTGGTTGTTTCGCAATGGCCTAAGCAAGAAAAATTTGATGAAGAAATCATTGATAATTTTGATTTTGCAGCAGAAGTTATTTCCGGTGTTCGAAATATCCGTAAAGAAAAGAACATCCCGATGAAAGAAGCTTTGGAACTCTCTGTGTTAAATGAGATAAAAATTTCCAAAAAATGGGATGCGGTCATTCAAAAACTGACGAATATCTCTGATATTTTCTATGTAAATGCATCGGTTGATGGAGCATTATCTTTCCGTGTAAAAAGCAATGAATACTTTGTGCCCATGACTGGTGCTATTGATGTTGTGGCCGAAATCAAAAAAATACAGGACGAACTGAAGTACACCAAAGGCTTTTTGCAGTCAGTACAAAAGAAACTTTCAAACGAGCGTTTTGTGAAGAATGCACCTGAACAAGTTATTGCCATCGAACGTAAAAAGCAGTCCGATGCCGAAGCGAAGATCGAGACGTTGGAGAAGAGTTTGGGTAGTTTTGGGTAGTTCAGGTGAATTTGTCAATAGCTTGAAATTTTGGATAAATGAAGACAGAAAAAAGTATTCAAGAACAAATGTTCGCTGAGCTTAAGAGCAAGTCAATTTTTGATCAAGCGCGCTCTTACACATTTTCCTATATGGATGGTGTTCAAGATATGGACGTATTTCCTAACGACCAGAATTGAGAAAACCTCAAAGGTTTTGATGAAAACCTTCCAGAAGACCCTTTATCCGCAGAAACAGTTTTAGCACAATTACACAAAATGGCTCACAGGCAACCATAGCCCAAATAGCGGGCCGTTATTTTGGTTTTGTAAATGGGGGAGCGGTACCGGTTTCTTTGGCTACAAAATGGCTTTTGGATGTTGGGGACCAAAACGGAGGGCTATATCTGACCTCTCCTATAAATGCAAAACTGGAATCTGTTTGCGAAGCATGGTTAAAGGATGTTTTTAAACTGCCTAAGGAAACGATCGCCGGTTTTGTAAGCGGTACTTCTGTTGCCAATCTGTGTGGTTTGATTGCTGCCCGATACCGTCTTTTGAAAAATTTAGACTGGGATGTCAACGTCAAAGGTCTGAACGGCGCGCCAAAAATTCGGATTATCGCCCATGAACAGGTACACGCGAGTGTCAAAAAAACGTTTTGGATTATGTTCAACAATCGCGAGTTATTTGGTGCGGAGGTTCAAAGTGGAAAAGTAAGCAGGTTATTCGTATAAGCATATGTTCGTGGGCAACAACAGAAAGTGATATTGAAAGAACAATAGCAGTTTTTAAGGAGGCCAGAAATGTATGCCAAAAATAAATCTCGGACCACATTGTTTTGTTTCCAAAAGTCTACTTTATGGTATCCCCATAATTAAAGAATTCTATCTAATAAGTGAACATGTGTTCACTTATTTTGCTATTTTAGCAAGGTGAGATTAAAGGATGATGGAAAAATCGAAGCTATTTTTGAAGCGACTATAGCTTTAACAAGTGCAGACGGTCTAGATGGACTTACCATGTCGGCAATAGCAAAAAAAGCCAAAATAGCCAGCGGAACTCTATATATTTACTTTGAGGGCAAAGAGCAGCTTTTAAACGAACTCTATAGATATTTGATGCTTAAAGGTACGCTTTCGTTACTGCCCTCAATAGCACATCTACCTCTAAAGCAACAGTTGTTCGCGATTTGGTCAAATGTCTTGAAATTTCGTATTTCCAATAGCTCACAGGTAGCTTTTTTGCACCAGTTCAGATATTCATCTTTTATTTCAGAGGAATCTAGAAAGGTGGACGAGCAGTTTGTAGGTCATTTGGCGGCATTTTTGAATGCAGGAAAAAAAGAGTTTATAGTCAAGGATATGGACAATAATATCCTAATTCCACTGATGTACGGGTATGTCAATAATCTGGCAAGACATTTTACTTTGAAAAAAATAAGTTTGACAGAAAAAATTATCGAACAAACCTTCGTTGTTTGTTGGGATGCCATTAAGGCATAAAGTTTTAACATTTATTAATGAACTGACATTCATCTATAACAGTATCTTTGTAGTATAGAGTAGCCCAGCTAGTTAAAATTATATTTAAGTGTTATAATGCCCTTGCCGAGAATGTTTTCTTTTAAACATACTTGACCTGCTTAGGTTATTGGAAACCCCGTTAATGTGATAGGTAAATAGTTCCCCCGACTTTATCGCATTGGGGTTTCTACTTTGTTTCTAGATGTATTTCTATTTGATAATTTCACTTACTTTTAAGTTATGATAGGGCTGTTCAAGGGTAAAGTAATTTTGCATGTGAGTAATTGGTTCAACAAGCAACATGTACTCTAGACGGTTTTTGTATTTTTCATGAATGGTTGATTTCAGTTACTAGTACCAGTGCCGCAGCTGATATTTTTACTCAAAATAGCTTCAAACATATTTTCTTTACGATTGACCTTTTAGCTCATTTATACGTAAATATTGAATTTGAGTTGAAAAATTTAATTTTGATGTTTATCTTTAGATAAAACAATCCAATTATGAAGCCTGCCGTACTCCTGATTACTTCGCTACTAATGACTTCTTGTTCTGCGCAAGAAAAGAAACCTGAGATTCTTCCCGCCGAAATACAAATAAAAACGGCTACTTTACCAGCACCGGAAGCCGATAAAGAGGGCGCTATGGTTTATGGTTACAATGCTTCGGGCACTTTGGTCGTCTTAAGGGAAGGTACTAATAATCTGGTCTGCGTTAGCGACAACCCCAATAATGAAGGTATTAGTGTGGCCTGTTATTCCAAAGAGTTGGAACCCTTTATGCAAAGGGGCCGTGAACTTACTGCAGAAGGAAAGAATACCAAGGAAAAACGCGAAATACAGGGTGCTGAGGTAGCCGCCGGTAAATGGCAAATGCCCATAGTGCCCAGTATGATGTATGTCTATTACGGTAGTGATGGTGACTACGACAAAACAACGGGAGAACTGGGTGATGCCCTATATCGCTATGTTATTTATACCCCTTTTGCGACCAACGCATCTACGGGACTTCCCGACAAACCGCATGAAAAAGGAATGCCGTGGCTTATGGACCCCGGTACTTTTAGGGCGCACATCATGGTTGGGCCTTTTAACTAAAGCTTGTTAGCACCGAACGGAAATTATCAAGAGCCTAGTTTAGGCTATGTAATTACCCGACCTGAACACTTTTTTGAATCGAACTATCTTTGATGATAAATTGATTATCAAATGGAAAGCTACGCTGAAGCACTTCTCTATGCCATTCCGTTTTTTTCGTTGTTAATGGTAATCGAGATTGCCTATGGTTATTTCGTAAAAGACCAAAAGCACAAGGTCATGGATTCGGTGTCGAGCATCAGCTCGGGGTTTACCAATATCATTAAGGATACTTTGGGACTGGGTCTGATTCTTGTCACCTATCCCTATTTACTGGAACATTTGGCTTTGTTGGAAATAAAGGCGACATGGGCAGTATGGTTAATCGCTTTTATCGCATTCGATTTTGCGGGCTATTGGAACCATCGATTGAGCCATAAAGTGAATTTCTTTTGGAATCAACATGTAATTCATCATAGTAGTGAAGAGTTTAATCTCGCCTGTGCGTTGCGGCAATCCATTTCAAATCTTATCGGTTATTTTCCTTTGTTATTAATCCCTGCGGCCCTCTTAGGGGTGCCGAACAAAGTGATAGCCATTTTGGCGCCGGTTCATCTGTTCGCCCAATTTTGGTACCATACACAACATATCGGTAAAATGGGCTGGTTAGAAAATATTATTGTGACCCCCTCACAACATAGGGTACACCATGCCGTTAATCCTCAATATATAGACAGAAATTTAGGTCAGATTTTATGTGTTTGGGATCGTTGGTTCGGTACCTTTCAAGAAGAGCTCGATGACGTGCCCCCTCAATACGGGGTGCTAAAACCTGCGGCGACCTGGAACCCCGTACCCATTAATTTTCAACACTTATGGCGATTGGTACAAGATGCGTGGCGTACTAGGAGCTATTGGGACAAACTACGAATATGGTTTATGCCTACCGGATGGCGCCCGAAAGATGTAAGTGAAAAATACCCCATTGCTATCATCAAAGATGTCTACGGTTTCGAACGGTACAAAACAGTGTCTTCACCTGCACTTAATGTCTACGCCATTTTTCAATTAATTGCCACCACGCTATTCTTATGGTTTATGTTCTATAACTTTTCTAAAATCGATGTAGACGGTCTATTGCTTTTCGGGGGGTTTGTTTTTGTGGGTATCTACGGATACACCACCTTGATGGACCGCACCGAGTATGGCGTTTACATTGAAGTATTTCGGGGTATCTGTGGTATTCTATTCATTGCTATCACCGGAGATTGGTTCGGCATTAACGATTATTTTGTGTCTGGAAGTTGGCTTGTAATCACCTATTTTTTGGTTACCATCTTTTCAGGTATTTACTTTACCTATTTGGAAAAAGGCCCTATCGGAAAAGGTGCGGTTTTTTAGATATTAACCCGACTTTTATAGTTTGTGATTTCATGCGGCATATTTTATGTCTTGATGCATGAAATATCTTTTTACCCTTTCGGGTTCCCT